>Ga0308161_1005234_pt1 | contig 11475 bp, 16 predicted proteins | sample PhyFR2_FD_201034 | JGI IMG/M metagenome (GOLD analysis project Ga0308161, IMG submission 201034) | Phyllosphere microbial communities from UC Gill Tract Community Farm, Albany, California, United States - DLSLF.R2 | ecosystem: Host-associated > Plants > Phyllosphere > Unclassified | place: USA...
GAGTGTTTTCCAGACTGAGCAGGCGGGTGATGGCGAAGTGCACATCATCAGGTTTGATAAACTGCGCCACGACATCCAGCGGCAGCGTACCGTCAGCCGCCGCCAGAATCGGCTGTGGCTGGATGCTGCCCAAAACCGCTGCACCGCCCGCTTCGTATTTATAGTTGTGTGCCAGCTGGCCGACAATATACTCTTCGCCACGCTGGCAGTGGCACAGCAGCGCCACGAGATTGGCCTGTGTTGCGCTGGGGAGAAGCAGGGCGGCAGGCTTACCGCTCAGGCGTGCCACTTCAGCTTCCAGCTTATTGACGGTGGGATCATCGCCGTACACATCATCCCCGGTTTCAGCTGCCATCATGGCGGCCAGCATCGCCTGAGTGGGGCGGGTTACGGTATCACTACGTAAGTCGATCACGCTTGCTCTCCTGAAGTAAAAACGGACGCCGCAGCGTCCGTGAAAAGGCTTTAACTCTTTTACCGCAGCCAGTTGGTTTTTGCCAGATCAACCACCTCGTCGCCGCGACCGTTAATGATGGCGCGCAGCATATACAGGCTGAAGCCTTTGGCCTGCTCAAACTCAATCTGCGGCGGCATCGCCAGCTCCTCTTTGGCGGTCACCACATCAATCAGCGCCGGGCCATCGTGCGCCAGCGCCTGCTGGATCGCCTCATCCAGCTGCGAGGCCTGCTCAACGCGGATGCCTTTTACCCCGCAGGCATTGGCGATAGCGGCAAAGTTAGGATTCTCCAGTTCGGTACCGTCGGTGAGATAGCCGCCGGTTTTCATCTCCATCGCCACGAAGCCAAGCACGCTGTTGTTAAACACCACGATTTTGACCGGCAGTTTGAGCTGCGCCAATGAGAGAAAGTCGCCCATCAGCATACTAAAACCGCCATCGCCGCACATGGCAATCACCTGGCGCTGCTTATCAATGGCCTGTGCGCCAATCGCCTGCGGCATCGCGTTGGCCATTGAACCGTGGCTGAAGGAGCCGAGCAGGCGACGCTTACCGTTCATTTTCAGATAGCGCGCCGCCCAGACGGTTGGCGTGCCGACATCGCAGGTGAAAATGGCATCTTCACTGGCGTGCAGGCTGAGCTGCTGCGCCAGATACTGCGGATGGATCGGCTGCTTGTCATTGGCGGTAGCGAGGTCGTCCAGCTCTTTACGCGCTTTGGCATAGTGCTCCAGCGCCTTGTCCAGGAATCTGCGCTCTGACTTCACGCTCAGCTGCGGCAGCAGCGCGCTGAGGGTGGCTTTGATATCGCCGACCAGCGCCATCTCGACGTGGCAGTGGCTGCCGATACTGCCCGGATTGATATCGATCTGAATAATCCTGGCTTTCGGCGGATAGAAGGCGCGATACGGGAACTGGCTGCCCAGCACCAGCAGCGTGTCGGCATTCATCATGGCATGATAGCCGGAGGAGAAGCCGATCAGTCCCGTCATGCCGACATCGTAGGGATTGTCGTACTCGATATGCTCTTTACCGCGCAGGGCGTGAACCACCGGCGCTTTCAGCGTCTCCGCCAGCTTCACCACTTCGGCATGTGCGCCGGCGCAGCCGCTGCCGCACAGCAGTGTGATATCACCCGCCTGATTCAGCGCCTCCGCCAGCTTTGCCAGCTCGGCGGGGACCGGTTGCACCTGCGGCAGCTGCGGCGGATACCACTCGGATGATGCGCCTTCCGGGGCGGCACTCAGGGCGATGTCGCCGGGCAGCACCACCACTGAGACACCACGATTGAGAATCGCTTTGCGCATCGCAATCGCCAGCACCTGCGGCAGCTGCTCCGGGTTTGAGACCAGCTCACAGTAGTGGCTGCATTCGCGGAACAGCTCCTGCGGATGCGTTTCCTGAAAATAGTTGCTGCCAATTTCGGCAGAAGGAATATGGGCGGCAATCGCCAGCACCGGAACATGGTTGCGGTGGCAGTCGTACAGGCCGTTGATCAGATGCAGGTTGCCCGGCCCGCAGGAACCCGCGCACACCGCCAGCTCCCCGCTAAGATGCGCCTCTGCACCCGCGGCGAAGGCGGCCACCTCCTCATGACGGGTCGGCATCCACTGGATAGTGCCCATTTTATTCAGGCTGTCACTCAGGCCGTTTAACGAGTCGCCGGTGACGCCCCAGATACGTTTTACGCCCGCGCTCTCAAGGGTTTTAGCCAGCAGTGCGGCAATAGTTTGCTTCATTAAATTCTCCCAGGTCAGAAATCCATTCGAATTGGCGAACAGTGCAAAGCATAGACGACTCTGCCAGACGGGGAGGATGATGTGATGCGTTAGCTCACTTGACCACCAGCAAGCCTGCTACCATCCATACATCTGAATGCCGTTATCAGTGAGTTATGTGTAAAACTCAATTATTAATGAGTATTTACTTGCTATCTTTTTCTGTTTAATAGTTCTCATAGGCTAAATCCAGTTAGCAAGTTATAGAGCCAATCCGATGAGAAGCATCTTCAAATAGATGAATGATCTGTCACCGTCTGTTTTATACCAGGAGCGGTTGTTGTGCTAATCATTAACAAAGTGGTCGGGCTGGCGAATACGTTTAGCCAGTTTCTTTTGTAGTGCCATGACCATCAAGGGAAACCCAGTCGCAGCTAATGCACAGAGTGCAAGTAATCGGTCTAAGTTCTGTGCTGTTATGCTGTAGTCAGGCAGTAATAAAGACGACAAAAAGAATGCAAGAGTTGTTATCAGAGACATTATCGCAGTCTGGAACGAAGAAAAACTGGCGCGTTGTTGATCAGCTGGATACTGGATCGTAACCGAAGATGATGAAACCAGCCGACTATACGAAGCCCCCAGAAATAAAATAATAACGCGCTGTGCAAGCCCATAGCAGGGATCAGTAAACTGACTACAAAAAGTAGTGTTGAGACTGTAGCCAGCTTCAGAGCGGAAAAGCGCGATGTCAGAACACCTGTTAATTTTGTGGAGAGATAACCTGCAATCCCTCCGCTTAAGAACAGCAATGGCAGCTGGTCTTTTTGTGCACCCAAATGATGGGTCATCAATGGGATCAAAATGGGAATGATCAGCATTGGACTAAACTGTACCAGCGCGTTACTAGAGGCGAAAAGCAGGGTTTGAGCATCAATAGATAGCTTGTTCTTATGTCCTGCCAATATATGGGCCGAAATTCTCAATAAGGATATAACCATTTTCCTCGTAGAAATTTACAGCCCGATAGTTAATGTGTCGGGTTTTCAGCCTAAGTTCTGTATATCCCATCTCTTTGGCAGATTTTTCAAAAAAAGTGAGTAAGACACCGCCAACCCCTGACACACTTCGGTCTGAAAACATTCTTTTAAGCTCAGCTATATTTTGCGTTAATGGCCGCATAGCACCCGACAGCTTTGCCATTATCATCAGTAATAGCGGCAAGTTCTGCTGACAGCATTTCGATTAAGCGATGGGATTCTGAAGAAAATGGATCTGATTTCTTTACTGTTATCATGGTTATACCCTGCAGGATAAGTGTGATAAACATAATGCATCCTGCTAAGGAAAGCATCAGCCGAAATGGGGGGATGGGACATTAAGCTAACCGATCTGAACTGATGGATGTGATGAGGTTGGGGAAGAATTTGTCATAAATTATTGACGCCCAAGGTGCCGATGATATAGTAACCACATCATGGGTAGTTAAGTCATGCATGATTAGCATAATCAGTAACCCACTCACTATTTAATTTTCTTCAAACGAGTCAAAAGAGGTTCCCCGTGGCCACTATCTCCCAGAAAAACGCACGCGACTTACTCGGATCCCCTGAGAACTTCAAAGGCGGCGTGTTTGTGACCCGTAACGGTACTGCTGAGTTGTTCATCCAAACTGCGGCAGAAAGGGAAGCAGATCTCGCGGAGCGTGAAGCCGATAAACAAATCAACGCCATGCTCAAGCTCGTCGGTCTGTCGAAGCAGGATTTTGCGCAGAACGAAAGCGTGACCCCTGAAGAGTTACTTGCAGAACGTCGTCAAGTACGTAATTCATAGGGTTTGTGATGAAGGTACTGATTTCTAAAACAGGGCAGATTACCCTCCGGCTGGTTGAGCAGTATAAGGCTGTTTATCATGGATTGTCGGCCGCACAAGAGTTTGCTGATGATCTGTTGATGCGCGCAGCTACCGCAATAGGTGAGAGGCCGGGTATACATCATAAAAACATTGAGGCACTTGAGAAGGGCGTTGAGCTATACGAATGGCTTGATCTCGATAACCAATATCGTGTTCTATACACCATCGAGAGTGACATTGCCCACGTGCATATATTCTGCAGTACGAGGGAAGATTTTAACCGACTGCTCTATCTGGTGATGATGTCTTGACTCAAGGTCAGGGTCTTAGATTGCGCTTAAGGTCGTTCTACTCATCACCGCTGGCTTTTAAAGTTGTCAATAATGAAAGTCTGCTTTGTGCCAGAAGTGGACGTTGGTCACATCATTATCCATCAATCAATTGACACAGTGTCAGAGGATTAACATTAAATATCGGTAAGATATAGACGGTGGGTAACTTTATCGACATTTCTTAGCGGAATAAAGCCAGCACGTTCATAGAAGGTGAATGCTGATTGAGGCGCGTTAGTGTTGATAAAATCAAACCAGCGGCCAGAACCCTCCAGTATTGCCCTGAGCAAAGTAATGCCAACCTTGCTTCTTCTCCATTCGGTTCCTACATAGAGATGACGGAGTCGTCCACCCCGAACTGAAGGCATGTATGGTTCTTGGTTTAATCCACACACGCCAATGAGTAATCCGTCGCCATAAAAACCTAACAGATTCTCACCTGGCTTATCAAAGCGGTTTTGACCGTTCAGCCAGTTTTCTTCGAGTCTGTGTAGCATGTTAAATCCAGCAGCCATGCTCTCCATTTTTAACCCCAAAAAACCTTTGTTCTCCGGGGTAATGTTCGCGATGATGTTAGTCATGAGCAGTCCCAATGTATTTACTAGTGCAAGTATCTCGCATAACCCGACCATTCGCTTTCAGAATTTCTTTGCAATATGCGAAGTCAATGTCCGCTTCTCGCTCATTAGGGACAATCATACTTAAATCTCCCACATTGCAGGAGGTTTTAGCATGAACACGTCACTGTGGAACAAAGACCGTATCATCGGACAAAAAAGACCGCTTCAGATATCTCACATCTGGGGGATTCGAATCAGACTTGAACTGGAAGGCAAAGCGCGCGATCTAGCCCTGTTCAACATGGCTTTAGACTGTAAACTTCGGGGCTGTGATTTGGTTAACTGCTTTCCCCTGTATAAGTCTGACAGTCACTCTTCACCGATAATGTCTGGGGTCATTGTTCACTTTGGTGGATGGTGATGTCATATAACGCATCTTGTCCTTCATGAGCATCTGACTATTCTGAGCGGAACGAAATACGTTTCATTGGTTCGGCAAGAGGACATCATCGGTTTGACGCTCTCCTGCGCAGCTCGCTGTCCATTCCGTAACTCATCAGACTATCAAGGAGTAATCATGAGTAAGACAGAGAATAAAGGCCTACGACTTATATTTCCGCTCTGGACGGGGGGAAATCTGCCCGAGTATCATTTTGGCGCAGAGATGCTTGCCTGGCTCGCCCCGGAAACGGTCATGCCAACCGAAAAGGTTGCCGTTACCACTCCCGACACCAAGACAGAGAACGAAAAGGGGATCCGGGGGCGTCATCATCTGATGAGCGATTTGGATAACGCGTCGGCACTTATCCGTAAACATAACCCCGACCGTATCGCAGTACTCGGAGGTGACTGTCTGATTGATCTCGAGCCATTTGCCTGACTCAGCAAACGCTGGGGTGAAGGACTTGGCATTCTGTGGGTTGATACGCATCCTGATGTAATGACGCCTGCTCAATATGAAAATGCACATGCGTACGTTCTGGGGGCGCTCATGGGCAATGGCGATCCAGAATTAACCGCTCGCGTGTCTCACCCTGTTAGTGCCAGCCGGGTGATGATTGCCGGCATTCACAGCCCATCAGATTACGAGGCTGACTTCATCAAAAATAACGGTATTCAGACCTGCAGTCCGGATGAAATACGCACAGGCAGCAGTAAAATCACTGACTGGATACGTAAGGAGAACATCACACATCTTGCTATTCACTTTGATCTGGACGTGCTGGATGCCAATCAGTTTCGTGCCGTGATGTTTGCGCGCCCGGACGACGAGCCGGGAAAATGGGATGGCACAGCTAAAGGAAGATTGACCCTGAAAGAGGCTGCTGACGTTATCAGACAGGCTGAAAAGGCAGCTGACGTTGTTGGCCTTGGTATTGCTGAACACCTCCCCTGGGATGCCCTGAATCTGAAAAAAATGCTGTCCGACCTGCCTCTCTTCAGAAGATAAAAAAAGGTCTGACGGTAATTAGCGTCAGACCTGGTTTAAACAGCGTAGTCCGGACGCTGCGCTTACCGCGAAATATCCCTAACGCCGCGCGTTTTTGACTACCTGAGACTGCCACATATGCAGAATGAACACGCTGAATGCCATAAGGGTAGCTATGTGCTGGCTACGTCAGGCAGTAAGCCGACAGGCAAAAACTCTGTAGTAACGGATGCGAAGGATCCCAGGGCAAGTGAAATCACTGCCAGCCATACCCCTCCTTTTTTATCCGATGTTTCAACGGAGTTGTGGTGATGCGAACGCATTTTCCTGTTTCCCCTTATTCTTTCTTGTGTCTGAAGCGATGCAGACATCTGTTTTTTTCATCCCGCCATACACTCGTATATACGAGGTTCCTGTGCTGAACAGACAAGCATTACGGAAACGGTATGCAACGGATTATCAGGACCAGCGAATAAACGCCCCGGCAAGTAGCTAAATTCGATGTGCTAAATACCGGAACGGTGCAAAGCACAGGTAAACCCCACCTCTACAATAAGGCCTGTAATGCAGGGAAAAAGGGGGTAATACTGTCATCTCTGTCCATATGTATGGATAATGATTTTTTTCGGACTGAATGGAGATGAAGGGATGAATCAATTACTGGCTATGCGCGCCTATGTGCGGGTTGTGGAAGCATCCTCCTTCATCAGGGCATCCGATCAGCTCGGACTGCCCCGATCGACTGTCAGCAAGTTGATTACTGACCTGGAAAAACATCTCGGCATAAAGCTTATACATCGTACAACCCGCTCCGTTGCCGTGACGCCTGAAGGACTTGAGTATTACCATCAGGCCGTTCGCCTGGTAAGCGGAGTGGATGCTGCTGACAACGCCGTCAGAAGTAAAAAAAATAAGCCGCGTGGAAATCTTCGTATTGATGCGCCGGTTTCCCTCGCGCACAGCCTTCTGATCCCCGCACTACCGGAGTTTCATGAGGAATATCCGGATGTGACTGTATCCCTGGGGGTGAGTGACAAGACGGTGAGCATCGTCGGAGACGGCGTCGACTGTGCCATCCGCGGTGGAAAACTGCAGGATATGTCCATGATAGCGCGTAAGATTTTTGAACTGGACTATGTCACCTGTGCATCACCGTCCTACCTCGAAAAATACGGCACCCCAGCCTCACCTGATGACCTGAAGAAGGGCCATAAAATAGTCGGCTACTTCTTTGCTTCCACAGGTCGGATGGAGCCCCTTATTTTTACGAAAGGGGATAAGTCAGTTGAGATCCATGAGAGCCACTTTTCAGTTAACGAGGGGGATGGTCTTGCACAAATGATGGTGGCCGGGCTTGGCATCGGTCAGCATCTCCGCCGCTTTATGCAGCAGGATATTGATGCCGGACGACTCGTGCCCCTGCTCACGGACTGGGGGCATCCAAAACTTCCTTTTCACGTGATTTATCCGCCGAACCCGCATCAGAGCGCCAGACTTAGGGCCTTTATAAACTGGCTGTCGGCAAAGTTCCGGCTTACATAACGCCTGTCAGCTCATCGTATTGTCCACAAAATTGGATAGTGTTGCCATGGTTACCCTCTTTTTCTTCTCTCAGCGACAGCTATCGAAGTTTTGGCGTTAAGCTTAGATCATTAAGCAGGTACTGCATCAATGCCGGGCTATAAGACTTGCTATATGTCTGCTTATCGCTCATGGCAGACCTGGACCTAATGACTTGCAAAGCACGAAACTAACTAACACTTCTCACCACTCAGATCCTGATTAGAAACAACAGGAAAGCGCCCTATGATACTGCAACTGATTGAGATTAGCGGTTTTCGCGGTTTGAACCAGCTCTCACTACCGCTGGAGCAGGATAACGTGCTGATCGGGGAGAATGCCTGGGGGAAATCGAGCCTGCTGGATGCGCTGACCCTGCTGCTGGCACCCGGGGAACTCTACCAGTTTAGCCCCGCCGACTTTCACTGTTCGCCCTATGGCGCAGCAGCGCGGGCGCAGCAGATTGAGGTGCGCTTTACTTTTGCTGAGTATGAGGCCGGGCAGCATCAGGCGGCGCGCTATCAGCCGCTTAACGGGCTGTGGCAGCCCGCGCAGGGCGAGTTAAAACGGCTCTGTTACCGGGTTTGCGGCGAGCTGCAGCCAGAGAAGGCGGTGGTCACGCGCCATGAATTTGTTGATGCGAACGGCGCGGTGATCCCGGGGGATCAGACGGCGCGGGTGCAGACGCTAACGCGGCTCCATCCGGTTTTGCGCCTGCGCGATGCGCGCTTTAACCGGCGGCTGCATCTGGAAGCGGACGCCTCTGGCGACCCGTCGTCATTTAACCAGCTGGCCAGCCAGATTGAGACGCTGACGCGGGATTTACAGTCGCGGCCACAGAATCTCACCGATGGCGCACTGCGTCAGGGGCTGAGCACCATGCAGCAGCTGTTAGAGCACTACTTCTCGGTTCAGCTGCCGGCGGCCTCTTCCCAGAGCGGACGTGCTGCTCATCAGCAGGCATCGCGGCGTGGCTGGCGCTATCTCGACAACATTAATCAGCTGATTGCGGATGCCGACAGCCGCAGCCGTCGCCTGATCCTGCTGCGGATGTTTGCCCTGCTGGTACAGGCGCGCGGCGCGCATCATCTTGACCCGCAGGCCAGGCCACTGCTGCTGATTGAGGATCCGGAAACGCGCCTGCACCCGATTATGCTGGCGGTGGCCTGGGGACTGTTATCGCTGCTGCCGCTGCAAAAAATGGCCACTACCAACTCTGGCGAACTGCTCTCAATGGTACCAGTCGAGCAGGTGTGCCGCCTGGTGCGCGAGCCGCAGCGGGTCAAAGCCTGGCGTGTGGGGCCGCAGGGCATGAGTGCGGAAGAGAGCCGCCGCATTGCGTTCCACATCCGCTTTAACCGCCCCTCGGCGCTGTTTGCCCGCTGCTGGCTGCTGGTCGAAGGTGAGACGGAGGTGTGGGTAATGAACGAGCTGGCGCGCCAGTGCGGCTATCACTTTGCCGCGGAAGGGGTGAAAGTGATTGAGTTCGCGCAATCCGGGCTGCGCCCGCTGCTGAAATTTGCCCGCCGCATGGGCATCGAGTGGCATGTACTGACCGACGGCGATGAAGCGGGCAGGAAGTATTCTGCTACCGCCCGCAGCCAGCTGGAAGGGGACAGCCAGGCAGAACAGCAGCACCTGACGCAGTTACCCGCACTGGATATGGAGCATTTCCTGTACAGGCAGGGATTCGCAGAGGTATATCATCGGACGGCACGGTTGCCGCCCAATGCGCCAATGAACCTGCGGCGCGTCATCGCCAAAGCGATTCAGCACTCTTCTAAACCGGATTTAGCCATCGCGGTGGCGATGGATGCGGCACAGCGTGGTACGGAGTCCATTCCTCTGCTGTTACGCAACATGTTCGCCCAGGTACAGTGGCTGGCACGCGGCAAAGCGGATTAACGCGGTGGGCTTGAAAACGGCTTAACACAACCCATATCAGTTGAACGTCAGCGAGAAACAGAAAAATGCCAGCATCAGTGGCTGGCATTTTACCGTAGGGTTGTACAGAATGATTGTGAAGGGTCAGGCGCTAATCGCCATGGCCTCTTCCACAGGGACGATGAGGCTCGCATGATTGCCTTTTGGCCCTTCATGCACATCGAACTGGACTTGTTGCCCGGCTTTTAGCGTTCTGTATCCGTCCATCTTAATGGTCGAGTAGTGGGCGAAGATATCTTCGCCACCGCCCACAGGACAGATGAAACCGAAGCCTTTGGCGTTATTGAACCATTTAACAGTACCCGTCTCCATGCTTCTACATCCCTCGCAAGACATTCTAATTGAGTGGAGGTGTTCAGGTTTGTTGACCTGACGGCTGATTAAAAGATATTCAGCCTGTTGCTGTACTGTAGAGAAATGGTATCAAGGGTCAAGCAAACGGACGGTTATCGCAGGGACAAAATCATCAAAATTTGAAGCAGTTAACGCTATTGCAAATTTTGTGATGAAGGTCGCGAAAGACCAGTTCTGTAGACAATTTCCACCGCGCCGCTCAACATTTTCTTCATGTTATTCCTAACCTGAATGATGTTAGTCTGGCGTAATCAGGTAACGTTGATCACACTGGATATGTATGGGAAAGACTAACGACTGGCTTAACTTTGAACAGCTTGCTGATAACAAAGTGCGTGAAGAGCTCAAGCCACCATCGATGTATAAAGTTATTCTGAACAATGACGATTATACGCCTATGGAATTTGTTATTGACGTGCTGCAAAAGTTCTTTTCTTATGATGTTGAACGTGCAACGCAACTGATGCTTACGGTTCACTACCAGGGAAAGGCGATTTGTGGTGTTTTCACTGCCGAAGTGGCAGAGACCAAAGTCGCTCACGTGAACAAATATGCCAGGGAAAATGAGCATCCGTTGCTTTGTACGCTGGAAAAAGCCTGAATAAGGCGATCTATTGGGGGAGGTGCCTATGCTCAATCAAGAACTGGAACTCAGTTTAAATATGGCTTTCGCCAGAGCGCGTGAGCACCGACATGAGTTTATGACCGTCGAGCATTTGTTACTGGCTCTGCTCAGTAACCCGTCGGCCAGAGAGGCACTGGAAGCCTGTACGGTGGATATCGTGGCATTACGCCAGGAGCTTGAAGCCTTCATTGAACAAACCACCCCGGTCCTGCCGGTTAGTGAAGAAGAGCGCGACACACAGCCGACGCTCAGTTTCCAGCGCGTACTGCAGCGTGCAGTATTCCATGTCCAGTCTTCCGGCCGCAGTGAAGTGGCTGGGGCAAACGTCCTCGTGGCTATTTTTAGCGAGCAGGAATCACAGGCAGCTTATCTGCTGCGCAAGCATGAAGTCAGCCGCCTTGATGTGGTGAACTTTATCTCTCACGGCACGCGCAAAGATGAGCCAGGCCCGGCATCTGGCGCGGAAAATCCGGTTAACGAAGAGCAAGCAGGCGGGGAGGATCGTATGGAAAACTTCACCACCAACCTTAACCAGCTTGCCCGTGTTGGCGGTATCGATCCGCTGATCGGCCGCGATAAAGAGCTGGAGCGTGCTGTCCAGGTGCTGTGCCGTCGCCGCAAGAATAACCCGCTGCTGGTGGGGGA
>Ga0308161_1005238_pt1 | contig 11468 bp, 10 predicted proteins | sample PhyFR2_FD_201034 | JGI IMG/M metagenome (GOLD analysis project Ga0308161, IMG submission 201034) | Phyllosphere microbial communities from UC Gill Tract Community Farm, Albany, California, United States - DLSLF.R2 | ecosystem: Host-associated > Plants > Phyllosphere > Unclassified | place: USA...
GGTCGCAGTTCTGCAGAACACTGGCGATGTGCGCAACATCACTGCAAGCGAGGCGCTGGCCAGAAGCAATGTGTCGCGCTTCATCACCGCTCGCGAATCCTACGATTTCGAGATGATGGGGCTTAACGACTGGAACACCGTCTTTGCGATGGCGGAAAAGGATGGCGCCGTTGCCAACGAGTACGGGGCGCTACATGCGCCGAACAATCCGTCGGCGCCTTATTTCATCTACGGCAAGGTCAGGTCCATTCGCGTAAACATCTTGAGCATCAGTTTGCTGGGCGGTGCCGGTAAGCCCTACACCGGTGCCAATGTCCGCTTTCAGCGCAGCATCTACGACAAGAAGTCGGGGCAGACCACGCTGCTGGACAACCGATTCGCGATCATGGGATTCCGTTACAACGGCAATCTGGCCATGTCCGACAATCTGCGCGTGGAGAATCCGCTCGGCTTCCAGGTGACCGACTACCGCGTCGATAACGACTATGCCTCGATCCCCGCACCACCGCCGGCGGCACTCCAGGCCCCAGCAGTACAGTCGGCTCCGGCCGCGCCTGCCGGCCAGCAGCCGCTTATGCCGGGTCAGATGCCTGGCCAGGTGCCCGGTCAACCGATAGCGCAGCCCGGTGTGCCGGGTGTCAATGGAGCGATGCCCGCTCAGCAGCAGGCGCCGGTGCTGAACGCTGCGGGTGTGCCCGTCTATCCGGGTACGCAACCCGCTCCGGTGGCGCCGGCACCCAATGCTGCACCTCAGAACAATGGCAATGGAGCGAACGTTAGATGAGTTTCATGACTAAAAACGGCTCGGCGCGTTTTGCGCTGCTTGCCTTGGCTTTGGTTGCGCCGCTCGCGTCCGCTCAGGTTGTCCAGCAATACGAGTACGAAGCGGACAAGATCTACCAGGTGCGTACCGGTCTCGGCATCACCACGCAGGTCGAGTTGAGCCCGAACGAAAAGATCCTCGACTACAGCACCGGTTTCACCAGTGGTTGGGAGTTGAGCCGTCGCGAGAACGTCTTCTACCTGAAGCCGAAGAACGTCGACGTCGACACCAACATGATGATTCGCACCGCGACCCATTCCTATATCCTGGAATTGAAGGTCGTGGCGACGGATTGGCAGCGGCTGGAGCAGGCCAAGCAGGCCGGCGTTCAATACAAGGTGACCTTCGTCTATCCGAAGGACACCAGCTTCGCTGCTGCCAGCGAAGAGGTGAAAGACGAGTCGCAGATCGATACCAGAATGTCCAAGGACAGACACTATTACTTCGACTACGACTATTCGACGCGCTCGAAGCAGAACTGGATCGTGCCCAATAGCGTGTACGACGACGGCAAGTTCACCTATATCAAGATGGATCTCACCAGATTCCCCACCGGCAATTTTCCGGCCGTGTTCGCCCGCGAAAAGGAAAACGACGAGGACTTCTTGGTCAATACGACGGTCGAGGGCAATACGCTGATCGTCCACGGGACCTATCCTTTCCTGGTTGTTCGCCACGGCAAAAATGTTGTCGGCTTGCGTAGGAATAAGCAAAAGTGAACTCAAACATACCTCCGTCTGACGAAAATAACGGCCACACCGAGGGGCAGTCTCCTCGTTCTCCGCAAGGCGGGGACGTCGGCAAGGAAAATCCGTATTTCGCTCGCCAGCAGCAAACGGCGGATCCGGATCTGGATGCCAACGAGCCGGTCCTGAGGTCGAGCGATGTGCAAAAGCTCAACCGGAAGGCGTTGCTGTTCCTGGGCGGCATCGCGTTGTTGCTGATCGTGGCGATCTTCTGGCTGGTCGGTGGCAGTGACTCGAAAGAGCCGCCGCCGAAGCCGCGCCAGGAAGCCGTGGTGGCGCCTGCGCTTCCGCAGACGGCGGCGCCGTTGCCGGCCGAACCTGTGCCTTTGGCGCAGGAGCAGGCCCTGCCGCCGTTGCCGCCGATGCCTACGGATAACGACATCCGTACCGCGCCTGCTGCGCAGCAGGAACGCGGTCCGTCGCTGCTGGAGCGGCGCATGGCGGGGATGCAGGATCCGGCGCAAGTTGGCGGCGGTCAGCAAGGATTTGGCGGGATTCTGCCTCCTGGCGCGCAGCAGCCGGGCGCCGGCCAGGCACAGGACCAGGAAACCTCGGCGAAGCCGATCGCCAATCCTGATGGACTGCTGGTGCGCGGCACTTATATCCGCTGCGTGCTCGAAACGCGGATTATCAGCGATTTCGCGGGCTTCACCTCCTGCATCATCACCGAGCCGGTGTACTCGATCAACGGCCGGCGTTTGCTGTTGCCGAAGGGCTCTAAGATGTTGGGCAAGTACGATTCGGTCGAGCCGACCGGGCCTCGGATGGAGGTCATCTGGGATCGGATCACCACGCCTACCGGCATCGACGTGTCGCTGATGGGGCCGGGTATCGACAATCTCGGCAGCTCCGGCCATCCGGGCAAGTACAACGCGCACTGGGCCAGTCGCATCTCTTCGGCCTTGATGATCAGCATGCTCAGCGATGCGTTCAAGTGGGCGGCGGCCGAAAACGGTCCCAAGACCACGACGGTCGGCCTGAACTCGGGACTGGTGACCGAGCAGCCGTTCGAAAGCAACACAGCGCGGGCGGTGCAGCGCATGGCCGACCAGGCGCTGGAGCGCTCTGGGCGTCGTCCTGCGACCGTGACGATCAACCAGGGCACCGTGGTCAACGTCTATGTTGCAAAAGACGTGGATTTCAGTGCCGTGCTGACCCGCTGACAGCGACGGGATAACCACGTGACGCTCGACGATTCACCGACCGCGCAGATATCCACGGATTTCCTGGATTACCAGTACTCTGTGCTGGGCATTCTGGATTATCTGAATTCGCCGGAAGTGACGGAAATCTGCATCAACCGTCCCGGCGAACTGTATCTGGAGACCCTGCGTGGTTGGCAGAAACTGGATATTCCGTCGCTGACGTTCGATCGTGCGCGCCAGTTCTGCACAGCGGTGGTCAACGAGAGCAATACCGGTCAGCGCATCACCGATACCGATCCGGTGGTGTCGCTGACCTTCCCGACCGGACAGCGTGCGCAGTTCGTGATTCCGCCTGCCTGCGATGCGGGCAAGGTGTCGATCACGATCCGTTTGCCGTCCAAGCACACCAAGACCTTGGAGCAATACCAGGAAGACGGATTTTTCCAGGAGATCCTCGAGCAGGAAGCGGGCATCGGCGAGCAGGATCACGAACTGTTGGAGCTGCGCAGGCAGCGCAATTATTCGGAGTTCTTCAAGAAGGCCGTGCTGTTCAAGAAGAACGTGGTCGTTGCCGGTGCCACCGGTAGCGGCAAAACCACGTTCATGAAGTCGCTGGTGAACCATATTCCCAACGAAGAGCGCCTGGTCACGATCGAAGACGCGCGGGAGCTGTTCATCAGCCAGCCTAATACCGTGCATTTGCTCTACTCCAAAGGTGGACAAAGTGCGAGTAACGTGACGGCGAAAAGCTGCATGGAGGCTTGCCTGCGCATGAAGCCCGATCGCATCATCTTGGCGGAGTTGCGTGGCGACGAATCGTTCTACTTCATCAGAAACTGCGCATCCGGCCATCCGGGTTCGATCACCAGTTGCCATGCAGGCAGCATCGGTCAGACCTGGGATCAGCTCGCGTTGATGGTCAAGGCGTCGGCCGAAGGTTCGGGTTTGGAATTCTCGGTGATCAAACGCTTGCTGATGATGACGATCGATATCGTGGTGCATATTAAGTCGCATGCGGGGCGTCGCTATATCACGGGAATCGATTTCGATCCGGAGCGAACCCTCAACGGAAGCAAGTGAATTTGTTCATGAAAGTGATTGCTGAAGCTGGGTCAGATTGACTTTGATTTTCTCTTCAGTCACTATTAATTTGCGTGATCTGCGACTGCATGGTTCTCAGGCCAATAGTCGACGGATATAGGAGGAACGACGGCATGTTGCCAGGCATGGAACTACTGAGCTGTCCTGAAATGGCAGTTCCGGCTGAAGTGATGCAGCACGTGGTACGCGTCGAGTCGTCGCATAATCCGTTCGCGATCGGAGTTGTCGGTGGCCGCTTGGTGCGCCAGCCGCAGAATCTCTCCGAAGCCGTAGCGACTGCGCGGATGCTGGAAGACAAGGGCTACAACTTCTCTCTCGGCCTGGGCCAGGTCAATCGCTACAACCTGCTCAAGTACGGACTCGACTCCTACGAGAAGGCGTTCAAGACCTGTCCCAACCTGCAGGCGGCCTCACGGATTCTGGCCGAGTGTTATGGCCGCTCCGGCGGCAACTGGGGCAAGTCCTTCAGCTGCTATTACTCGGGCAATTTCGAGACTGGCTACAAGCACGGCTATGTGCAGAAGGTCTACGCGTCCATCAATCAGGGCAGGGCGCTCGCCGTCGCGTCCGCCGATGCCATCGCTGTAGTGCCGAATGGCGCTGGCCGCCCAGCCCAGGCTGCCAAGGCATCCGTGGTGCGCGAAATCGATTCGGTCGTCTCACGTCGCATCGCAGGCGCCAACCAGCTTGCCAACGGTCTGGCTGCCCAGGTCCAGCCTTATCCGGCTGCAGCTGCGGCTGCAGCGCCTGCTCCAGTGCATCCATCAGCGCAGCTTTCCAATGCAGCGTCGAATGCTTCCTCAATGCAAATGGGTCGAGCGGCCGGCACTGATGCGGAGCTGTATGTAATACGTCCGACAAGCGCCGGCAAAGGAGTGGCGGTGCCTGCTGGTGGCGGAGCCGATCCAGCTTCGCAAGCGTCTGTGGCCAGGGGTTCGGCCCTTGGTGGTTCCGCAGAGCCGGCCGTCCCGAGCTTGAATCCGCCACCGTTGGCCCCCGGCGATGGCGCGTTTGTCTTCTAGCGTAGGGAAGCAACACCGCCATGGGAATGGCGTTTCGATCACCACCCCTCTGTTCCAATCAGGAGATACACCATGATGTCCAAGAAGAGCGAAATGACCGCTGGAGCCAAGGTTGCCGGCATGGCAGCGCTGAAAGCTGCCATTTTCGTAGGCTCGTTGCTGGTCGCCGGTGCGGCGATGGCAGGCGGTAATACTAACTACGCCGGCACCGATGGTAAGGTCTGCGGCTTCCTGTCCAATACCAACGGCTTGCTCAACATGGCCTCGGTTGCCGTCGTGACCATCGCCGTCATCATCGCTGGCTACCAGATCGCGTTCGCCCACAAACGCATTGCTGACGTTGCTCCGCTGCTGATTGGCGGCTGCCTGATCGGTGCGGCCGGCCAGCTGGCGAAGATGCTGATCGGCGACACCGGCAGCACCTGCAGCAGCGGCAGCGGCAGCGGCACCGGCATGCTGATCCAGATGATTCAGCACTATGCATAAGAACGTACTTTTCCGCGGCTGTACGCGCCCGGCCATGTTTTTGGGGGTGCCCTACATTCCCTTCTTCATTGGCGCGGGTAGCGGCTTGCTGGCGGGAATGTACTTCGATCTCTGGTACCTGTTGTCGATTCCGGTGATCATTTTCGGAATGCAGCAGATGACCAAGCGGGACGAGATGATATTCAGGATGCTTGGGTTGCGTTGGATGTTCAGGGTGCGCGTGCGCAACCTGCAGCGCTACTCAGGCGCATGGGTATTTTCTCCCAACGAATATCGGAGAAACGTGCCTGGCGCCAAGCGCTAACTTCGGCTAGCGCCAGTGCCATGACCCCATGCATGAACGATTCGTTCGTGCATGGGGTTGTTCGGTTTTATCGCGTCGTGCAAATGGATGTTGATTTGTAGCAAGCAAGCGTTCGACTACTCCCGGTTCATCCGAATCGGCCTTGGCAAGACGAAATGGATTCAGAGTAATTCCCTATGTTCATCCCAGACACTTCGATCAGCGAGTTCATCTCCATCTCCACGCATGTAGCGCCATCGGTGCTCAAGACGACGGGGGGAGACTACATGTTGACCTGGCACCTGGGTGGACTGCCGTTCGTCGGCCGCGAGGAGTGGGAGATCGAACACCGCCACAACACGTTCAATCGGATGCTGCAGACTTTGCGCGCGCCCGATTTCGCCAACGTGGCGTTCTGGGTTCACGATGTGCGCCGTCGCCGTCGTATCAATTCCGGCAGCAAGTTCCACCAGGTGTTCAACCAGGAGCTATCGGACTCTTACTACAGCGCGCTGTCGTCGCAGAAGATCATGCAGAACGAGCTGTATCTAACCATGCTCTATCGCCCGGTGGTCACCGGAAAGCGCTTGATGGAGAAGTCGGCGAATCTGGCGCAGCTGCAGTCCGAGCAGGATCAGTCCGTCATCAAGATCCTCGAATTGGCCGGCAATGTCGAAGCCGTGCTCAAGGACTATTCTCCCTATCGGCTGAGCATGTACGAGGCCAGCAACGGTGTCGTGTTTTCCGAAGCGCTCGAGTTCTTCGGCTATCTGATCAACCGGATCGACGAGCCGGTGCCGGTTCTGCAAGCGCCTGTGCCCGCTTACCTGCCGGTGAGCAAGCATATGTTCGCCAACAAGACCGGCGACTTCGTCATCAAGACGCCCGAAGGCACCAATCACTTCGGCGCCATCCTGAATATCAAGGAATACACGGACGGGACCTATCCCGGCATCCTGAATGGCTTGAAGTACCTGGATTTCGAGTACGTGGTGACCCATTCCTTCAGTCCGATGGGGCGTCACGATGCCCTGAAGGTGCTGGATCGGACCAAGGGCATGATGATCTCGTCGGGCGACAAGGCGGTCAGCCAGATCCATGAGCTGGACCTGGCGATGGATCAGCTGTCGTCGGGCAATTTCGTGTTGGGCGAGTACCATTTCACCATCGCGGTCTACGCCGACACCCAGGAAAAGCTGTCGCAGCAGATCGCGACCACGCGCGCGGAGCTGTCCAATGCCGGCTTCGTTTCCTCGAAGGAAGACTTGGCCATTGCGTCGTCGTTCTATGCGCAGCTTCCCGGCAACTGGCGCTATCGCACCCGCCTGGCGAATGTGAGTTCGCTGAACTTTCTGGGCCTGTCGCCGCTGCACAACTTCGCCCAGGGCAAGCGCGACAACAATCCCTGGGGCGAGTGCGTCACCACGCTGCAGACCACCAACGGCCAGCCTTACTACTTCAATTTCCATGCGACGCACCCTGCGGAGAATTCGTTGGGCGAAAAGGCGATCGCCAATACGATGGTCATCGGCAAGTCCGGTACCGGTAAGACGGCGTTGATCAACTTCCTGCTCAGTCAGGTGCAGAAGTTGGAGCCTTCACCGACGATCTTCTTTTTCGACAAGGACCGCGGCGCCGAGATCTTCGTCCGCGCCTGTGGCGGCAATTATCTCGCCTTGGAGAATGGCCGGCCCACCGGCTTCAATCCGTTCCAGTGCGAGCGTAGCGAAGCCAACGTGCAGTTCCTGGCAGACCTGATCAAGGTGCTTGCCGGCAAACCCGAGTACAGCTCGCGCGACGACGAGGACATTTTCCGCGCTGTCGAGGGCATGCTGGATACGCCGATGCAGCTGCGCAGCATGACCAATTTCCGCAAGAGCCTGCCCAATATGGGCGATGATGGTCTTTATGCACGCATGCGCAAATGGACTGCCGGGAACTCGCTGGGTTGGGTATTCGACAACCCGGTCGACACCATCGATCTGGAAAAAGCCAACATCATTGGCTTCGACTACACCGATATCATTGACAACCCGGAAGTGCGCGTACCGGTCATCAATTATCTGCTGCACCGGCTGGAAGCCTTGATCGATGGGCGTCCGCTGATCTACGTGATGGACGAGTTCTGGAAGATCCTGGACGGCAAGGGTGGCCTCAAGGAATTCGCCAAGAACAAACAGAAGACCATCCGTAAGCAGAACGGCTTGGGCATCTTCGCCACCCAGAGTCCTGAAGATGCGTTGGCCAGCGACATCTCGGCGGCGCTGGTCGAGCAGACCGCTACGATGATCCTGCTGCCGAACCCGAACGCGAGCAAAGACGACTACATGGAGGGCCTCAAACTGACCGAGGCCGAGTACCAGGTGGTGGTCAACCTGGACGAGCGCTCGCGCTGCTTCCTGGTCAAACAGGGCCACGGCTCGTCTGTGTGCCAGCTCAACCTGCGCGGCCTGGACGATGCGCTGTCGGTCATCTCCGCGTCCACCGACAATATCGAAATCATGCACCAGGTGCTCGAGCAGAAAGCTGCCGAGCACGGGGTGGCGCCGAACGACTTGCGGCCCGAGCAATGGCTGAGCGAGTTCTATGCCAAGCGCAAGGGGTCCGGCAAGTCCGCGACCAAGCCCTCGGCATCGGATAGCAAGGGCGCCGCGGCGCTCGCTTGATCGATGTATTCCCTGAAAGATCGTTTCGTTCTACATGACTCGCTGTGAGGTCTATATGGACAACAATATGAAATCCTTCGCTCGATTCCGTCTGCTGGCGATTGCTTGCGTTCTGTTCGCGTTGGCGCCGTCGACCGCGTTCGCACAGTGGTGGGTGCAGGACGACAAGCAGATCGACAAGAACAAGGAAAACACCACGACGCTCGACAAGAAGCTCGACAATATCCGCGAGGACAACCAGATCGGCCCCAAGCCCTCTGGGGATAAGCCCAGCGGCGAAGAGGTTGAGGCGCTGAAAGACGGCGATACCAAGCCGAAGAAAGTCGAGGACGACTACGGCATCGCCAACTGCAAGGGAACCCAGGGCACGCCGGTCTCAGATGAGCAAAAGACCAACTGCGAGCTCATGCAGAAGACCAGGAACGCTCAGTACAACTACATGGTTGCCATGTACGAGATCACCACCAAGCGGCTGCAGCGTCTGCGTGACCTTGAGAAAGAGCGCAATAACATCGCAGAGAACGAGATCGGCAAGCTGGAGGACAACACCAACAAGCTGATCGCGCTCAAGACTCTGATGGATATCGACCGCCAGCAGATGGAGTCTGCGATGTTCGCGTACGAGATCCGGCTCAAGTATCTGCAGAAAGAGCAGGCCGATCAGACCGATTCCGCGATGAAGGGTCAGAAGAAGAGTCCTGGCGGTTGGTTCCCGAACTTGCCTGGTCCGATCGCCGACCTGGCCAAGGCATCGGTCGCAGGTATGGTGATGAAGGGGGCACTCGAGGGCGTCAAATCCAGCAAGCCCTCAGGGATGCAGACGCTGAGCTACGAGAAGTGAAGCCGAGTCGTTCGATGCATATCGTTTGTCCTGTTTGTACGGATGTGCTTTTCAAGCGCATCTCCGAATTGAATACAAGCTCGGGTGTCACCTTGCCCGCATGGAAGATCCAACATGCTTAACACAACGACTGGTTTTATGGATGCCGCATTCAGCAACGGGCTGAACTCCTTTCTTGGCAACATGGCCAATTATGCGTTCTTCTCGCTGATCAATGATTATTTGCGGGACGAGATCGACATTTTTCAATGGGCGCTCCTACAGCGCACGACGATGTGGATGGGCGCCATCGCGTTGACCTTGCTGACCTTGTGGATCTTGTTTCAGGGATATCGCATCGTCACCGGTCAGATGCGCGAGTCGGCGATGTCGATGGTAGTGACGGCGCTACGAGCCACGTTGATCATCGCTTTGGCAACCAGCATGGCGACCGGCTCCTCCAAGCTGTACTGGACGTTGACCGACGGACTGAGCAAGGAGATCACCCAGGTCGTTACCGGCGACGACGACAGCCCTTACGACAAGATCGATAAGAACCTGTTGCTCATGCAGACGGCACTGGCGAGCATCGATGCGTTGCAGGCGGCTGGCAACAAGGAGCAGGAAGACGACAAGACCCGGGCGCGTTGGTTCATGGGCCTAGGCATCGCGGGGCCGGGCGTGGTCGCCGGTTCGATGCTGCTGTTGAACAAGATCGCGATGGCGCTGTTCATCGGTTTTGGGCCGCTGTTCATCATGTGTCTGCTATTCAGTGCCACGAAGCAGCTCTTCAGCAAATGGCTGTATTACGGAATCGGTACGGTATTTTCGCTTTCGGTATTGAGCGTGATGGTCGCAATCACTACCAAGGTGGTGGGAGCGGTGGCTTTGGCATTCGTCACGAAATGGGCTGCAAATGGTTGGGGTCTGTCAGGCGAGGGCATCAGCAGCATGTCTCTACAGCAAGGAGGATTGGGCTTGGTGATGACGACGCTGGTGGTGACCGCGCCCCCGATGGCGGCTGCGTTCTTCCAAGGCGTGCTGGGCCAGTTCAGCCCGTACTCGGCGATGGGTTCGCTTTCTAAGGATCCAGCTTCTGGCCAGCCTCACACGCCGGGGCAACAGGCTCGTGACAACACATCAAGATATGAAAATTCTACTAATGGACTTGGCGGTCATTTTGCTGGCACTCAACCCTCTTCTCCCAAGCAGGAATCAGGCTGGCTTGGTAATGCTAATAATGTGAAGGGGTGATCGTATTGCGCCTTTTATTCTGAGGTTTTTATGGGCTTAAGAGTATTTATTTATTTTGCTGTGGTTGGTGTCTCGTTTTTTTCGGAAGTTTCTTTGGCACAAACGGCGTGTCCTGTGGGCACGGCCGCGGGGGCGGCGACGTGCGGTCCTACCGGGGGCGACGAAATTGCTACCCAATCTAGGCCTACTGGTGAATGGATTAAGACTTGGGGTGCCATTGCTACGTCTCCCAGTGGCGACGGCGGCGTCAGCTCTGGAAGGTTGTCTAAAGAACAAGCTGAAAGTGTTGCTCTGCAAAATTGCAAAAATTCGGGAGTGCAGAGCTGCAAGGTTGAATTCGTTTACAAGAATCAATGTGTTGCTGCGGTCTATCCGGTGGGCGCCGATGGCGGAGTTTTCTCCACGGCTGCCACTATTGAAGGCGCTGTAAGTAGGGCGAAATCTCGATGTGAGTCGTTGAAAAAAGGCGAATGTAAGGTGGCTATATCTGAATGCTCGGATCCCGTTTTTAGAAAATTCTGAGCGTTGGGCCTGAGTTAGGTGTTGCTCACTAGCTTTGAGTTTCGATGCTTGTCCCGTAGCTAGATTTTTGATTTTATTTTATTAATTCGGCTATCTTATATGGCTGATTGAAGCTTGATGTCTTTGGCATTCAGTCTGGCGTCTTCTGGCTGTCCTATTAGCTCCAAAAAATCGATGGAACACTTGCACTTCGTTGGTGTGCATGGCGTGCAATTATCGGAATCTCGGTTTTAGATGTGTCCTGATATGGTGTATGGACATTACGTCGGTTGCCGGTAAAGTCCGTGCATGCCATTGGATGTGAATACGTATGCAGGAGTGACTGCAATTCGCGCATCGACGTTACCCTAACGCAGCTTTCCGCGTGCCCACTGCGCACGCGATCTCTGCCCGAAGGGGGGCGTTGCATGACTCAGGCTCCATGGTGGCGCGGTGCCGTCATCTATCAGATCTACCCGCGTAGTTTTCTCGATGCGAACGGCGATGGCATCGGCGATCTGTCCGGCATCGTGCGCAAGCTGGACTACATCGCATCGCTTGGCGTGGACGCGATCTGGATCTCGCCGTTCTTCAAGTCGCCGATGGCCGATTTCGGCTACG
>Ga0308161_1005241_pt1 | contig 11462 bp, 9 predicted proteins | sample PhyFR2_FD_201034 | JGI IMG/M metagenome (GOLD analysis project Ga0308161, IMG submission 201034) | Phyllosphere microbial communities from UC Gill Tract Community Farm, Albany, California, United States - DLSLF.R2 | ecosystem: Host-associated > Plants > Phyllosphere > Unclassified | place: USA...
GCCTCATCGATTTTTATTGCCGTGAGGCCCGCTTCCAGCGCGTCCACTACTGAAACTTTCAGCGGTGTTCCCTGTTTAATATGTTTAACGATCTCTTCAGCCATCAACGCATCTGCGCCGTAATGGCCATCATACGCATTGCCGCTGTAGGCGGTATCGACCTCTTTCTCGCCGCTGCGCGCGTTGTGTACGCGGAAGTAGTTGCGCACGAAGTCGCCTTCCGCCATGCCGTCGGTGCCCATGACACAGAAACGGCGGAACTCATCCGGCACATTCAGATTGGCGTGGAAGGCCAGCGTCGCGCCGCCTTCGTACTCAATCAGGGCAGTCTGGTAGTCGACAATATCGGCATCGCTGTCGAACACCGCATCGGTGCTCGACCAGCCGCTGGGCTTCACGTGATAAAGTTCTGAGTCAGCGGTGATAGCTCCCTGCGGCGCATGAGCGGGAGTAAAGGATTTCCGGCCACCAAAGCTGGCGACGCGGATCGGGCGCTCCTGCAACAGGCCCTGATAGAGATCGATGTCGTGACAGCATTTTTCCAGAATGTACGGACCGGCATATTTCTCCAGACGTCGCCAGTCGCGCTGAAAGAATGCGCCGTGATAAGGCTTGATATGTTCTGTCGCCTCAATCGAGGTGATCTCACCCAACTGACCCGCATCGCGTGCCGCCAGCAGATCGTGATAGAGCGGGGAATAGCGCAGTACCAGGCCGACCAGAATGCGCGCTTCGCCATACTGACGCACCAGCTTCGCCATCTCCATGGTCTGCTCTTCATTGATCACCACCGGCTTTTCGGTAAACACCGTGTAACCCGCTGCCAGCGCCTGACCCACATGCTCCAGATGCAGAAAGTTGGGAGAGCCAACCAGCACGACATCCATTCCGCCATGTTCCAGCAGAGCATCGATTGACGCAAAGGCCTGGCCGGGCGCGATACCAAAGCTGTGCAGATTAGGCAGTCCGGCGGGTGCCGGATCGTAATAACCCACTACCGAGAAGGCGTCGTCGGCTTTGCTGAACTCTTTGATCACGTGGGACAGTCGAAAGCCGAGACCGATAATGCCTACTTTCATGTTAAACCCCTGCTCCTGAAATCGCATGATGCATAGCCCGCCTGTGATCGGGCGCGCCTGTTGATAATCTGACCACCAACTTATTACGACAGAAAAACTAATGTCAATAACGCACTGCGCGTTTTGCGAGGGGGTTTTTGTTATGATGATGTAAAATAAGAAGAAAATTCAGATATGATTTTGCTATATTTATTTGTTATTGCGATTTAAGTTTTTTTATCCTATCGTTCGCTCATTATGGCTATAACCCTTAATCAGGGAAGGAAGCGCGTGCAACCACACTATCTTCTGGGCATTGATGGCGGCGGTACACAGTGTCGCGCGCGGTTAACCGACCTGCAGGGTCGCATCCTGGCTGAAGCCACCGGCGGGCCTGCCAACGTCTGGTCAGACTATGACGCGGCACTGACCTGCGTCGGGCAGCTGATCGAACGGGTATTGTCACAGGCGGGATTAGCCCCGGAGGCGCTGACGCAAACCGCGCTGGTGGCCGGATTAGCCGGTGCGAACGTCACCTCGGTACAGGCGCGGCTCGCCAGCTGGCAACCTGCCTGCGCGGCGTTACAGGTGGTCAGCGATGTGGAGATCGCCTGTGCGGGCGCCCATGGCGGCGCACCTGGCGCCGTCTTTATTATCGGCACCGGCAGTCAGGGAGCCGCGTGGGATGGCGAACAGTTTACGCTGCTTGGCGGCTGGGGCTTTGCCTTGTCTGACCAGGGATCGGGCGCTGAGCTGGGCCGTCGTGCGCTGCGGCTGGCGCTGCTGGCCCATGAAGCGATTATTACCCCGAGCGCTCTTACCCGGCAGCTGATGGCGCAGTTCGACCACGGCCCGGAAACCATGCTGCTCTGGACGCGCTCAGCGACGCCTGCAGACTGGGCCCGCGTGGTGCCACAGATTTTTGCGGCCGCCGACGCGGGCGATGGTCATGCACAGGATCTGCTGCATCAGACCGCAGCCGATATCGGCCTGATGGTCCGCCGTCTGACTGCCCTGAGCAGCGGACCCGTGGCGCTGATGGGGGGACTGGCCACGCCGATTCAGCGCTGGCTGGATGACGATATTCAGGCCCGGCTGGTGACGCCGCAGGGCGATGCCCTGAGCGGGGCGCTGATACTGGCGCAGCAGCTGACGCCTGCCCGATTACCGATCTGAAGCTGGCTGAGCATCCTCAGCCGGATAACCCGAGGAATTTATGACCGCTCCCAACGTAACCGCGCGCATTCTGCGGTTGATTGTTGAAAATGCGCCGATCAGCCAGTCAGACCTGAAAGTTCGTAGCGGACTGAGCATGTCGACCGTGTCGCAGGCGACTAATCGCCTGCTGGCGCAGGAAATCGTGCAGGAGCTGGGGCTGCGTCGCGTGTCGATGGGGCGGCCAAAAACGCTGCTTGGGCTCAATCCCGATCGCGCCAGCGTGATTGGCATTCAGCTCAATGCAGAACGCAACCTGATCGTCATGACCGATCTCAGCGGCAATCTGCTGGGTGAACAGCAGATGCCGAAAGGCACGCTTACACCGCGCCAGCTCGGCGATGCACTGGCGAAATTCCTGCGCGGCGTTGAGGAGAAGCGGGTGGGCGCCATTGGCCTGGCCCTGTCGGGACTGGTCGATGCCGAAAACGGCTACTGTATCCGCTCCAAAGTGCTCGACTGGGACAACGTCCCGATTGCGCGCCTGCTGGAAGAGCGTTTTTCGCTGCCGGTGTTTATCGAGAATGACGCCAACGCCATGGCAATGGCGGCGCTGGTGTTTGGTCAGCTCGGCAACGCGCAGTCGGCGGTGATCGCCACCTACGGCAAAGGGATCGGGGCGGGCATCATCCTGAATCGTCAGCTCTACCGCGGTCGTCACGGCAAGGCGGGGGAGATTGGCAACGGGCTGGTGGGCGACGGCTCACTGCGTCTGCTGGAAGATGTCGCCTCATCGCGCGCCATTCTGCAACGGCTTGCTGAGCAGGAACCGGTGGAAGGCCTCACGTTGCAGGCGCTGGATCAGCGGCCAACGCCCGAGGTGCTGGCGGTGCTGGAAGAGGCAGGACGCGAGCTGGGAATTTCACTGGCGAACCTGTCGGTGGCTTACGATCCGGATGTGGTTTATCTGGCGATGGAGCCGCACATGGCGTCACGCATTCTGCTCGATCACATCACCCAGAGCTTCCAGGCCTACCGGCTTAAACTGACGCCGCACATGACGCCGCTGCAGTTCCTGACTGAATCGAACCGCATGTGGGCGCTGGGCGCGGCGGGTTTTGCCGTCAACCGGCTGCTTGATCTGCTGGCGGCGCAGGCCGATGAAGAGCCGGTCACCTGAGTTATCCCTGGAACAAAAACGGGCGCCGCGGCGCCCGTTTTTATTTCCGCGCTTCCCTTAGCGCAGACGCATTCCCTGCTCATCAAACAGCAGGCAGTGCGCGGTAGAAAAGCCCAGTTCAACCTGCGTTCCCAGATCGCGCGTGGTGGCTTCGCGCTCTTCCACCACCAGCATCTCTTCACGCCCGATATCCAGGTAGAGATAGTTGGTGTGGCCCAGCATCTCGCCATAGGCCAGCTCGCCGTGAAAGCGCTGTGCATTCGGCGTCTGCGCGGCAGGCTGGAAATGCTCGGGACGAATCCCCAGCGTCACGGTTTGCCCCTCGCGGCAGTCGGCGGCGATTTTCAGCACCAGCCCCTCAATTTTCAGTTCCGGCACCCGCAGCTGCACTTCACCCTCGCCCGTGGCGCTGACTTCCGCCCGCAGGAAGTTCATTTTTGGCGAGCCGATAAAACCGGCGACAAACAGGTTATCCGGGTCGTGATAGAGCGTCAGCGGTGCGCCGACCTGCTCAATGCGGCCCTGACGCAGCACGACGATGCGGTCAGCCAGCGTCATCGCCTCCAGCTGATCGTGGGTGACATAAATCATGGTATTGCCGAGCGAGGCGTGCAGCCGGGCAATCTCAATCCGCATCTGCAAACGCAGCTCGGCATCAAGGTTAGAGAGCGGCTCATCGAACAGGAAAATACGCGGATGACGGATAATTGCCCGGCCAATCGCCACGCGCTGCCGTTGTCCGCCAGAGAGCGCGCGCGGCAGGCGGTCGAGCAGTTCGGTGAGATGCAGGCGGGCGGCCGTCCGGGCAATCGCCTCGTTGATCTCCGCTTTGGACTTTTTCATTACCTCCAGCGGATAGGCCAGGTTGCCGCGCACCGTCATGTTGGGGTAGAGCGCATAAGACTGAAACACCATAGCAATGCCGCGCTCGGTGGCGGGCTGCTGCGTCATGTCCTGCTCCTCAATCAGCAACTGACCGCTGCTGATCTCCTCCAGCCCGGCGATCATCCGCAGCAGCGTCGATTTGCCGCAGCCGGATGGCCCGACAAACACCACAAATTCGCCGCTGTTGATCGTCAGATCGATGCCATGAATGACATTAACGTGTTCATAAGACTTCTTCACATTCTGCAAGCGCAGGCTGGTCATCGGCTACCTCACTCAGAGTAACTGGCCCATGTAGATGGCATTGCTGCGCAGGATTGGGGTGAACCCCATGCGCTGATAAAAGGCGCAGACCTGCTCATTCTGCAGGCTGACGCCAAGATGAACACCACTGACACCGGCAGTGCGCAGTGCCGCCAGTTCATGCTCAATCATCCGGCGACCCCAGCCGCCTTTCTGTGCCGGGGGTAGCAGGTTGATATGCAGATGAGCGGGCCACTGCGTCACCAGCGTGTCAGCGGCCTGGTCAGGATGGCGTATTGCGTCGAGCACTTTGCTGTCGAGCGGCGCGCTGGCGCTGCGATCACGATATTTCTCCTGCAGCTGCGGCCACCATTCGGCCTGTAGCTGCGCTTCAAACGCGCGGGTATCGGGCGCGGCGACCACATAACCCTGCACCTCACCGTCCCGCTCCAGCACAAAAGCAAAGTCAGGCGCGAAACGCGCATAAGGCACAGCAAAACGCTGGCCGGGATAGTCAGGATCGGAATAGAGCGCGCGGGCATCGCCACCTGCATCGGCTGTTTCCAGGCAGATGCGGTAGAGCGCCGGGTAGTCCGCCGGGGTGGCCGGACGAATGACACCTTGATTCGCCATGGTGAATTCTCGTGAGTGAGTGAATCGGTCAGGGATTGAACAGATCCGCAGATAAAAGTTACGTTAATGAAAGTGGACTTAGTTTTCAAGATAGAATAATTACCTTATCTCACTAACACGGGCGCTTCGGCAATGTTTACCGGCATCGGGATGCACAACTGTGATCGCCAACACGCCCGGATCGTGGCGGCTGGCAGCAGATTCACGGCCAGTGAAAGGGGAAAAGTGTGAGCGTGATAGGATTTTCGTATGTTTTATCAGGAGGTTATTTTGCGATGATTGCACTGGCATCTCCTGCTGCAGAAAAAGTAGCTGGCGACGCACCGCCACGGTTAATCGCGTAAATGCCAGCGCAGTGTGCTGAATTTCACGCCATGCCGCTGTTTATTTGCGCGTGCTCACAGCGTTGTAATTCCCCGCGCAGGCTGTTTGACTTTATTTTTTTATTAAAGTAAGTATGAGTGAGTGCGTTTGTGTGCGGCTGCAGCCTGCAGGATGTCAGGCGGTGAGATGAAAGGATGCCGATCCTGGTCTGAAGAAGGTGAGCATAATGTCTGTTTCCTCCGTTCGTTCGTTCCGAATTCGCAATGTGGGTCGGCTGCTGGCAGCGGGCCTGCTGGCGGGCAGCGTCTCGCATGCCGCCCACGCCGCCGTTACCCTGAATGAGTGGGATATCTACAACTACCCGGAGCAGACTGCCGCGGTAGATGAAGGGATTAAAGAGTTTTCCCAGCAGAATCCCGGCATTGTGATTAACCGCTCGGTTCACTCCTTTGAAGATACCCGTATTCCCCTGAAGCTGGCGCTGACCGCCGGTGATGGCCCGCAGATCGCTCAGGTCAACCAGGGCGGCGGCGATATGGGCTCGCTGGTTAAAGATAAGCTGCTGCTGCCGCTCGACAGCTACGCCGCCAGCAACGGCTGGACCACACGCTTCCCGGACTCGATTCTGAAACGTAACCGCTGGTCAGACAGCGGCGAGTTCGGCAGCGGCAAACTCTACGGCGTCGCCAGCCTGGGCGAGATGGTCGGGCTCTATTACAACAAAGCGCTGCTGGATAAAGCGGGCATTGCCGTGCCGAAAACGCTGGCTGAGCTGGAAAGCGCGATGGCGAAACTGAAGCAGCAGGGCACCGCGCCGATGATGCTCGGCCTGCTGGATGGCAACATGGGCCAGCAGCTGCTCAGCACCCTGTGGCAGGCGCAGATTGAGAGCCACGACCGCAAGACGCTGGATAATCTGATTTACGATGTGGGCGGCACCTTTAAAGACAGCAAGCTGGTCAATGCCGCCTCTATGATGAAGAGCTGGACCGACAAAGGGTACTTCTTCCCTGGCTTCCAGGGCATCGGTCACGACGATGCGGCGACGCTGTTCCAGAACGGCCAGGCCGCGTTCCTGGTCAGCGGCACCTGGTATCTCGGCCAGTTTAAAGACAACAAAGATATTCACTTTGCCGCGATGCCTGCCGGTGAAGGCGTGAAGCAGCCGCTGATGGTGGGCGGTACCGATCTGGCGTTCTCCATCACCAGCACTGCCAAAGGCAAAGACCAGCAGGAGGGGGCGGCGAAGTTCATCAACTATATGGTCTCTGATGCCATGGCGAACCGCTGGCTGAAGGTGGGCTTCCTGCCTGCCAGCACCAACAAAGCGGCGAAAATGCCGGCGGACAATCCGCTGCTGGCCGAGGCGTATCAGGTCTGGCTGACGCTCAATGATTACGACGGTTTAGGTCACTATGTGGACTGGGCGACACCCACCATGAACGCCGAGCTGAATCAGAACGTTCAGCTACTGCTGGCGGGCCGTCAGACACCCGATCAGATGGTAGTTAATTTTGACAACAACTATCAGCGTTACCTGAAAACGCTGAAGCATTAAGCCGGAGGCCCGGCGAACAGCCGGGCCTGAGCCTCGTTCTGAACCACGAGTAGAGTTATGTTGAATTTAAGTGGCTGGCGTAATTTTCTCTATGTTCTGCCTGCGGTGCTGGTCTATGCGGTGTTTCTGCTGTTCCCGCTACTGGCCTCGCTGGGCATCAGTTTTACCGAATGGGACGGCACCTCGCTGCCGGTGTTTAGCGGCGTCAGCAACTATCTGCGGATGTTCAGCGATCCGGTGTTCTGGATTGCGCTGGGCAATAACGCCATCCTGATGCTGTTCTATACCCTGTTGCCGATTGGCGTCGGCCTGCTGCTCTGCAGCTTTCTGTATGACACGCGCAACAACAGCGAACGCAGCGTGCTGCGCATTCTCTTTTTCCTGCCCTACATCATGCCGATGGCGGTGCTGGGCGTGGTGTGGCGCTGGCTCTATAACCCGGCGTTTGGTCCGATCGACCAGATATTACGCGCAATCGGATTGCCCCAGCTGGCGCTCTCCTGGCTGGGTGATTTTACCTGGGCGCTGCCCGCCGTGGGTCTGGTCGCCACCTGGTACTTCTTCGGCTTCTGTCTGGTGCTGTTTATGGCGGGCCTGCAGCGCATGGATCCGTCACTGCTGGAAGCGGCCGATCTCGATGGCTCGTCGCGTCGCCAGAAGTTTATGCGCATTACGCTGCCAGGCCTGCGACCCGAGCTGCGGATTGCCCTGCTGCTGACGGTGATCGCCAGCCTGAAAGCCTTTGACCTGGTCTATGTGATGACGCAGGGCGGCCCGGGCACCTCCACCATGGTGACCAACATCTTTATGTATAAGCAGGGCTTTGATCTGCACTACTTTGGCTACGCCTCGTCGGTGGCGGTGTTCAGCATGGTCATTGTTTTAGGGATTAACTATCTGATCCATCTGGCCTTAAAGGAGCGTTACTGATGCGAAGCACGCCGGTGATTTCACGCGCGCTGATCTGGATCGTGGCGCTGATGACGATTCTGCCGTTCCTGATGGCGCTGATGACGTCGTTCAAAACCCAGATGGAGCTGTTTCAGGGGGTCTTCACGCTGCCCGCCTCGCTGAATTTCAAAAACTACCTGACCGCGTGGCAACAGGGACACTTCAACGTCTACTTCCTCAACTCAGTGCTGGTGGTGATTCCGGTGGTGCTGTTCAGCGTGCTGCTGGGCATTCTGGCCGGGTTCGGTTTCGCGTGGCTGAAAATCCCTGGTAAAAAAGTCATCGGAGCGATGCTGGCGCTGGGGATGGTATTGCCGAGTGAAGCCTTTATCATTCCGCTCTATCACGAGCTGCGCTGGATGGGGCTGACCAACACCTATCTGGCGCTGATCCTGCCGCAAATCGCCCTGTCGCTGCCCTTTACCACGCTGATGATCGCCAGCGCTTTTCAGCAGGTGCCGAAAGAACTGGTGGAAGCGGCGGTAATGGATGGGGCATCGCGGGTCAAAATTCTGTGGGGCATTCTGGTGCCCGCTATCTGGCCGACCCTCTCAACGCTGGGGCTGCTGCTGTTTATCTGGACCTGGAATGAGTTCCTGATCCCGCTGATTCTGGTCAACAAGGATGAGTTACGCACACTGCCAATTGGCATGATGTTTTTCCAGAACAAAAACACCATCGACATTCCGGTGCTGATGGCGGGCGCGATGATTGTGATTATGCCGCTGATCGTGGTGTTCCTGATTTTCCAGCGCAAGTTCATCAGCGGCGTCACCGAAGGGGCCGTGAAGTAATCTGTGATAGCCCGCACGAAACGGCGCACTGGCGGCCAGACAAAGGTTTGCCGCGCCGTATCGTGCTGCAATTCCTCCTCCTCAATCCTGCGGGAGACGCATGATGCACCTTTCCCTTGCTGATTTTCACCCTGTCGCCGATGGCGAAACCCCGGACACGGCCGTGCTGCAACGCGCTATGGATCAGATTGCGGCGGCGGGCGGTGGCCGTCTGACCCTGCCTGCCGGGCGTTATCGCAGCGGCTGCCTGAATCTGCCCTCTGATTTTGAACTCCATCTTGAAGCGGGCGCGGTGCTGATCGCCAGTCAGCGGCTGGCTGATTACCAGGCGGTACAGGCGCTGAGCTGTGCTGAGAAGTCCCACAATGTGCTGCTCTATGCGCTGGGCCAGCGCAATATCACCATCAGCGGCACCGGCCGTATAGACGGTGACGGTGAAGCCTGGTTTGCCGCTGAGCGTGACGAGCAGGGCTATCGCCTGCCGCGTGCGGACCGGCCGCGGATCATTGTGTTTGAAGATTGCGAGCAGGTAACGCTGACCGCCTTTACCATCGTGCAGGCGCCGATGTGGACGGTGCATCTGGTGAGCTGTCGCCATGTGCATATCGACCACCTCACCATCGACAATGCCATGACCATGCCGAATACCGATGCGCTCGATATCGACAGCTGCGAAGCGGTGTTTGTCAGCAATAGCTATCTCAGTGCCGCCGATGATGCCATCTGCATCAAAACCACCTACAAACCGGCCGCGCTGCGGCGTCCGGCGCGGCAGATTATGATCACCAACTGCCTGCTGCGTAGCTACAGCTGCGCCTTTAAAATCGGCACTGAAACCTGGGATGATGTGGAAGATGTCACGGTGACCGGCTGCACCATTTTTGATTCCAACCGTGGCATCGGCATTCTGTCGCGTGACGGCGGCGCGATGCGGCGTCTGCTGTTCAGTAATCTGACTTTTGCCTGTCACCATGCGCCGCCCTGTCACTGGGGAAAAGCCGATCCGCTGCATATTTCGGTGCGCAGGCGCGATCCCGCCATTACGCCCGGCATCGTAGAGCAGGTGCAGTTCAGTAACGTTACGGGCGTGGCGGAAGGGGCGATTAACCTGCATGCGGCAGAACCGGGCTGGATACGCGATGTGGTCATCAGCCAGCTGCAGATGCGGCAGACCGTGGCACCGGTTGCACAGGGACACTATGACGTACGGCCGCCCTGTAACCCGGACTCCCCGACCGGCATGGGGCTGGATAACGCCTACAAACTTGACCCGAAAACCGGCGAAGCTTTTGGCGTAGAGCGCTATCCCGGCGGGCTGCCGGGCCTGTTCGCACGCGGGGTGGAGAACCTGCAACTGCACAGCCTGGCGATAGTACGGCCGGAACCGTTACCGCCAGGCTGGCACCCCGAGTGCGTGGTGCAGTTGCCGGACTAAATCACAGCGCGGCGGCGATGGCCATACCGAGCTGTTCGGTGCTGGCGCTGCCGCCGAGATCGCGCGTCAGGTGCTCACCCGCTGCCAGCGTGCGTTCAATCGCGTCTAACACCGCATCACCTGCCGCTTTGTAGCCGAGGTGCTCCAGCATCATCGCGCCACACCAGATCTGTCCGATGGGATTGGCGACGCCTTTACCGGCGATATCGGGCGCAGAACCGTGAACCGGTTCAAACAGGCTGGGGAACAGGCCTTCCGGGTTGATATTGGCCGAAGGGGCGATGCCGATGGTGCCGGTACAGGCCGGGCCGAGATCGGAGAGGATATCGCCAAACAGATTGCTGGCGACCACCACATCAAACCAGTCCGGATGCAGCACGAAGTTAGCGGTGAGAATATCGATGTGATACTTATCGACGCGAACATCGGGGAACTGACCGGCCATGGCTTCAACGCGGCTATCCCAGTAGGGCATGGTGATGGCAATGCCGTTCGATTTGGTGGCGGAGGTCAGGTGTTTCTTCGGCCGACTCTGCGCCAGCTGATAGGCAAACTTCAGGATGCGATCGACGCCGGTGCGCGTCATCACCGTCTCCTGAATCACCACTTCACGTTCGGTGCCGGGGAACATGGTGCCGCCGACGCTGGAGTATTCACCCTCCGTGTTTTCGCGTACCACATAGAAGTCGATATCGCCGGGCTGACGATTCGCCAGCGGCGCTTTGACGCCTGGCATCAGTCGCACCGGACGCAGATTCACATATTGATCGAACTCCCGGCGGAACTGCAGCAGCGAGCCCCACAGTGAAACGTGGTCGGGCACCACATCGGGCCAGCCGACTGCGCCAAAATAGATCGCATCAAAGGTTTTCAGCTGTGGAAACCAGTCGTCAGGCAACATTTTGCCATGCTGCTGCCAGTAGTCGGCACTGGCGTAATCGAACCACTCCCAGCGCAGCGGAATGTTAAATTTCTCTGCGGCCGCATTCATTACACGGACGCCTTCCGGCATCACTTCTTTGCCGATGCCGTCGCCAGGGATCACGGCAACAGAGTGAATTTTGTCAGTCACAGGGTACCTTTCCGGTTGATGTTCGAATTGTGTACGCAGTATAACTGTCGATTCCGGGGAAATAATGAGCCTGAAAGGCAATCCAGTGTTGAATAAAAGTAGAGAATCCCGCACCTCCACCGATGATTTAGCCTTCTTTGTTCGCCTGGCTGCGCTGGATAGCCTGACTGCGGC
>Ga0308161_1005245_pt1 | contig 11453 bp, 10 predicted proteins | sample PhyFR2_FD_201034 | JGI IMG/M metagenome (GOLD analysis project Ga0308161, IMG submission 201034) | Phyllosphere microbial communities from UC Gill Tract Community Farm, Albany, California, United States - DLSLF.R2 | ecosystem: Host-associated > Plants > Phyllosphere > Unclassified | place: USA...
AAAATCACTTTTACAAATGACAACACTGCATTTAATACAGCTGGTGTACAATTCATTATAAACCCTTATGATGAAATTGCTTTATCCAAAGCAGTTGAGCTGGCCGAAGGTGGAAAAGGAACCGTAACTGTCATCAATGTGGGCGATGCATCTACAGATGCTACCATTCGAAAAGCATTGGCAATTGGCGCAGACAATGCTGTACGGGTTAACGCCGCTCCGCGCGATGCTTGGTTTGTTGCTAATCAAATAGCAAACTATGCCAAGGACAATGCATTTGATTTAATTTTAACTGGCCGCGAATCCATCGACTACAACGGCGCTCAAGTAGGAGCAATTGTAGGTGAATTGCTAGATATCCCTTCTGTTTCCATTGCCAAAAAGGTTGACATTGCAGCCGATGCGGTCACAATTGAGCGAGAGATTGAAGGCGGAAAAGAAGTATTGACTGCAAAGCTCCCCATCGTAATCGGTACAGCTGAGGGTGTCGCAGAACCTAAAATACCGAATATGCGCGGTATTATGAGTGCACGGACCAAACCCCTGGATGTATTGGAGCCATCATCCATCGAAGTTCTTGCTCATATTGTCAGCTATGAGACACCTGCACCTCGGGGCACAGTGAAACTTGTTGATGCTGCCGAAGTGGGAAAATTAGTTTCTCTTCTTCATGACGAAGCTAAAGTTATTTAATCTTTAAACGCTAAAAACACTATGTCTATACTTGTATATGTAGAAAATACCGATGGGAAATTCAAAAAATCTGCTTTTGAAGTTGTTTCGTACGCAAAATCAATCGCCGATAACATACAGACTGATCTTATCGCGATTTCCATCGGGAACGTTGCCCAGGACGAACTTGCAGCTTTGGGCAAATATGGTGCCTCCAAAGTATTAAATGTCGACAATGAGCGACTGGCCACTTTCGTCAACCAGGCCTATGCAAGCATTATTGCTGAAGCCGTCAAAAGTACCGGTTCAAAATTACTTGTCCTATCCAACTCATTCTCGGGCAAAGGGCTCGCTCCGCGTATTGCCGCCAAATTAGAAGCTGGCCTTGCCGACGGAGCACTCGAGCTGCCATCGATCAACGGCGACAAATTAACGGTCAAGAAAACAGCATTCTCCAATAAAGCTTTTGCAACATTAGAGCTTACCTCTGCGATAAAAGTGATCGCTCTAAGTCCAAATGCTTACGAAACCAAAGAGGTTGGCGGCACGGCTACCGTTGAGGCTTTCGCTCCGAATATTGACCAGAATGATTTTGCGACCTTAGTTAAAGAGATCGTTCGTGCGACAGACAAAGTCTCCCTACCGGAAGCGGAAATCGTGGTCTCAGCAGGCCGTGGACTAAAAGGACCTGAAAACTGGGGAATGATTGAAGAGCTTGCGGATGTCCTTGGTGCTGCAACAGCTTGCTCAAAACCCGTATCTGATGCAGGCTGGCGCCCACACTCAGAGCACGTTGGCCAGACAGGTATTGTTGTAAGTCCCAATCTCTATATAGCAATTGGTATATCCGGGGCAATCCAGCATTTGGCTGGAGTAAGCTCCTCTAAAACGATCGTTGTCATCAACAAAGATCCAGAAGCCCCCTTTTTCAAAGTTGCGGATTATGGAATTGTAGGTGATGCATTTGACATCGTTCCGAAATTGACTCAAGCATTGAAGGCTTATAAAGGTATTTAAAGCTTTCATCTTTATACTCTCCCCATTTATCTAAAATGAATGGGGAGTTTTTATTTGTTATAATTGCATATAAAAGCAAATTTATCTAAGTTTGTAGACCGCTTTGGAATTAAAATGAAGAAAATCAGATTAGATATCGTTGGTTTATCCTATAGTCAAACACAATCTGGGGCCTATGCCCTTGTATTGGGAGAAGTGGAGGGCAACAGAAGATTACCCATCATCATCGGCAGCCACGAGGCGCAAGCTATTGCTATTCGGATAGAAAAAATGATTCCTAGTCGCCCGCTTACCCACGACCTATTTCAATCTTTTGCTGATTCTTTTGGTATTAAACTCATTGAAGTACTTATCTACAATTTGATTGAAGGTATATTTTATGCTAAAATTATCTGTTCCGACGGCAGTAAGATTGTAGAAATTGATGCCCGTACATCTGATGCCGTTGCATTGGCAGTACGGTTTGAAGCTCCGATCTATGCCTACGAATTTATTATGTCCTCTGCTGGAATTATCATTGAAGGACATGAGTTTGCATTTTTGGAAAATCTGGACAAATCCAATAAAGTTCAGGATCCAAGTATTGTTGAGGTCGAAGAAAAAACTCCTTCAAAAGTATCGCCAAACAATCCGTTCTCCGGGCTGACGGATGAGCAACTGGAGCAGGCACTTAATCAAGCATTGACCGAAGAAAACTACGAGCAGGCTGCGCTGATTAGGGATGAAATTTCCAAAAGAAAATAACTCCTTTCAATAAAGCGAAATAAAAATTTTAAATAACATCGATTTATGTCTATTAAATTAAGGTTGACCATTATGAGCTTCTTCCAGTTCTTTGTCTGGGGAGCATGGTTGATTACAATAGCAAACTATTGGTTTGGCACAAAACAATGGGATGGTACACAATTTGGGGCCATTTTTGCAACCATGGGGATTGCCTCCCTATTTATGCCTACCTTAATGGGAATTATCGCCGATCGTTGGATAAATGCCGAAAAATTATATTTTATTCTTCACTTATGTTATGCAGGTGTTTTATTCTATTTGCCGCAGGTAAATGATCCAAACACCTTTTTTTATGCAATGCTCGCGGCGATGTGCTTCTATATGCCGACTTTGGCCTTGTCAAATTCCATTGCGTATACTGCGCTGAACGAAAATAACTATGATTTGGTAAAAGCGTTCCCTCCTATCCGGGTTTTTGGGACGATAGGTTTTATCGTAGCGATGTGGATCACCAATCTGACCGGAAACAAGGCTACAGCTTATCAATTTTATATTGCGGGAACCGCAGCATTGGCTTTAAGTCTCTATGCATTCACCTTACCTAAATGTCCACCAAAAAAATTACAACAAGAGAATGCTTCTTGGACACAATTGTTAGGCTTGGAAGCATTTAAACTCTTTGGAAATTATAAAATGGCCTTGTTCTTTATTTTTTCCATGTTCTTAGGTGCTGCACTTCAATTGACCAATGCTTACGGCGACGTATTTTTGGACGAATTTAAATTCTACCCTAAATTTGCTGAATCTTTCGTTGTGAAATACTCGACTATCATTATGTCGATTTCACAGATCTCCGAAACCCTCTTTATTCTTGCTATTCCATTTTTCCTGAAAAGATTCGGTATAAAAAAAGTGATGCTCATTTCTATGTTTGCCTGGGTATTACGTTTTGGATTATTTTCATTTGGTGACCCTGCGGGAGGACTTTGGATGATCGTATTATCCTGCATCGTTTACGGTATGGCATTTGATTTCTTTAATATTTCAGGCTCTCTGTTCGTCGAAACCTCGACAACATCGAGCATCCGTAGTTCTGCACAAGGTTTGTTTATGATGATGACAAATGGTTTTGGTGCCGTTGTAGGTAGTTTTGCGTCTGGATGGATCATTGACCATTACTTTACCAAAAGCTTTCAAAATAGTAAAGATCTTGCGCAATATCTGGATACAACAATCGATAATACCCATTTTCTACATTTTCTGCAGGAAAAAAGTATTTCAATCTTACCTGACGGCATGTTAAGTGGCAATCTTATGTTGAAAGACTGGCATGATATCTGGCTTGCATTTGCTATCTACACGTTGGTTATAGCCATTTTCTTTGCCATATTCTTTAGACATAAACATGAGCGTGAACCGCTAAATTAGAAATAACAAAAAGCCGCTATTGCGGCTTTTTTTATCTCTACAGCACGCAAAGCACACCGCTGGAATTATTAAAGGATTCCCAATCCCACATCTATAACTGGACATTTCAATAGATTGAGCAATCACCAAAAGAACCTTACTACTGCTAACCATCAAATCAATAAGACGCAGCACAAATCGCTTTGATGACCTATTGATCCGCAATAAAACACTGAAACTTATTGATGGTACGCCAGCTAGCCGCTACCGAACATGGCGTTCCGATGGAACTTTATTTCTTCGTCAATGATATCCGCTGGGAATATTATGAAGGGGGGCATCTCAATTAACAGAATAGCGCTTAAACAGTGAAAGGTAATCTGGGGAGATTACCTTCACTTTAAAAACAAACTAAATTTTCAGACGTGTTTCACAACAGATCTACACATTAACCCTAACTCTTTATGAATCAAAAATTACTCTACACAAATATAGGATGGTTATGTTAAGTGCATCTTAAGCTATCTTTAAACTTAAAACAACTCTACAGTCGATTATTTATCTCACCTCAATTGTCTTTGTTGCCAGGTGCACTCTATTGAAAAGATCAACCGCCTGAACCTCAATCTGATATTTTCCAGCTTTAAGTTTTGGCAGATTAGCTGTCCATAAATGGCTGGATTTTTCTGGGTTTGAAGGCCTACGGCTAGTCTTTAAATCAGTTGCTGTATCGTACTTAGCCAGAGAATTTAGAAAAGCCGGATCGTTTTCATTTACATAGTCCATTTCTTTCCATTCCCCTTGATCGATTCTATATGTCACCTTATCACCTTCTTTTCCAATAAAAAAATTAGCGTAGATCGGATACCTTTTCGTGTACTTTTCTGGCACAACCGAAGCACCGTACAGGTCTATCTGATATGTCGCTGGCTTACCCACAACTTTATAATCAAAACTGTATTGATTGCCCTCTATTTTTAAAATGGCATATCCTTTCGGAGTACCGTCACGCATGGTAGAAACGGGAATACCCTTGTCGTTCAACTCGCCCGAATACCAATCACCTGATGTTGTTCCTACATTATATTCATGATGTGGCTTTTCCTGTTTCCATCCATCTTTTTGTCCATAGAAATACTGGCGCTGAAAGTGCGTATGTGCGGATAAAGACAAGGTATTTTTGAATGGAGCCAAAATATCGAAGAGACGCTGTCTATCTTCGTTGCGAAAGACATCCGAGTTTTGGTGATATAAAGGAATATGAAATGCCAATACAATCAATTTATCCTTAGCAACGCTTTTTAAATCATTTTCCACAAAATCAAGCTGGTCTTTACGGAATCCTCCTAAATAACCTTTCCCAGTGCGCGGATTTGGATAAATGATATTGTCAAGAATGATGAAATGTGTATTTCCATAATTGAATGCATAGTTATTCGGGCCGAAAGTCTTCTCAAAAGATTCATCGGAAAGGCTATCCGCTTTTGCATCATAGTTCATATCGTGATTTCCCATGACGTTATACCATGGCAATCCCATAGTGGAAATCACCGACTTGTATTTAGGCTGAAGGGAAAGGTCGTCTCCCACTAAGTCGCCTAAACTGATTCCAAATTTCGCAATTGTCTTATCCGTAATTTCATTGATCACACCATTTTTGAAGTATGCCAGTTCTTCTTCTGTGTAAGCCTGTGGATCACCGAAAACAAAAGCTGAAAAATTTGGATCCTCTTCTTGTTGGTACAATGCAAAATTTATTGCAGCGGGAATTTTTCCAGTAGCCGCGACAGCAGGGTATTTTGAAACTGGACTACCGTTTAACTTATGAATATAATAGAATTTTGGATGATTATTTTCATCTAAAGGCAAGGCATAACCTGCCGGTTTAATAACAAAAATGATATTGTCATTTCCGACAGGCAGCTGATAATTACCATCTTTATCGGTTGTCGCCACCTCCCGGCCATTACTGACAGCAATGGATGCAATGCCTTTTTCATTTTTATCCAATTTTCCATTTTTGTTTATGTCTAGATAAACTTTTCCTTTTGCAAAATCTTGCGCCTCCACAGCATTGACGAATGCCCAAGAAATTGCTAATGCCAAAAATGCTTTCATATGAAATTTTGTTTTGGCGCTAAAGTATTCGATTCACGTTAAAGGAGTATAAAGAGAATATCAAGAATTCATCAAGAAACAAAGGGGATATTATCATGCCAACCTATTAATTAACCTATATTTAATACTATAATTATAGGGATGTCATTCGTATTTTATAGACTTTCATCCGAATGAGGTCCCTATCTGATCCCTGTTAGCTCCCTATAGGTACCTATGATATCAGACAACATTAACAGACTGACCTTTTTTTCTTCCCCTGCACTCTTGAATAAATATTCCGAGAAAAAGAGTGGATATAAAAAAAGAGAAATCAATTGCTTGATTTCTCTTTCCTATTTGATATTTTTCTAACTATCTGGCTTGTGCTGTTGCCAACATACGGTTGATTTCATCAATCATTGATTTCGCCGCATCTTGCATGCGCGGATTGCCTGCGAAATCAGCATCTAAAGTTACATGTTTGGATTTATCTTTGTAGTTGAACTCCAAATAAAAACGTGGAACTTTAGAATGTGTCGAATCCTGCTGCCACTCAGGGCCCGTCATGTCTGTATCTAAGTTCCAAAATCCCAATTCCATTGCTTTGCGGTGCAAGTACAATAAATCGTCTTTAGTAAATTTTACAGTATCGGTAATTAAAGAATCTTTTTTGTCTAAATATTTATAGATGCGTGTTTTTGAATTGTATTCGTTGACCATGTGGTTCGGTTCACCGTATTTGAATTCTATCGATTCAAAATCAGCGAAACGGAAAGGGGCATTTTTGATCATATTACTATAGTAATAAACACAATACATCAAAAATGGTACAATAATACAAAGGCCCAAAAAAATTTTCTTACTCTTTATTGTCATTTCTATAAAATTTTGACAAAAATAAGGATTTAAATAGCGTATAAAAGTTTATGTCAAGATATGACATAAAAGCTACATGAGACCATGCAATTAAATCTTTGGAGAGCCCGCATCTACAAAGGTCTTCGCATACCAGCTATCGGAAAGATCAGAGATAATAACACCCTTTCGCGTTGAAACATGGACAAATTTGTTATTATGCAAATATACACCAACATGATCTATACCATTGCGCCCGAAAGAAAAGAACACTAGATCTCCTTCTTCAAGTTTATCGACCTTTTTTCTTTTCACTATTCCTTCCATATCACGCGAAGTCCGAGGCAAATTTCCTTTGTATACTTCGATATAAAGAAGATTAACAAACCCCGAACAATCTACACCTGATTTGGTCTGCCCACCCATCCGATGCGGTATGCCCATCCAATCATCAATAAATGAATAAAGCTGCGGGTTAAGTTTTTTGGCACTTACACTCATTAGATCGGCGTAGTTGTCAAGCCTCGATCCTGAAAAGTTTTTTCCGCGGGCTGAGCTTGCATCCGTCAAAACCGAGCCATTGGAAGAATGAGCATTGGAGCCGAGTACCTTTTTCTTCGTTGAACAACTGCTCAAAAATAGAACTGCACCTAAAAAAAAGATAAAATAAGATCTGACAACCATGCGCTTCGATTTACGTTCTTGCATAACAAACTTAATTAAATTGCTGTTTATATGCAATAAATTTACCCAGCTGCTAAAAAACAATTTATTCATATGATCTCATCTATAAAACCATCCCCTCGCAATATTCTCGGGGTAACGGTAAACTTCCCGACAATGGGGCCTCAATTCTCAAGTGTATTTACCCCGTGCTATTAAGCTTGCTACTCAGGGATTGCTTTTCTTGATAAGAACGTCAGATAGCGAAAAGAATTGTTCAGAAATCGTAACTTTGACGCCTAATTTATTTGAGAATGGAAAAATTAAAAGGTGCATTAGCTGTCTTTTTGGGTGCGAGTAGTTTCGGAATACTATCAACGTTTGTTAAAAAAGCCTATGGTAAAGGGTTAACTTTAGGAGAGGTAACAGGCATTCAAGTATTATTTGGCATGCTTATCCTTTGGCTTATTTATATTGTCATCAAACTCTTTTCTGCAAAGTCGTTTCAATCTTCAAGCAAGAAGTCTTCATGGATCAAGATATTGATCAGTGGTACTTCTACCGGTCTGGTGAGTATTCTCTATTACAAATGTGTGCAGCTCGTTCCGGCTTCATTGGCGATCGTACTATTGATGCAATACATTTGGATCGGCGTGGTCATCGAGTTTGTCTTTTTCAAGGCAAAACCTTCAAAAAACAACTTGATCGGGATTGGCATTGTACTGATTGCAACATTATTAGCAACAGGGCTCATTGAAAAGGGCTTACAGCACCTCAACCTAACAGGTGTACTATTTGGTCTTTTGGCAGCCACAGCCTATTCGGTCTTCATGATCGTGAATGGCCGTGTCGGCAATGACTATCATCCCATTCAAAAAAGTGCCATTATGGTAACAGGGTCCTGTATTCTGATTTTTACCCTATTCCCACCAGCATATTTATTTAACGGTCAATTTGATGGCAACTTCCTCTATTTTGGATTAATACTTTCTCTATTTGGCACAGTCATTCCCCCTTTATTGTTTGCCTATGGTTTACCTAAAACGGGGTTCTCCTTAGGTGGGATACTGAGTTCAGCTGAACTACCCGTAGCTACCTGTATGTCGTTTTTTATACTTCATGAAAGTGTATCTATGCTCCAATGGCTCGGTGTGCTTTTGATCTTGGCTACTGTGATCTGGCTGAATGCGGCAAAGAGCAGCGCACATTAGAGGTACCGATCATTTACAGGTCAGATTTCTGCCATCAATTTGAAGAGAAAGACACCTGCATACAGCAATCAATAAGGGAATTATGGAATTCCCTTTAACAAAACCTTCATGATTTCGTAGACACCAACAGCAATGAAAGCGGAATGAAGGTTCTTTCTGGCCAATAATAGCAGACACATTCAGAAAAAAAGGCAATCTTATTAGAGAAGATTGCCTTTTTTGTATGTTATAAATCTTTAGTGGACTAATGTGCCAGTGTCTCCGGAATTTCCTCTACCTCCACTTCACAGGAATCCGTTACCTCCATGAATTTGACCGGCACAACCTCATTGACCAATAATGGATCGTATAAGGTCCTTACTTTGACATAATTTTTAGAGAAACCATGCATGTAGCGGTCGCTACGTTGAGCTCCTGGTACAGCGCCCTCCATTTGAGCAGCAATCGTATTCTCTCTTTCTGAATAAGTAAAGACATGTAAATACGAAATCTCCATATCGTTCAAGAAATTGTATGTATCGATAAAATCCTCACGTGTCTCGCCTGGAAATCCAACAATGACGTCAACGCCTATGCAGCAATTGGGCATCAGAGATTTGATAAACGCTACGCGCTCTGTATAAAGCTCCCTTTTGTATCTTCTGCGCATTAAACTCAGAATTTTATTGCTTCCAGACTGTAACGGCATATGGAAATGTGGGACAAAACGTTTTGATTGCGCTACAAACCCGATAATATCATTGGAAAGAAGATTGGGTTCTATTGAGGAGATACGAATTCTATCAATACCTTCGACATCATCCAATGCTTTTACCAGATCAAGGAAGCGGTCTTCGCGCTTACCATCGCGGATACCAAAATCGCCAATATTTACTCCTGTTAAAACAATTTCTTTTACGCCGGAAGCTGCAATTTCTTCCGCCTGACGCACAATCTCTTCGATCTTACCGGAGCGGCTCCCGCCACGGGCCAAGGGAATCGTACAAAATGTACACGAATAGTCACATCCATCCTGAACTTTTAGGAAGGTACGTGTACGATCGCCGATCGAATATGCCGACACAAACTGATTGGTCTCATCGATTGGACCATTATAAACTATCGTTTTTTCCTGCTTCGTCAGATCATTGATATGCTCAATGATATTAAACTTTTCAGCCGCGCCCAACACCATATCCACTCCAGGAATCTCTGCAATTTCTTTTGGTTTTAGCTGGGCGTAACAGCCAACAATCGTAATATAAGCATTGGGAGAGTGCTTTAAAGCTTCCTTAACTACTTTTCTACACTTCTTGTCAGCATTATCCGTTACCGAACATGTATTGATTACATAAACGTCTGCACGGCTATTGAACGCTGTGGTATCATAGCCTGCATCTTTAAATAAACGACCAATGGATGATGTCTCCGAATAATTCAGTTTACACCCAAGTGTATAAAAAGCTACTTTTTTATTCTCCATAATATTTTGCAAAATTACATTTTTTTTCAGTAACCCTTCTTATCATTTTAAGTTTTGACTTTCTCGTTATAAGGATTTTCCTTAGTTTTGACTATCTTGAAAGGCTTAATGCATCAACAGCTTATCAGAGGCTGACGAAATCAAATTCGAACATCATGCATTCAAATATCCCCCGATTGAGAATCAGACATATAAAATAGGGCTAATCGTTCCCATACAGTTCGATAATAGCATTGATATTTAATATTTAACAATTACTTTTTTACAGATGAAACAATATTTAGATTTACTCAGACATGTATATACGAATGGTGTTGTAAAGACAGATCGTACTGGCACAGGTACCAAAAGTGTCTTTGGATATCAGATGCGTTTCAACCTTCAAGAAGGTTTTCCTCTAGTAACGACAAAAAAATTACACCTTCGATCCATTATCCATGAGTTAATCTGGTTCTTAAAAGGCGAGACCAATATTCAGTATCTCAAAGAAAATGGCGTAAGCATTTGGGACGAATGGGCTGACGAACAAGGAAATTTGGGCCCGGTATACGGATCGCAATGGCGTTCTTGGCCAACACCTGATGGCCGTCATATTGATCAAATCGCACAAGTAATTAATCAGCTTAAAAATTCGCCGGATTCCCGTCGTATTATTGTATCGGCATGGAATGTCGCTGAAATCGAACATATGGCATTGCCACCTTGCCATGCCTTTTTTCAATTTTATGTCGCTCCAGCGCAACCTGAAAAAGGAATTTTAAAGCCACAATTGTCTTGTCAACTCTATCAGCGTAGTGCGGATATATTTTTGGGCGTACCTTTTAACATTGCATCTTACGCACTTCTCACCATGATGGTTGCCCAAGTGTGTGATATGGAAGCGGCGGAATTTATTCATACCCTAGGGGATGCGCATATTTATAGTAACCACTTTGAACAAACGGAACTTCAGTTGAGCAGAGAGCCCAAAGCGCTACCCCAGATGAGAATTAACCCCGAAGTAAAAGATATTTTTGATTTCAAGTTTGAAGATTTTGAATTATTGAACTACGAATCACATCCGCATATCAAAGCTCCGGTTGCTGTTTAATAATGACGGCAGCTAATTTTGCAACAATATTCTTTTAGAGGACGAATAATCACATTATATCAAAAATGAGCAACCCAACGATCACATTAATTGTCGCTGCATCGGACAACAATGCCATCGGAATCGACAACAAGATGCCTTGGCATTTGCCAAACGACTTTAAATATTTCAAGAAAAATACCATTGACCATTCTGTACTGATGGGAAGAAAGACATTTGAGTCCATAGGTAAGGCATTACCGGAAAGAAG
>Ga0308161_1005248_pt1 | contig 11449 bp, 5 predicted proteins | sample PhyFR2_FD_201034 | JGI IMG/M metagenome (GOLD analysis project Ga0308161, IMG submission 201034) | Phyllosphere microbial communities from UC Gill Tract Community Farm, Albany, California, United States - DLSLF.R2 | ecosystem: Host-associated > Plants > Phyllosphere > Unclassified | place: USA...
CGTGGCATGGATGACAATCGGAACCGTGGACAAGCCGGCATTTTAAAGCGAGGCCGGCATGCTCTGGTAAAATACCCGGTTAAGGCTTGCTTCAACGTCACCGCCACCGCTTCCCAATCCTCAGATCCTCACATCCATGAAATCTCCGCAAACCACCACCCTGATGGCCAACGCAATCCGTGCGCTGGCGATGGACGCCGTCCAGAAGGCGAATTCCGGCCACCCTGGCATGCCGATGGGCATGGCCGAGATCGCCGTTGCGCTGTGGGATGGCCACTATCGCCACAACCCGGCCAATCCGGGCTGGATGAACCGCGACCGCTTCCTGCTGTCGAACGGCCACGGCTCGATGCTGCACTACGCGCTGCTGCACCTGTCGGGCTACGACCTGACGATGGATGACCTGCGCAACTTCCGCCAGATGCACAGCAAGACGCCGGGCCACCCGGAAGTCGGCATCACCCCGGGTGTGGAGACGACGACGGGGCCGCTGGGCCAGGGCATCGCCAACGCGGTCGGCATGGCGCTGGCCGAGTGGCTGCTGGCGAAGGAATTCAACCGTCCGGGTTTCGACATCGTCGACCACTACACGTACGCGTTCCTCGGCGACGGCTGCCTGATGGAAGGCATCTCGCACGAGGTGGCGTCGCTGGCTGGCACGCTGCGCCTGAACAAACTGATCTGGCTGTACGACGACAACGGCATCTCGATCGACGGCAAGGTGGAAGGCTGGTTCACGGACGACACGCCGCAGCGTTTCGCCGCCTACGGCTGGAACGTGATTCCGGGCGTGGACGGCCATGACGTCGCCGCCGTGGACGCCGCTATTCGCCAGGCCAAGACGTCGGATCGTCCGACGCTGATCTGCTGCAAGACCATCATCGGCAAGGGTTCGCCGAACCTGCAGGGCGGCGACAAGGTGCACGGCGCCGCGCTGGGCGACAAGGAAGTCGCCGCGGTGCGCGAGCACCTGCTGTGGGATGCGATCCCGTTCGACATCCCGGCGCCGGTGTACGACGCCTGGGACCAGAAGGAGAAGGGCGCCGCCGTCGAGAACGAATGGAACACGCTGTTCGCCGGCTACCGCGCGCAGTTCCCGGAACTGGCCGCCGAGTTCGAGCGCCGCATGAAGGGCGAGCTGCCGGGCCAGTTCGAAGCCACGCTGGCCGCCGCCATCGCGCAGACGATCGAGAAGAAGGAAACCATCGCCACCCGCAAGGCGAGCCAGAACGCGATCCAGGCGCTGGCGCCGGTGCTGCCGGAATTCCTGGGCGGCTCGGCCGACCTGACCGGCTCCAACCTGACCAACTGGAAGGAATCGGTCGCCGTCCGTTCGGGCACCCCGGGCAACCACATCAACTACGGCGTGCGCGAATTCGGCATGGCCGCGATGATGAACGGCGTCGCCCTGCACGGCGGCTTCATCCCGTTCGGCGCCACGTTCCTGACGTTCTCGGACTACAGCCGCAACGCGCTGCGCATGGCCGCGCTGATGAAGCTCCGTTCGCTGTTCGTGTTCACGCACGACTCGATCGGCCTGGGCGAAGACGGCCCGACGCACCAGTCGGTCGAACACGTCTCGTCGCTGCGCCTGATCCCGAACCTGGACAACTGGCGTCCGTGCGACACGACGGAATCGACCGTCGCCTGGGGTGAGGCCGTCAAGCGCAAGGACGGCCCGTCCACGCTGATCTTCTCGCGCCAGAACCTGCCGTTCATGGAGCGCGACGCGGCCACGGTCGCCAACGTCGCGAAGGGCGGCTACGTGCTGCGCGACGTGCAGAATCCGGCCGCCGTGCTGATCGCGACCGGTTCGGAAGTGGAACTGGCCGTCAAGGCCGCCGAGACGCTGGCCGGCCAGGGCGTGCACGTGCGCGTCGTGTCGATGCCGTCGACCGACGTGTTCGAGCGCCAGGACGCCGCCTACAAGGCCGCCGTGCTGGGCCGCGGCATCCCGCGCGTGGCCGTCGAGGCCGGCGTGACGGACTTCTGGTACAAGTACGTCGGCCTGGAAGGCGCGGTCGTCGGCATCGACACGTTCGGCGAGTCGGCCCCGGCCCCGGTGCTGTTCAAGCACTTCGGCTTCACGGTCGAGAACGTCGTCGCCAAGGTGAAGTCCGTTCTCCCGGCCTGATGGATCGCACCGCCGTGCGGCACGGGGACTGTCCGTACGGCGGGTTTCACGTTATGCTTCGGTGTTAAGTTTTTTTCAATCAGGAGTAAATAAATGACGATCAAAGTAGCAATCAACGGTTATGGCCGCATCGGTCGCAATGTGCTGCGCGCTTTCTACGAAGGCGGCAAGAAGCAGGACATCCAGATCGTGGCGCTGAACGACCTGGGCAACGTCGAGCACAACGCCCACCTGACCCGTTACGACACCACCCACGGCAAGTTCCCGGGCACCGTCGAAGTGGACGGCGACTACATGATCGTCAACGGCGACCGCATCCGCGTGCTGGCGCAGCGCAACCCGGCCGAACTGCCGTGGGGCGAACTGGGCGTGGACGTCGTGCTGGAATGCACCGGCTTCTTCACCACCAAGGAAAAGGCATCGGCCCACCTGAAGGGCGGCGCCAAGAAGGTCATCATCTCGGCGCCGGGCGGCAAGGACGTCGACGCCACCATCGTCTACGGCGTGAACCAGGACGTGCTGAAGTCGACCGATACCGTGATCTCGAACGCGTCGTGCACCACCAACTGCCTGGCCCCGCTGGTCAAGCCGCTGAACGACGCCATCGGCCTGGAAACCGGCCTGATGACCACCGTGCACGCCTACACCAACGACCAGGTGCTGACCGACGTGATGCACGAAGACCTGCGCCGCGCCCGTTCGGCCACGCAGTCGATGATCCCGACCAAGACCGGCGCCGCCGCCGCCGTCGGCCTCGTGCTGCCGGAACTGAACGGCAAGCTGGACGGCTACGCGATCCGCGTGCCGACCATCAACGTGTCGATCGTCGACCTGTCGTTCATCGCCAAGCGCGACACGACCGTGGATGAAGTCAACCAGATCCTGAAGGCCGCGGCCGACAACGGTCCGCTGAAAGGCATCCTGACCTACAACACGGCACCGCTGGTCTCGGTGGACTACAACCACAACCCGGCTTCGTCGAACTTCGACGCGACGCTGACCAAGGTGTCGGGCCGCCTGGTGAAGGTCTCGTCGTGGTACGACAACGAGTGGGGCTTCAGCAACCGCATGCTGGACACCACCGTGGCGCTGATGAACGCCAAGTAATTCGACTTGCAACCATCCGGCCCTGCCGGGTGGATCGGCCAGTCAATGCCGTCCCGCTGTGCGGGGCGGCTTTTTTTTGGGCTGTGTTCGCGATGCGCAGCCGACGTTCGGCAAGGTGTTCGGCATGCCGACGGCGATGTCGCTGTCGACAGCCGAGCTTGCCCGATTGCGGGAATGGCTCGCAGGCATCGCGCATCCGGGCGAGTGCATCGCCCCCTCATCGAGCAGGCCGCGACCGGCCGACCATGTCCGCATTGTCGTTGCTCACGGTCCCACCGCTGCGGCCAGGGCCAGCGGCCTGCAGCGCTTTCGCTGCCTCGGCTGTCGGCGCAGCTATGACGCATTGACGGGCACGCCGCTGGCGCGGCTGCGCAAGAAGGCGCACTGGCTGACGTACTTGCAGTGCGTGCTCGACTCGCGCACCGTGCGGCAGGCGGCGACCGTCGGAAAATTGCCGAGCAAACAAGATGCATTGTCAATACATGCAATAGTTTAATAAATACAACAACATGACTTTTATATTCCTGTTTTGTTAAAACATGATTCATTTTTCTTGTTCTCTTTGAGAAACTCGACTCATGCGCATCGACGCATACATAACAACTAGATCGACCTTCGAGAGAGAGAGTGGAAACATGAACAAACAGTTTGCGCTGAAGCGCAGCGTGCTGGCTGTCGCCCTGACGCTGGGCAGCACCCCATGGGTATCGGCCCAGAGCAACCCGGCAGGCCTGGAGGTGCCGCAGATGCAGCGCGTCATCGTGACGGGTTCGAACATCAAGCGCATCGACGGAGAGACGGCGTCGCCGGTGACCGTGCTCAAGCGCGAGGATATCGAGGCATCCGGCGCCAACACGGCGCGCCAGGTACTGGAAACGCTGACGTCGTTCGACAGCACGACCCTGACCGACAACGGCAGTTCGAACAGCTTCGCGGCCGGTGCGTCCGGCGCATCGTTGCGCGGCCTGGGCAAGGGCGCGACGCTGGTGCTGGTCAACGGCCGGCGCGTGTCGAACTATGCGTTCGCCGACGGCGGCAAGGAAGTGTTTGTCAACGTCGACACCATCCCGGCGGACGTGATCGATCGCGTGGAGGTGCTGCAGGACGGCGCATCGGCGATCTACGGTTCCGACGCCATGGCCGGCGTCATCAACATCATCACGCGCGATACGTTCAAGGGCCTGCGCCTGAGCGGCAATATCCAGCGTCCGGAGAACGTCGGCTTCGGCGGCGAGCAGAGTGCCGCGATCACCGGCGGTTTCGGCGACCTGGAGAACGACGGCTTCAACGTCTACGCCAACCTGGAAGGGTACAAGCGCTTCGGCTACATGCAGTCGGACGTCATCGCCAGCGGCGTCGTGCCGTCGTGGTTCAAGCAATACGTGAGTCCGGCCTACGGCGACCCCAGCCTGATCTCGTTCCCCGGCAATATCAATGAGCCGAGAGCCGCCAACCACGGTGCCATCCGCCAGGCGATCGCCGGCTGCCCGCCGAGCCGGGTCAACGCCGGCGGCCTGTGCACGAGCGACCTGAACGGTCTGACCCAGACGAGCGATCCGGCCAAGCGCCTGAATTTCTTCAGCCAGGCCCGCTTCAGGCTCGGCAACGACATCCGCGGATTCGCCGAGGTCGCGTACTCGCATACGGAATCGGATTATCGCCTGCTGCCATACGGGAACTCCGCAGGCTCGCCCAGCAACTGGTTCGACGGTAACACCAAGACGTCGCAATCGGTACCGAAGCCCAAGCTGCAGGTCGGCAATCCGGCCAACCCGTTCAGCTTCCCGGTCGGGATCGATTACCGCTTCCTGGACGACATGGACATGTGGACGCGGATCGCGAAGGCCAATCAGTATCGCGCAATGGCCGGCCTGAACGGCACGTTCGGCAAGGGCTACGATTGGGAATTCGCACTCGGCCGTGTGGGCGCCGATGCGAAGACGCGCGAGCGCTGGGCGGACCGCAACACGATGCCCGCGGCGGTCGAAAGCGGCGAATACAAGATCGGCGGCCCGAACAGCCCCGAACTGCTGGCACGCATGTTCCCGCAACTCGGCACCAACGCCAAGATCTCGCAGGACTTCGTCGACGGCAAGATCAGCGGCGAGCTGATGCAGCTGCCGGCGGGACCGCTGTCGTTCGCCTTCGGTGGCGAGGCCCGCCACGAAAAGATGTTCCTCAAGTCGACCGACAACGTGGTCAATGCCCAGATCATCAGCCGCGGTTCGCTGTGGATCGATGGTCAGCGCAACATGAGCGCGCTGTTCGCCGAACTGAATGCGCCCATCACGAAGAAGCTGGAGCTGAACGGCGCGCTGCGCATGGACAAGAGCCAGGGCTTCGACGCGCACGTGTCGCCGAAGGTCGGCCTGCGCTACGAAGCGACGCCGTCGCTGATATTCCGCGGCACGTTCGCCGGCGGCTTCCGCACGCCGAACATTCCGGAAACGCTGGGCAAGGTCGGCCTGACCGGCTTCTACAACAGCACGCTCGATCCGAAACGCTGCGAGACCGCGACCCGCCTGCGCGACATCCTCAAGACGGGCGACGCCAACGACCGCAACGACGCGACGACCGCGTACAACTCGGGCTGCCTGACGTCGGTGCCGGTGATGATCTCGTCGAACCCGGACCTGAAACCGGAAACCTCGCGCAGCGTGACGCTCGGCTTCGTGTGGGAGCCGATCAACGCCTTCAACATCGCGGTCGACTACTACCGCGTCGAGCGCCGCGACGAGATCGCTACGCGCGACGTCAATTACGTGCTGGCGCGCGAAGGTGCGCCGGGCTACGAAAACCTGATCGCCCGCAACGCGGTGAGCGACACGGACCGCCGCCTGACCGACCGTGCCAACCAGCTGCAGCCGGGTGCCAACTTGGCCTTCCCGGTCGGCAATATCCAGTCGATGCTGCTGAGCTACGAAAACTTCGGCAAGACCCAGGTGTCCGGCGTGGACGTCGACATGAAGTCGCGTTTCAAGCTCGGGGATGCCAGCACGCTGAACCTCGGCCTGACCAACACGCTGGCGCTGACCTACCGCAGCTGGGACGTCGACGCCAACGCCTACCGTCCGAACACGGTCGGCCTGCGCGATACGCCGCGCCTGGTGTCGGTCTTCAGCGCCAGCCTGAAATCGGGCAAGCTGACTTCGACGATACGCGTGAACCGGATGTCGGCGATGTCGTTGAACTTCAACGAGACGGACGAGTCGACCTGGAGCGAAGCGGCGTGCCAAGCGCGCATCAAGCCGACCGGCGACGTGCCGTGCTATCGCCGTGCCTCGCTGCGTACCGACCTGAACTTCGCGTACGACTTCGACAAGAGCACGCGCATGTCGTTCTTCATCAGGAACGCGTTCCTGGATGCGACGCCGATCGACCTGCGCAGCAACCCGTACGTGCTGCGTCCGCGCAGCTTCCGGATCGATCTGGAGCACGCGTTCTTCTGAACGGGATGAAGGGCGACACGTCCTTCATGTAAACAGCGCCGATCCAGTCGGCGCTTTTTTTTTCGGCGGTACGACCGGCGTTACTTCTTGTTCGGCCAGGGTGTCAGGATCTCGAAGCCGTTCCTGGTCACCGCGATCATGTGTTCCCACTGGGCGGAGAGGGAGCGGTCACGGGTGACGACCGTCCAGCCGTCGTCGAGCTGCTCGACGTCGGCGCCGCCCAGGTTGATCATGGGCTCGACCGTGAAGGTCATGCCTTCCTTGATCAGGGTGCCCGTGTTCGGGCGGCCGTAGTGCAGCACCTGCGGGTCTTCGTGGTAGACCTTGCCGATGCCGTGGCCGCAGTATTCGCGCACGACGGAATAGCCCTGGGCTTCCGCCAGCTTCTGGATCGCATGGCCGACGTCGCCCAGGCGCGCGCCCGGCCGCACGGCGCGGATGCCGGCCATCATGGCGTCGTATGTCGTGTCGACGAGCTTCTTCGCTTCCGGGCTCGGGGTGCCGACGAAGTACATGCGGCTCGTGTCGCCGTGCCAGCCGTCCTTGATGACGGTCACGTCGATGTTGACGATGTCGCCGTCCTGCAGGATGTCCGTCGGGCTCGGGATGCCGTGGCAGACGACGCCGTTGATCGACGTGCACAGCGTCTTCGGGAAGCCGTGGTAGCCGACGTTGGCCGGCGTGGCCTTCTGCACCTTGCGGATGTAGTCGTTGCAGCGCCGGTCGAGTTCCTCGGTGGAGACGCCGGGTACGACGTATTCGCCGATCATTTCCAGCACCTCGGCCGCCAGCCGGCCGGAGACGCGCATCTTCGCGATATCTTTTTCTGTTTTGAGTTTGATGGTCATGGTTCGTTCGGGGTGGGCCGCGACGGGCCGATCGCCCATGATACTCCGTCGAGGCGGGGTGCGTCGGGTGCGTGCCCATGAAAAATGCCTGCCGGGCGAACCCGGCAGGCATCGGTACAGACATCAACGGAAGCGGCCGTCAGGCCGCCGCCATCAGAAGGCCTGGTTGTAACGCACGTAGATGAAGCGGTCGATCGGCAGGTTGGCATCCACGGCCGACGAGGACGACGCACCCAGAACGGTGGTACGCGGTGCCTTGTCGAACACGTTGTTCGCGCCGACCAGGAACTGGCCTTTCCACGACGTCTTGTACGACACGCTCACGTCGTTGAAGACCATCGCGCCCTTCTGGTTGTAGCCGGTACCCCAGTTGGCGTGACCCGTCGGGTTCGAGCACTCGAACGTGCTGCTGTAGCACTTGTCGCGCAGGCTGCCGAAGTAGCGTGCCGTCCAGGTGGCGCCCCAGTTGCCCATGCTCCAGTCGAGCGTGATGTTCGACTTGATGCGGTAGTAGGCCGTGCCGCCACCGCCGTCGTATTCGCCCAGCGAGCTTTCCCAGTTGGCCGTGTTGTCGGCCTTGGTACGGTACTTGGTCACGAACGTCGTGTCGGTACGCAGGCCGAACGCGCCGTAGGTGCCGCGCGGGAAGCGGTAGCCCAGCGACAGGTCGTAGCCTTCGGTTTCCAGCGCGCCCAGGTTGGCGTTGCCGCGCGACAGGGACAGGATCTGGCCGGTGATCGGGTCACGCTTGAGCGCGCCGCAGAACGACGCCAGGTTCTGCACGTAGCAGTACTCGGCGACCTGGGTTGCCGAAATGCCGGTGATCAGGTTGTCGACACGGATGTTGTACCAGTCCAGCGAGCCCGACAGACCCGGCAGGAAGGCCGGGCTGTACACGAAGCCGAAGGTCTTCGTCTTCGCGCGTTCCGGCTGCAGCGCGGTGTTGCCGGCGCCGGCCAGGAACGGGTTCGTGCTCTGCGCGCCGCCCGAGTCGGTGATCGCGGTGCCGGTCTGGTCGACCTGGCGGAAGCCCGGACGTGCGCCGGCCGCCGTGCAGCGTACATCGACGTTCGCGTCGGCGCGCTGGCCGTACAGGGCGTCGCACGGGTCGGTGTAGGTGTCGTAGGTCTGCTGGCCGCCGCCGAACGTGTCACCCACGGTCGGTGCGCGGAAGCCCTGTGCCCAGGTACCGCGGACGAGCAGGTCCTTGTTCGGTTTCCACATCAGGCTGGCTTTGCTGTTGTGGGTGCTGCCGAAGTTGCTGTAGTCCGAGTAACGGGTTGCCAGGTCGACGCTCAGCAGGTCGGCGAAACGCACACCCTTCAGGATCGGGATGTTCGCTTCCAGGTACGCTTCACGCACCGAGTACTTGCCGATGGTCGAGTTGCCGGCGAGGTCGGTCGAGTAGCCCGACTGCTCGAACTGGCCCGGGATGTCGTAGCCGCGCACTTCGCGGTGTTCGATACCGCCCGCCACGCCCAGCATGCCGGCCGGCAGCTGCAGCAGCTCGCCGCTGATGTTGGCGGTCGCGCTGTTGATGGTCGAGCCGTAGGTCGCCTGGCCGGTCGACATGATGTAGTTCAGCACCTGCTGGTTGGCTGCGCCCGGACCCGCGATGATGTTGAACGGCTGGCATTCGGCCAGCGGGATCGGGGAGGCTGCCGTGCCGCACTGGACGACGCCGTTGGCGTTCAGGAACGACGGACCCAGCGCCTTTTTCAGGTTCAGCAGGTTGACGTTGCCGGTGCCCATGGTGGTGCCACGGACGGCGCTGTGGTTGTAGCCCACGTCCCAGTTCCAGGCCTTGCCTTTCCAGTCGAACGTGCCCGACAGGGTGGTGTCGACGTGGAACGTGTTATTGGTGTTTTCCGTCACGCGCGGCACTTCGACCGTGCGGCGGGTGAAGTACAGGTCCTGGCCGAACGGGTTCCAGTAGTTGTTCGCGTCGATGTAGACCGGGTAGGTCGACTGCGTGTCGCTGCGCAGCGGGTAGCCGGCGACTTGCGCGGACGACTGGCGCTGCGAGTACATCGCCGTCGTCGACAGCTGCATGTCGTACGGCAGTTCCAGGGTGCCCTTGGTGAACAGCGTGTCCAGACGGTTCGGCATCGAGAACATCATCTGCGAAGCGCTGTTGAACTTGTCGGTGACCAGGCCGGCCGCGTCGTGGTAGTTGGCCGGGTTGCGCGGATCCGCGCCGACGCCGATACCGCTGCCGCCTTCGCCACCGGTGTGGTTCAGGATCTTGTCGAAGGCGCCGCTGCCGTCGGCGGGTTCGACTTCAGCCCACGGGCCTGCGCCCAGGCCTGCGGTCGGGTGCGCCGGGCCTTTCGGGTATTTGGTGATGTTGCGGTCGCGCGCCCAGACGACGCCCTGCTCGGTGTGCGACAGGCCGACCATCAGCGACGCCTTGTCGCTGCTGGCGCCGTACGTCAGCGAGAAGTCCTTGTTGCGGCCGTCGGCCTTGTCGTTCGCGCCGGCGTACAGGCTCAGCTGGCCGCCATCCATGCGCTTCTTCAGGATGATGTTGACCACGCCCGAGATCGCGTCCGAACCGTAGATCGACGAGGCGCCGTCCTTCAGGATTTCGATGCGCTCGATCATCGCCGACGGGATGGTCGACATGTCGGTGTAGCCGTCGACCGACTGCGTCCAGCGCTTGCCGTCCACCAGGACCAGCAGGCGGTTGGCGCCCAGGTTGCGCAGGCTGATGTATTGGCCGCCGTTTTCGCGGTTCGACGTCAGCGAGCCGCCACGGTCGAATGCCGGGGTACCGGCCGAGGACATCTGGTTCAGCACGTCGCCGACGGTCACGAGACCCGACTTCTGAATCTGTTCCTGGGTCATCACCTGGATCGGCTGTGCCGTTTCCAGATCGACCTGGCGGATGCGCGAACCCGTCACTTCGACGCGCTGCATGCTCGCGGGTGCGGATTGCGTCTCTTGCGCATATGCCGCATGCATCCCGAACGCGACGCCGCCGAGGCACATCAGGCGGATCGAGCGGGACAAGACTTTTTCCATCATGGTTACAAACTCCTAGGGTTTTATGGCACGGCAGCGGATCGGCAGCCGTGAACACGCGGGTCGCTGTCGCGACGTAACTGAAAAAAATGTGGGGTGAACATTTATTCCAAGCTGGCAATGGAAGCACCCAGCGTGGCAACCTGTCAACGTCTACGCATGCATAATTGCACATGTTGCAGTCGTGCGTAATTACAAGATCTTCGCGTAAGTTATATGTATTTATGGAACGTGGCGTTACGTATGCATATAAAACTATGCGAAAAGCATAGGTATATGCGTAAAATCTGCCAAGATACGCGGTAATGCTCGCAACATTCTGTCATTCGACAAATGCACCACTTCGGGGCGCGTCCGCCCGCTTCGTGTTTTCATCTGTGACGTTTACACAACACCGTTGACTGCTGGCAACGTATCATGCTTGGCGTTTTGAAAACAAAAATGCCCGCCGGGCAGGGCCGGGCGGGCATGGATCGATGCGCGGCGGATAACCGCCGCGCCCGACAGGTTTAGAACGACTGCGAGTAGCGGGCGTAGAAGAAGCGGTCGATTGCCATTTGCGGATCGACGGACGACGACGACGACGTGCCGTTCGCGTACGACGAGTTGGCGTCGTAGACGATGCGCGGCTTGCGGTCGAACACGTTGTTGGCGCCGACCAGCAGCTTGCCTTTCCACGGGAACGCATAGCCGACCGACAGGTCGCTGTACACCATGGCGCCCAGCTTCGAGTAGCCGGTGCCCCAGGTTGCGGTGCCGGTCGGGTTGCTGCATTCCTCGTTCTTCGCCGCGCTCCAGCAGTGGACTTTCACGCCGCTGTAGTAGCGCGATGCGAACGTGGCGCTCCAGTTGCCCAGGTTCCAGTCCAGCGTCAGGTTCGACTTCAC
>Ga0308161_1005251_pt1 | contig 11444 bp, 10 predicted proteins | sample PhyFR2_FD_201034 | JGI IMG/M metagenome (GOLD analysis project Ga0308161, IMG submission 201034) | Phyllosphere microbial communities from UC Gill Tract Community Farm, Albany, California, United States - DLSLF.R2 | ecosystem: Host-associated > Plants > Phyllosphere > Unclassified | place: USA...
GTGTTCTCGATGGAACCGCTGCGCTACCCGGACGCCGGCGACGCCTGCGACATCGACGCCAATAGCATCACGGGCCTGAATTGCGCCGGCTTCGGCTCCAGCATGGTCGTCACCGCGACGTTCGGCATGGTCGCGGCCGGCCATCTGCTGCGCAAGCTGGCGGACGACGCGAACGCCGTGCCGGCGCCCGTACTTGTAACCGAATCCGTCGAACCTGTGCAACCGGAAGCCGCCTTGTTATCATAGATTCAGTAGGGCGCGTCGCCAAGCCTGCCGCGTGACGGTTTGTCGAGGTGCCCGATTTCTTACTGAATCGTGAAAGAGGCTCCATGATCCGTCGTATCGCCCTCGCAAGCCTGCTGCTGGCGGCTGCCGCCGCCAACGCGCAGGACGCATCCCAGGCCGGCAATGGCCTGCCCGGTCCCAAGGACCCGGCCGAGGCCACGGCCACCGCCGCCAGTCCCGCCAACCCGACCAATCCCGTGAACCCGGCGCCCGAGGCGCAGGCGCAGCAGGGCCCGCAGGTACAGGTCGTCGACCACGTGATCGGCAAGGGCGCCGAGGCGACCGTCGGCAGCAAGGTCCTCGTCAATTACACGGGCTGGTTCTACAAGCCGCTGGCAGCCAAGCAGCGCGGCCGCAAGTTCGACTCGTCGCTGGACGCCGGCCGCGAACCGCTCGAGTTCCAGCTGGGCGCGCGCCAGGTCATCAAGGGCTGGGAGCAGGGCGTGCAGGGCATGAAGGTGGGCGGCAAGCGCACCCTGATCATCCCGAGCGAACTGGCGTACGGCAAGCGCGGCGCCGGCGGCGGCTCGATTCCGCCCGATGCCGACCTGATCTTCGACGTGGAACTGCTGAAGGTAAAGTAAGTCCAATCAACCGGGAGGGGCCCATGCGTATCGCGAACGACATCACGGAACTGATCGGCAATACCCCCTTGGTGCGGATCCGCCGCCTGGCCGCCGGTGCCGGCGCGGACGTCACCGCCAAGCTCGAGTTCTACAATCCGGCCCACAGCGTCAAGGACCGGATCGGCTGGGCCATGATCGAAGCGGCCGAGGCGGCCGGCCGCATCGGGCCGGATACCGTCATCGTCGAACCCACCAGCGGCAACACGGGCATCGCGCTGGCGATGGTGTGCGCGGCGCGCGGCTACCGCTGCCGCCTCGTCATGCCGGAAACGATGAGCAACGAACGGCGCATGCTGCTGCGCGCCTACGGTGCCGAGCTCGTGCTCACGCCGGGACCGGAAGGCATGCTGGGCGCCATCCGCCGCGCCGAGGAAATCGTCGCCGCGGACCCCAACTGCTTCATGCCGCAACAATTCAACAACCCGGCCAACCCGGACGTCCACCGCCGCACGACGGCCGAGGAAATCTGGCGCGACACGGATGGCAAGGTCGACATCCTCGTGGCCGGCGTCGGCACCGGCGGCACCATCACCGGCGTGGCCGAAGTGATCAAGGCGCGCAAGCCGGGTTTTACGGCCATCGCGGTGGAACCGGAAGCGTCGCCGATGCTGTCGAAGGGCACGAAGGGACCGCACCCGATCCAGGGCATCGGCGCCGGGTTCGTCCCCGACGTGCTGAACACCCAGTGTTACGACGAAGTCATCACGGTGAAGAACGAGGACGCGTTCGAGACGGCGCGCGCGGCCGCGCGCGAGGAGGGGCTGCTGGTCGGCATCTCGTCCGGTGCGGCGCTGTGGGCGGCCATCCAGGTCGCCAGGCGGCCGGAGAATGCGGGCAAGCTGATCGTCACGATCATGCCGTCGTTCGGCGAGCGGTATCTCAGCACGGCGCTGTACGCGAACCTGGCCGGGTGACATCCCCGCCCTGAAATGAAAACGGCCCGCTGCGTGCGGGCCGTCGCCGTTCAGGCCGCCGGATCAGTGCGCGTGCGAATGGGCGCCGTGCTTGTGATCGTGGCCATGGTCGTGGTCATGACCATGATCATGGTCGTGATCGTCGTGCGCATGCGCTTCGAGACCGTCCTGCAGGCAGCAGCTGGCGTGCTGGGTCGTACCCTGTTCCACCTGCAGCGTGCAATGGTGGATCGAGAAATCCTTGCGCAGGCGTGCGACGATGTCGTCGATGGTCGCGTCGCCCGGATACCCGCCCGGCATCACGAGGTGCGCCGTGAGCGCGGTTTCCGTCGTGCTCATCGCCCAGATGTGGACGTCGTGCACTTCCCTCACGCCCGGCTGCCCGGCCAGGAACGCCGTCACGCCCGTCGCGTCGACGCTCGCCGGCACGCCCGCCAGCACCATCTGGATCGATTCCTTCAGCAGCGACCACGTGCCGACGACGATCACGACGACAAGCACGATGCTGACGACCGGATCCAGCCACGTCCAGTTCGTGTACGTGATGACGACGCCGGAGATGACGACCCCCAGCGACAGGACGGCATCGGCCGCCATGTGCTGGTAAGCGCCGCGCACGTTGATGTCGTCCTTGCCGCCGGCCACGAACAGCCAGGCCGAGAACCCGTTGATCAGCACGCCGATGAGGGCGACGATCGACACGGTGGTCCCCGCGACGGGTTCCGGATCGGTGAAGCGGTGGGCCGCTTCCCAGACGATCGCGCCGCACGCGACCATCAGCAGCAGCGCGTTGGCCAGCGCCGCCAGGATCGACGTGCCGCGCAGGCCGTAGGTGAAGCGGCTCGTCGGCGCGCTCTTCGTCAGCAGCGCCGCGCCCCAGGCCAGGCCCAGGCCCAGCACGTCGGACAGGTTGTGGCCGGCGTCGGCCATCAGCGCCGTCGAGTTGGCGATGAATCCGTAGATGAATTCGACGGCGACGAACGCCGTGTTCAGGCCGATCGCGATGGCGAACGCGCGGCCGTTGTCGCCCGGCGCGGGATGATGATGGTGATGGTGGCCATGTCCATGACCGTGGGAATGATTTTGGCTCATGCGTCGAGTCCGGTGGTTGGTTCGGGAATGGGTTCGGCGATGTGTTCGAACATGTTGGCGAGCAGACCGCTGATGTGGGCATCGGCGGCCGCATAGAAGACCTGCTTGCCTTGGCGCTCGGCCTTGACGATGCGCGCCGCGCGCAGCAGGCGCAGGTGGTGGCTGACCAGCGAGCTGGACAGATTCAGCGCGCCGGCGATGTCGCCCACGGCGATCGGCTGCGTCAGGCACGCGAGCACGATGCGCAGGCGGGTGGGGTCGCCCAGCAGGTGGAACAGGTCGGCGAGTTCGTCGACCGCGTTGTCGGTGTCGTGTGGAATGCTCATGCTTAACGTTTGAAGAACTGTTCACATGTTAAGCGAATGCCGTGTGGGGGAGCAAGCGATATCGTGTGAACGTGGATAAGACGTAACGAACGGCAACGCAACGCCGGTATTCGCCAGCGTGATGAATGACGGAGACTTGGCGCGGCTTCTATGCGAGGTCGAACGGCGGCATCCATCGAGAAGAATATGTTCTCGCGCTGCCCGTCAGCGTATCGTTGAATATCTGGTCAATCCGCAGCGTCCCGACGATGCGCGAACCTTCCATCACGTCCAGTTCGCGCCCCAGCCACAGGGAGCGCGGATAAACATGCGGCGTGATAAACCACACTTGGACCCTGGCCCTTGTACCGGGCGCTACCTGTTCTACGTCCGGATATACGTGCCTTCCCGACGTCTGGTAATTGTCGTAGATGCTGTGCGCCGGCATGTATCCCGAGCGCGCGAACGATTGCCGTCCGCCATCCGCCGTGGCAAAGAAATGCATTTCTCCCTCGATATCGGGACCGCGATTCCTATCGTTCATGGCACCTGCCCATCCGCATCCCGCAGCTCCGGCTGCCCGAGCCCGAGCTTCTGCAACTGCGGCACGATCTTCGCCCGATCACCCACCGCGATCACTTTCATCTGCCCAGGCTTCAGGTACTTCTGCGCGGTGGCCTGCACCTGTGCCGCCGTCACGGCCCGGAACCGGTCGGGCAACGTACGCCAGTAATCGGCCGGCAGATCGAAGATGTACGATTCGGCCAGGCTCGCGCCGATGCCGCTGTTGGTCTCGAACTGCCCCGGCAGCGAATACACCTGGGAATCGCGCGCGCCCGCCAGTTCGGCCGGCGGCAGCGGTCCGGCGCGGATGCCGTCGACTTCCCTGAAGATCTCGGAGACCGATGCGCCCGTGACGTCCGTGCGCACGCTGCCGGCGATGGTGAACGGGCCGGGCGTGCGGTGGTAGCCGAGGCCCGAGGACACGCCGTAGCTGTAGCCCTTGTCCTCGCGCAGGTTGAGGTTGATGCGGCTCGAGAACAGGCCGCCCAGCGCCGCGTTCATGACCTGCAGCGCGGGATAGTCGGGCGTCCTGCGTGCGGCCGCGATCGTCGTCACGCGCAGCGCCGTCTGCGGGGCGCCGGGCTTGTCGACGACGACCAGGCGTCCTTTGCCGCCGTCCGGGTCGCCCGGCACGGACACGGCGGGGTCGGCGCGCTCCCAGCCGCCGAAGCGCGCGGCCGCCAGCGCGCGCAATTCGTCCAGCGTGATGTCGCCGGAGACGACGAGGGCGGCGTTGCCCGGCAGGTAGTGGCGGCGCCAGAAGCGCACGAGGTCGTCGCGCGTCGCGGCCCGGATCGCCCGTTCCGTGCCGAGCTGGCCGTAGCCGTACGGATGACGCGGGCCGTACAGCGCGCCGGCCGCGGCCACCGCGGCGACGAGGGCCGGGTCGTCGCGCTGCTGCGTCAGTTCGCCCAGGCGCGCGGCGCGCTGGCGTTCGACTTCCGCGGTCGGGAATGCCGGATGCTGGACGACGTCGGCCAGCACGTCCAGCGCCTGCGGGAACGTCGAGCGCAGCGCGAGCAGCGACACGGTCGATGCGTCGGCCGTGCTGGCGCTGCCGAGGAAGGCGCCCAGTTGCGCGATCTCGTCGGCGATGCGCGGCGCGCTGCGCGTGGCCGTGCCTTCTTCCAGCATCTGCGCCGCGAAACCGGCCAGGCCCGGGGCGTCGTCCGGATTGGCGTCGGAGCCGCTTTTGATCACCAGTTCCGCCGCCACCAGCGGCAGCGCCGGGTTCGGATGGTGGATCACGGTCAGGCCGTTCGGCAGCGTGAACGACGTGCCCTCGGGCAGCGCGAAGCGTGGTGCCGGTCCCGGTTTCGGCGGCATGCGGCGCCACGCATCGTCGCGGTTGATGCCGGCGGCCCGGGCCGTCTTCGTCGCTTTCGGCGGCGCCGGCGTCGGCACGTCGGGCCCGAGGTCCGGCTTGCCCGGCACGCCGGCGACGACCACGCGCGCGTTCGGCTGCAGGTACGCCTGCGCCACGCGGCGCACGTCGGCCGCACTGACGCGGCGCAGGCGCTCGATGTCCTTCGGCAGGTAGCCCGGGTCGCCCGTGTACTGGTTGTACTGGTTGAGCTGGTTGGCCAGGCCCGTGCCGCCGAGCTTTTCGATCGACGTCAGCATCGCCGTCTCGATCGTGTTGCGCGCGCGCTCGACTTCCGCGTCGGACGGCCCGGTGTCGCGCAGCGCCTTCAGTTCGTCGTCGATCGCCGCCTCCAGGTCGGACGGCGCGTGGCCCGGGCGGGCGGTGACGTCGACGATGAAGGTCGACGTCAGGGCGTTCGAATTCTGCGCGGCCGCCGCTTCCTGCGCGATCTGGCGTTCGTACACGAGCGATTTGTACAGCCGGCTCGACTTGCCGCCGGCGAGGATCTGCGCCGTCACCGCCAGCTCGGCGTCGCCCGGCTGGAACGCGGGCGGCGTCAGCCACGCCATGTACACGCGCGGCAGTTCGACGCGGTCGGCGACCGTGACGCGGCGCTCGCGCGTGATCGGCGGCGTCGCGACTTTCGGGTGCGCCACCGGCGCGCTGCGCTTGAACCCGCCGAAGTATTTCGCCACGAGGGCGCGCGCTTTGGTTTTGTCGATGTCGCCGGCGATGACGATGCTGGCGTTGTTGGGGCCGTAGTAGCGCTTGAAGAAGTCGCGCACGTCGGCCAGCTTCGCGTTCTGGATGTCGGTGTGCGAGCCGATCACCGCCGCGTAGTACGGATGGTTCTGCGGGAACAGCGTGTGGTTCAGTGCTTCCTCGACGATGCCGTACGGCCGGTTCTCGACGCTCTGGCGGCGCTCGTTGCGCACCACGTCCTGCTGGTTCGACAGCGCCGTCTGGTCGAGCACGTCGAGCAGGTAGCCCATGCGGTCGGCATGCACCCACAGCGCCAGGTCCAGCCGGTTCGACGGCACCGTGTCGTAATAGTTCGTCCGGTCGTAGTCCGTGCTGCCGTTGCTGTCGGTGGCGCCGGCGCCTTCCAGCAGCCGGTCCGCCAAGCCGCGCGGCAGGTGGCGCGAGCCGGCGAACATCATGTGCTCGAACAGGTGCGCGAAGCCGGTCAGGCCGGGCGCCTCGTTGGCGGGTCCGACGTGATACCAGACGTTGACGGCCAAGACGGGCAGGCGGTGGTCCTCGACGAGGATCACTTCCAGGCCGTTGGGCAGGGTCGTCTTGTCGTAGCGGATCTGCGGCAGCGCGGCGGCGGCCGGCCGGACGGCGGGCGCCTGTGCCTGCGCTGCTGCCTGGCTGCCGGCGAGGCCGACGGCGCCGGCGAACAGCAGGGGCAGGGCGGATGGAAAGCGGCGCGGCGGACGCGATGGCATGCGGTGACTCCGGAGGATGATGTGTCAGTGGCAGGCGGCGCTGCCGCGGTCGGGCGGGGCGGGGTCGAGCATCGGGGCCTGGCTGACCCGCGCCGATTCGACGAATTCCCAGCCGTAGCCGCCCGCGTACAGGTGCAGGCGCAGCACGCCGGTGCGGTTGCTGTCGCGGACTTCGCTGTGCGCGACGGGCAGCAGGAACGGCGTCGGATACGCGCCGCCGGTGCCGACGACGAACTGGCGGATGCCGCGCGCCGGATCGGTCCGGCCGTTCGCATCCTGCGGCGCGAAGCGTTCGTAGTCGTGGTCGTGGCCGGACAGCACGAGTTCCGCGCCGGCGTCGTACAAGAGCTGCCAGGCGTCGCGCATCGCCGGCACGCTGCCGTGGCCGCCGGAGCTGTACAGCGGATGGTGCCAGAACGCCAGCGTGCAGCGCGCCGGATGGCTGGCCAGGTCGGCGCGCAGCCAGTCCAGCTGCGCGGCGTGCGCGGCGCCGGACAGGTTGCTGTCCAGCGACACGACGTGCCACGTGCCGAGGTCGAAGCTGTAGTAGCCGCGCCCGGCACGCTCGCCCCACCAGTCGAAATAGGGTTTGGCGCCCGGCGTGTAGTACTCGTGGTTGCCGGGCGAGGGCCACGTGCGGTCCTTGAAGCGGCCCCACGTGGGCGCATAGCAGTCCGTGAATTCCTTCGCCGCGCCGCGCGGATAGGTCAGGTCGCCCAGCGCCAGCACGATCGCCTGCGGATCCTGGGCGAGGCCGGCCGCGACCGTGGCCGCCGTGTCGGCCGCGCCGGCGTACGCCGGGTCGGGATACGCGCAGCGGGCGATGTCGCCGGCCGCGTAGACGGTGATGCCCGTGTCGACGTCCGCCGCGGCGGCCGGCGCGCAGGCTGCCGCGCACGCGAGCAGGCCGGCGCCGAGTGCGCGCACGACGGACACGCCCATCCTTATTCGAGCACGCGCAGCAGGCCGGCCAGCGCGTGCGCCACGGTCTGTTCGCGCACCGAGCGGCGGTCGCCCGAGAACACCAGCCGCTCGGTGTAGGTCGTGTCGCCCTTGGACCAGCCGAAGCACACGGTGCCTACCGGCTTGCCGGGCACGGCGCCGGTCGGGCCCGCGATGCCGGTCGTGGACACGGCGACGTCGGCATTGCTGTTCGCGACCGCGCCTTCGGCCATCGCGCCCGCGACTTCCTCGCTGACGGAACCGAACTGCGCGATCAGCGCGGCCGACACGTCCAGCAGCTCGCTCTTGGAGGCGTTCGAATACGTCACGAAACCGCATTCGAACCAGCCGGTCGAGCCGGGGATTTCGGTGATGGCCTGGGAGACGCCGCCGCCGGTGCAGGATTCCGCGGTGGCCAGCAGCAGGCCCTTGGCTTCGAGTGCACGGCCCACACGGGTGGCCAGGTCGATGATGTCGTTCGTCACGTGTCGCTCCTCTTTGTGATGACGGCCGGCAGTGTGCCGCCAGGGTCTCCAGGATCTGCTCTGTCGTGGGCGCGCCGCCGTGTGCCGGGCGTGGGGAATCCGCTGCGCGCTCGGGTCCATTCTAGCGCGCCTGTCCGCGGACGGCAGCGGAATCTTTACGAAAAGCCATGCTTGAGACAATCCCGTATTTACCTGCGTAAACGATTCGGACCCGTTCCGTGCGACATCGCTTGCGGCCGTGCTGCTATCCTGCTCGCCTTGCGGGCATCCCCGTCTGCGTTGTCCATCGACCGAATCAGGACCTTCCATGCCGCTCGACCGTTTCGTACACGACCCGCCGTGGACGGCAATCTCGTGATGGTGTCGTCCTCCGCCGCCGCGCGCCGGCTCATCGTGTGCCTGCTGCTGCTCGCGGGCGCCGCCCAGACCGGGGCCGATGCGTCCGGCGTCGCCGAGCGCAGGCTCAAGGTCGCCTACCTGTACCGTGTCGCCGCGTACGTCGACTGGCCGGACGCCGCGTTCGCGCGTTCCGACGCGCCGCTCGTGATCGGCATCGCCGGCGACGATGCGCTGGCCGACCAGGCCGCGCAATTCATGGACGGCCGCCTCGTGCACGGCCATCCGCTGGCCGTGCGCCGGGTCGGGGCGGGGCAGCCGCCGGCGGGCCTGCACGTGCTGTTCGCCGCGGCGACCCCGGCACGCGCGCGTCTGCTCGACGCCGTGCACAGCCAGCCTGTCCTGACGGTCTGCGACGGCATGCCCGAGCGGCGCTGCGTCGTCAACCTGGTGGCGGACGGCGATCGCCTGCGCGTGCGCATCGACCGCCTGGAGGCGCTGGCCGCGCAGCTGCGCGTCAGCGCGCGCCTGCTGGCGCTGGGCACGTGGTGAGGCCGGCGATGGCAGGGCCCATGCTCCGGCGCCGCTCGATCCGCGAGAAGCTCGTCACGATCGTGATGTCGACGACGCTCGCCGCGCTCGTCGTCTCGGTCGGCATCGTCGTCGCCTACGACCTGCGCAGCTACCGGCGCGCGCTGCTGAACGACCTCGCCACCCAGGCCGAGCTGGTGGGCCACATGACGTCGGCCGCGCTGGCCTTCGACGATGCGCGCCTGGCCGGCGAAAACCTGGCGCTGCTGCGCAGCCGGCCGTCGGTGCGCGCCGCCGCCATCTACGACGAACACGGCGCGCTGTTCGCGACCTATCTCGCGCCCGGCGAAACCGGCGCCTTTCCAGTGCAACCGGCCAGGGGCGGCAAGCCGGTGCGCGCCGGCGCCAAGGAAAGCTATCTGCCCGAAGGCGACGAGGTCGTGCTGTACAAGCCGATCAGCGAGAACGGCGACCTGCTCGGCACCGTCTACCTGCGCTCGGAAAACCAGCTGATCGTGCGCATGCGCGACTATCTCGCCATCTGCGCCGCCGTCACCGTGCTGGCGCTGCTGACGGCGTGGCTGCTCGTGCGCCGCCTGGGCCACACGATCACGACGCCGATCGACGCCATCACGAACATCGCGCGCGAAGTGGTGGCGCGGCGCGACTATTCGCGGCGCGCGCCGCGCATCAGCGAGGACGAGGCGGCGGACCTCGTCGATTCCTTCAACGCCATGCTGTCCGAGATCGAGCAGCGCACGCGCGCGCTGGAAGATTCCAACCGCGAGATCGCGCGCGAGGCCCAGGAACGCGCCCGCGCGCAGCAGGAAGTGATGCGCCTGAACGAAGGGCTGGAAGCGCGCGTGCAGGAGCGCACGGCCCAGCTGGAACTGGCGAACGCCGAGCTCGAACTGGCGATCGAGGAGGCGCGCGCGGCCAACCAGGCCAAGTCGGCGTTCCTGTCGTCGATGAGCCACGAGCTGCGCACGCCGCTCAACGCCATCCTCGGCTTCGCCCAGATCCTGGCGTCGAAGGACATGCCCACCACCCTTGACCAGAAACAGGAATTCGCCGGCCACATCCTGAAATCGGGGCGCCACCTGCTCACCCTGATCAACGAGATCCTCGACCTGGCCAAGGTCGAGGCGGGCGCGCTGTCGCTGTCGATGGAACCGGTGCCGCTGGCCGAGGTCATGCTCGAATGCCAGGGCATGATCGCGCCGCTGGCGGCCACGCGCGGCATCCGCGTGCTGTTCCCGCAAGCGCCGGCGGTGTGCGTGCAGGCCGACCGCACGCGCCTCAAGCAGGTGCTGCTGAACCTGTTGTCGAACGCCGTCAAGTACAACCGCGACGGCGGCGCGGTCATCGTCGACTGCGCGCGGCCGGCGTCGCAGCGCCTGCGCCTGTCGGTGCAGGACACGGGCATGGGCCTCACGCCCGAGCAGGTGGCGAATCTGTTCCAGCCGTTCAACCGCCTGGGCCAGGAAGGCGGCACGCAGGAAGGCACCGGCATCGGCCTCGTCGTCACCCGCCGCCTGGTCGAGATGATGGGCGGCGCGATCGACGTCGCGAGCAGTCCCGGCACCGGCAGCGTGTTCTCCATCGAGCTGACGGTCGCGGGGCCGGACGGCGCCGCGGCCGAGGCGCCGAACGGCGCCGGCCTGCCCGCCGCGCCGGCGCGTCCCGCCGATGCCGGGACGGCGCCGCCGCGCACCGTGCTCTACATCGAGGACAACCCGGCCAACCTGAAGCTCGTGCAGGAGATCGTGCGCTTCCGCCCCGATTTGCGCCTCGTGTGCGCGCCGGACGGCCACTTCGGCCTGTCGCTGGCGCGCAGCCAGCGGCCCGACGTCATCCTGATGGACCTGAACCTGCCGGGCCTGTCGGGGTTCGAGGTCCTGGCGCAGCTGCGCCGCGAGCCTGACACGGCGCGCATCCCGGCCATCGCGGTCTCTGCCAACGCCATGCGCGCCGACATCGAGCGCGCGCTGGCGACCGGCTTCGCGCGCTACCTGACCAAGCCGATCGACATCGGCCAGTTCAACGAGGCCATCGACGCCGTGCTCGCGACACGCGCCGTCGATGAAAGTCAGCCCCAGTGAGGATCCCATGATTTCCCCGAACGACATCCGCCGTGCGCACATCCTCGTCGTCGACGACGAACCGGTGAACGTGCAGCTGCTCGAGTTCCTGCTCAAGTCGAGCGGCTACGAGCATGTCGCCAGCACCACCGACCCGCGCCAGGTGGCCGCGCTGCACCTGCAGCACCGCTACGACCTGATCATCCTCGACCTACAGATGCCGCACATGGACGGCTTCCAGGTGATGGAAGCCTTGACGCCGCTGGAGCGCGAATCGTGGCTGCCGGTGCTGGTCGTGACCGCCGAGCCGGACAAGAAGCTGGCGGCGCTGGAAGCCGGCGCGCGCGACTTCATCGGCAAGCCGTTCGACACGGTCGAGGTGCTCACGCGCATCCGCAACCTGCTCGAGGTACGCCTGTTCCACAAGGAGTCGCGCGACTACGGCGCGCGCATGGAACGCACGGTG
>Ga0308161_1005252_pt1 | contig 11443 bp, 9 predicted proteins | sample PhyFR2_FD_201034 | JGI IMG/M metagenome (GOLD analysis project Ga0308161, IMG submission 201034) | Phyllosphere microbial communities from UC Gill Tract Community Farm, Albany, California, United States - DLSLF.R2 | ecosystem: Host-associated > Plants > Phyllosphere > Unclassified | place: USA...
AGCACGAACGGGAGGGTGAAGTTGTTGATGTGGTGCAGCATCCCGATCAGGAACGCCAGCGCCAGCGGGCCCTTCAGGTAGGGGAAGACCACGTACCGCAGCTTGTTCCACCACAGTGCCCCGTCCAGGGCCGAAGCTTCATGCACTTCATGGTCCACGGACTGCAGGCCGGAGAGCGCCAGCAGGTAGATGAACGGCCAGGAGGCCCAGATCTGCACCAGGACCAGCGTCCAGAAGGTTTGAGGGCCGTTGAGCCACAGCCCAACATGGATCCCCACTGTGCCCAACGCTTCGTCCACGATGCCGCCGGGCTGGAGCATGGTCCGCCAGACGGTGGCCACCACGAAGGACGGGAGGACGTAGGGAATCAGGAAGATCGACCGGATCACCGCGCGGCCCTTGAAGGCGTTCTGCGTGGCCACAGCGGCGGCGATGCCCAGCGGCAGCGTCACCACCATGGCCAGGAAGGAGTAGCTGACGCTGAGCCAGACGGCGTGCAGCAGCGGCGAAGCAGTGACAGCTTCAACGAAGTTTTCGGCTCCGATGAGCGGTGCGCTGATCCACTTCCGCAGGGTGTACTGGTCCAGGTTGAGGACCGACATGTAGATGCCCAGCAGGAGCGGGAGCACGATGATGATGATCATCAAGGCGCCGCCGGGGATCAGCATCCAGAGCGGCCGGTTGCGTTCGCTCAGTCCCTTGCGGCGCTTGCCGCCCTTGTGGCCGGGCTGCTGCCCGGCGTCGTCTGTGTTCCGGGGCGCCCGGCTTGCGGCGGTATCCGCCGCAAGCCGGACTTCATGTGAGGCGTCGGTTGACATCAGGACTTATCCTTTGGAGGCCCGGTCCAGGGATGCCTGGCCCTTGTTCTGGGCGTCCTTGATCCTTTGGTCCAGGGCGGACTCGTCCACCTTGCCGGCGGCCAGGTCCGGAATGGACTGGACGGTGACATTCAGGAGTGCGAGCTGGATATCGCCCCAGGCACCGGTAAAGGGTGTCGCCTTGGACTTGGCAGCGGCGTCAGCCATCGGCTTGAGCTTCGGATCGGTCAGGCTGGCGAGGGCCTCGGCGTTGGCCGGCAAATCGCCAAAGATCTTCTGGTAGTTCAACTGCTCATCCTTGGACGTGATCAGCTTGATGTAGGCGAACGCAAGGTCCTTCTGCTTGGAGTAGTCGGCTACCACCAGGTTGTCACCGGAGAGGATGCTGGCGGCGTCGCCGTCGGACTTGGACTGCGTCTCACCCGGGGGGATGGTGGGCATCAGCGTGTACTCGTATTTGCCGGCTATGGCCGATTTATCGAGCGTCGGGATAGAGGTGCCAGTGGTCATCATCAGGTAGCCGGCCTTGCCGCTGGCAAAGGCCGCCACGGCGTTGCTGTTGCTCCAGCCGACGGAAGCAGGGTCAACAACCTTATCGTCGGTCAGCCACCCGAAGTAGGTCTCGTACGCCTTTTTGACGGCGGGATCGTCCAACTTCAGTTTGTTTCCGTCAACCAGGGGGTTGCCGGCCTGCACGGACATGGCCCAGATGAACTTCCAGGGATCGTAGTTGTCCTTGTAGCCGGTGGCGATGCCGTAGGTATCACCCTTGGTCATCTTCTTCGCCTGGGCTGCCAGTTCGTCCCAGGTGGTGGCGGGCTTGTCGATGCCGGCCGCTGCCAGCAGGTCCTTGTTGTAGGCCATCACGAACGGACGGCTCACGAAGGGTATGCCCGCTTGGTGATCCTTGTCCGGACCGGAAATGCCGAGGGCGGCGGGGTTGAAGCGGTCCTTGCCGCCCACTGCCTTCCAGTCATCATCCGAGAGGGTGACGAATGCTTTGGTGGCGTAGGCCGTAGGCGTGAACGTTGTGCCGAGTCCATAAATGTCAGGTCCCTGGCCCGATACCACCGAGGTCTGGATCCGGGTGAGCTCGTCATTGGCCGAGGCGAAGGTCTCAAATTTCACGTCGGCGCCGGTTTCAGCCTTGAACTTGGCGGCGATGTCGCTTTGCCATTGTTTCTGCTGTTCGGGGTACTGGGCCAGGACGCCGGTCAGGACATTGAGGGTCTTGCCCGCTCCGTCCACCTTTCCACCCGCGTTGGAACCTCCGCCGCTTCCGGAGCCTCCGGACCCACAACCGGTCAGGGCGAGTGCTGCAGCCGTGACAATTGCCGCGAGCCCAGTAGTCGATTTAAACCTCATTGTTTTTCTCCTCTTGGACACCCGCATGGCCACATCCGTCCTGTGGCGGAGATCACTGCAGGCGACTCGAAATTCAGTCTAGGAAGATGGCAAGTGGGTGGCAAGCGGTTGCCAAAAATTGCCATAAATGCTCAGATAGATGCATCAGGTATCAGACGGCGGACAGCGTTTGAGCCCCAAAGGGCCGGTATTCCGGGCCGCGAGGAAAGGCCGCAGCGATGGCAGACCCCACAATGAAGGCGTCAGGCCCGGCCAGCTTGAGCGCCGGCGCCCAGCGGGACCGGCCGCCCACCATCCGGGATGTGGCGGAACTGGCAGGAGTTGCCACTTCCACCGTGTCACGCGCCCTCGCCCGGCCGGACCGCGTGAATCCCCGGACCCGGATTCGGATCGAAGAGGCGGCTGCCCAGCTCAATTACGTGCCCAGCTCCCAGGCCCGGGGCCTCAGTTCCGGACGGACCAACGCCGTGGCCGTGCTGGTTCCTGACATCACCAACCCGTTTTACTTCGACATCATCCGCGGCACGCAGCACCAACTCAAGGCTGCAGGCGTCACCCAGCTTCTGGTTGACACCGAAGAGTCCAGCGAGATGGAACTGGACGCCCTGCACAAGATGCGGAAGTCGGCCGACGGGTTCATCCTTGCCGCCTCACGCCTGTCGGACGCCCAGCTTGCCGAGGTGTCGCAGTCTCAACCCTTGGTAACGTTCAACCGCGCTTCCACCAGCGCCCCCACAGTGATGATCGATACGCCGTCCGCCATCATCCAGGCCCTGGAACACCTGGCTTCGCTGGGCCATCACAAAGTTTGCTACGTCGCTGGCCCACCGACATCATGGTCCAACCAGATGCGGTGGAAGGTCTTCGACGAGGATGCCACCAAGCGTGGAATGGAAGTACACCGCATTGGCCCCTACACCCCGAAGACCACATCGGGGGCCGCCGCCGCCGACGCGGCGGTCAGGACCGGGGCAACGGCCTGCATCGTCTTCAATGACCTGCTGGCCATCGGTATGCTGCAGCGCCTGCAGGCCCGTGGCATCCGCGTTCCCCAGGACATGAGCATCATCGGATCGGACGATATTTTCGGTGCGGACTTCTGCAACCCGCCGCTGACTACCATTTCCAGCCCCATCGAACAGGCTGGCCGGGTGGCGGTGTCCATGCTGCTGGCCCAGCTCAACCCGCTGCCCGGCAGCGCCACCCGCCAACTGGCCGTTATGCCCACGCACCTCACCATCCGGGAATCGACCGGCCCCGCGCCGGCGTAGGCCTCATCCATTGCTCCGTAGTTGTCGTTTTCGGGGGTCAAAACGGCAGTTACGGAGCAGTCGATGGAGTCCCTGCCCGAGCTTGCGAGGTTCGGCGGGGAGCAATCGGAGGGTTCCCTGGCACGAGGAAGTCATCACGGACATGGTCCGCGGCCTGCAGCTTGCCGGGCGCTTCGCCGCGGAAACCCGCCGCATCCGCGGCACCCTGGCCTTCACGCAGCTCGACTACGTGGCTACGCTGTGGACCCGCCGCAAAATGGAGCCAACCGCGAGCATGCCCTGGAAGTGCTGGCGGACAGCTGGTACCACCTGCTCTGCGACGAAGGCTAACCTCCGCTCCCGCGTCCGGTTCGGGGCCCGCCGTGGGTATGGGTGGCACCTATGGGAGCGGCCTGCAGGACAACCAGCAGGCAGGGGCCACCTATTACCAGGCCGTAGCCTACCGGGCCCCTTGGCCACCAGAGCATACTTGGGGCACCACTCAAGTCACGGACGACGAATCGTCCAGCCGCACCCTCACCGACAGCTCCGGGGAATCCTGCCGGCACCATGGCGAAGGGTGGGTGGAATCTTCCTCCATCGCTTCGCATCCCCTGCAGGCAAAACCTTGCACCGAAGACCTGCAGGGAGGCCTGTACAAACAACATCGGTCTCGAAAAGGGGTAAAGATCAACGATGAACCGCACCAGGACGGGGTTGCTGTCCGCAGCCTCCGCTGCCGTACTTGCCCTGGGAGTTGCTCCCGGAGCTGCCGTGGCCCATGGCGGATCCGGGCACGGTGACTCCGACAACAGCGACGACTGGCGGAGCAATGATGATCAGCGCCGGCTGGTCAAGACCCTGCGCGACGTTACCGACGACTACCGGTGGCTGGAAAACGCGGAGGCGGACGGCTACCGGAAAATCACTGAATGCATCGACAAACCCGGCGTCGGAGCCATGGGCTTCCACTACGCCAGGCAGGACCTGATCGATGACAAGACCCAGGCCCGCAAGCCCGAGGTCCTGGTGTACATGCCCGACGAGGACGGCCAGTACGAGCTGGTAGCGGCCGAATTCATCTCGACGGCGGCCGACCGGCCTGAGCTCGCCGGCCTCGACTTCGAGGACGGACCGTTCCCCGGTTCCTACGCGCTTCACGCATGGATCTGGCGGGACAACCCGGACGGCATGTTCGCTTCCTATAACCCGGACCTGAGCTGCCCCACGTAAGTCCCCGCCGGACGCCCGCACCCAGCCCATGCAAAAAGCGGGCGTACGACGCCGGGAGCCACCCGCCGTCGTACGCCCGCCCTGGACCGCGGTGCTTAGGCTTCCACCAGCTTGGCTCCGGCCGGAACCTCGGCCGGTGCGCCGGGCTCGTTGCGGCCGTACAGCCAGTCGTTGTACTGGAAGTTGTTGTCGCCGCGGCTCTTGAACAGCATGTTGCGTAGGACGCGTGCCACGCCGTCAACGTGCCAGGACTCGCCCCAGATCCGGGCGGTGCGCTGGACGCGGGCGGTGCGGGCTGCGCGGGTTTCGTTGAACTCGCGGAAGGCATCCTCCCACGCACCGGCGTCGATGCCTTCGGGCGTGAAGACGCGGTTGCTGGCGGCGTCCTGCAGCACGGCCGCGTCCTCCAGCGCCTGGCAGGCGCCCTGGGCCAGGTACTGCAGCATCGGGTGGGCGGCATCGCCGATCAGCGCCATGCGGCCGGAAACCCAGTTCTCGATCGGGTTGCGGTCATACATGGGCCAGCGGATGCCGGTAGCGAGGTTCTTCAGGGCTTCCTGCACGGCCGGGACGCAGTCGGCGTAGGCGGCCTCGAGCTCGTCTACGCCGCCATACTGCTCTTCGCCGCGCTCGAAGGACGGGGACTTGAATACTGCCACGGTGTTGAGCAGTTGGCCCTTCCGCAGCGGGTACTGGACCAGGTGGCAGTTGGGGCCGAGGTAGACGATGACGTCCTCCAGGTCCGCTGCAGGGGTTTCCTCCGTGATGGGCACGGTTCCGCGGTACGCCACGTAGGCGGAGTTGACCGGGCCGTCATTGGCAACGGTGCCGCGGAGGGTGGACTTCAGCCCGTCCGCAGCCAGGATGGCGTCTGCCTCGAAAACCTCGCCCTTGGCGCTGTAGGCCCGCGCCCGGTCGCCGTCGGTTTCCACTTTCTGCACCAGGACGTCGTTCACCAGGGTGACGCCGGCTTCCTGGCATGCTTCGAGCAGGATCCGGTGCAGGTCGCTGCGGTGGATCACCACGTAGGGGGCGCCGTAGCGTTCCTCGAACTCGCCGCCCAGGGTCTGGCGGGTCAGTTCCTCCCCGGTGACCGCGTCGCGGAACACCAGGTGCTTGGGCTGGACGCCGATTTCCAGGGCTTTTTCCAGCAGGCCCCAGCGCTTGAGGACGCGGGAGGCGTTGGGGGCTATCTGCAGTCCGGCACCAACTTCACCGAAGGCCGGTGCCACCTCAACGAGCGTGACGTCGGCGCCGTTTTCGCGCAGTGCCAGCGCGCCGGCCAGTCCGGCCATGCCGCCACCCACCACCAGGACATCGGTGGAATCTTTGACGTTAGACATTGGAAACTCCTACTGCTGTTGATTTCTTGATTTTGATGCCGACTGCAGCGATCAGGACTGCCGCTGCGGCTGCTGCTCCGGCAAATGCCAGGAAGTTGGAATTCACGCCCAGGCCCGCTGCGAGCAGGAGCCCGCCGGCCTGCGGTGCGGCCACGGCCCCGATCCGGCCCACGCCCAGGGCCCAGCCCAGGGCGGTACCGCGGAGGTGCGCGGGGTAGTGGCTGGCCACGGCGGCGATGATCAGGCATTGGGTGCCGTGCGTGCCTACGCCGGCAAGCACCAGCATGAAGTAGACGACGGCGACGGGCGGCCCGGTCACCAGGACCACCAGGGCGACGGCCGCCACCGCCGCTGCCGCGATGGCCGTGGGGATGGGCCCGAAACGGGTGCCTGCCCAGGCCGTCAGCACCGAGCCCGCCACGGCGCCCAGGTTGAGCGCCAACGCGAACGTCAGGGCGGACCCCAGGTTGTATCCGGCCAACTGCATGAGGTTGGGCAGCCAGGTGCCCAACCCGTACCAGGCGAAAAGGGTCACCAGGGTGCCGATGGCGAACAGCAGGCTGATGCCGAGATAGGGTGCCCGGAGCAGGGAGCCGAAGCCGACGGCTTCCTTGGCGGTGCCGCCCCCGGCGGCGCCCGTTTTGGTGGGGGCCAGCGTCTCCGGCAGGTAGCGGATGCCCAGCGGGATGACCACCACCAGGGCGACGACGGCCACCAGGAACATCACGGGCCAGCCGAAGGCCGGGATCAGCGGGATGCCGACGAGGGCGGCGATGGAGCCGCCGATGGGAACGCCGGACATCATCAGGGTGGCGATGGTGGAACGCCACTTTTCCGGAACCAGCTCGGCCACCAGGGCATTGGCGGACGGGACCAGGCCGCCCAGGCCGATTCCGGCCAGGAGCCGCAGGCCGCCGAAGACCGGGGCGTTGGGTGCGAAGGCGCAGAGGATGGTGAAGAGGGAGAAGACGACGGCGCAGCCGATGATGGTGCGTCGTCGGCCCCAGGTATCGGACATGCGGCCGGCGAAGACCGCTCCGATCATCATGCCGAAGAAGGCCATCGAGCCGATGGTGCCGGCGGTGGCCTTGGTCAGGCCCCAGCCGGTGTCGTTGATGAGCGAGCCCTGGACGGTGCCGTAGACGATCAGGTCATAGCCGTCGAAAACGACCAGCAGCCAGCACACCAGGACGGCGAGCACGGAACGCCGGGGAAACCCGGAAAGGCCTGCGCCCGGGGCGGGGGCGGCCATGCGCTGCGGCGCTGCAGCGGAAGTTGTGTGATTCATCCCACCACTGTGCTGGCAGTCATAACGGGTGGCCCATAAGATTCTGTTATGCAGAATCTTCCTGCCCGGCGAAAGCCCACCTACTCCATCGAGGCGGTGGACAACGCCCTGCAGCTCCTGCAGCTCCTGCGGGATGTGGGCAGCCTGCGGCTCAAGGACGCCGCAGCGGAACTCGGCGTGGCCCCATCCACGGCGCACCGCCTGCTGGCCATGCTGGTGTACCGCGGGTTTGCCGTCCAGGACGAAACCCGCCGTTACGTGCCCGGCCCGGCGATGGGCGCCGGGCCTGCCGGATTCAGCTGGACCCGGCAGCTGCGGGACATTTCCCGGCCCCACATGGAAGTGCTTTGCGCGCGAACCAACGAGACCGTCAACCTGATGATCCGGGTGGGTACCAAGGTCCGCTTCCTGGACACGGTGGAAAGCTCGAACATCCTGCGCGTGGGCGACCGCCAAGGGACCTTGCTTCCGGCGCACAAGGCATCCGGCGGGAAGGCCATCCTGGCCGAGCTGGAACCGGCCGCGCTGGAACAGCTGTTCCGAAGCCCCAACGCGGAGCTGGCCGGCGACTACATTCCCGACGCCGAGTACCCGGCATTCCTGCGCGAGCTGGAGTCGGTGCGGGCCAACGGATTCGCCGCAAACTTTGAGGGCACAGAGGAGGGCATCAGCGCCTTTGGCATGGCCCTGCACAACGGCAAGGGCATGGTGGTGGGCGCCTTGAGCGTGGCCACGCCGGTGGCCAGGTTCCGGCCCCTGTTCGATGCCGGACTGGTGGGCGTAATGATGGAAACCCGGCGGCAGCTGGAGCTGGACATCGCGGCGAATCCGGTGGACGGTGCGGCGGGCAGCTGACTGCCCGTGGATGCGCACCGCTAAATTCTGCACCACAGAATATGTTGGAGATCACAGCACCGCACTCCCTAAGGTCGAATCCACGTCGCATTCAGTCCGCACGCAAGGAGAAGGCCAGTGTCGATCAGCGCTGAAAACCAAACGCACGAGTCCGTCGCGCAGGAACACCACGTTCCCGAGCCCACCCCGGAGGAGGCTGTTCAGCTTGAGCAGCTGTACCGGGATTTCGACAAAGAGAACCTCATTCCGTTGTGGACGGAGATCGCGGACCTGATGCCGATGGTTCCGTCGCCCAAGGCCGTGCCGCACGTGTGGCGGTGGGATGACCTGTACCCGCTGGCCGCCCGCGCCGGCGACCTGGTTCCGGTGGGACGCGGCGGGGAACGCCGTGCGATTGCGCTGGCCAACCCCGGCCTGGGCGGCACCCCCTACGCCACCCCCACGCTATGGGCTGCCATCCAGTACCTGGGCGGCCGCGAAACTGCCCCGGAGCACCGCCACTCCCAGAACGCTTTCCGCTTCGTGGTTGAAGGCGAGGGTGTGTGGACGGTGGTGAACGGCGATCCCGTGCGGATGTCCCGCGGCGACTTCCTGCTCACCCCGGGCTGGAACTTCCACGGCCACCACAACGACACCGACGAGCCAATGGCCTGGATCGATGGCCTGGACATCCCGTTCGTGCACTACGCCGACGCCGGGTTCTTCGAATTCGGCACCGAGCGTGTCACCGACGAGGCCACCCCGGACATTTCCCGCTCCGAGCGGCTCTGGGCCCACCCCGGCCTGCGCCCCCTCTCCGGCCTGGAGAACACCACCAACTCCCCCATCGCCGCTTACCGGTGGAAGTACACCGACGCCGCCCTGCGCGAGCAGCTGCTCTTGGAGGACGAGGGCCACCCGGCCACCGTGTCGCAGGGCCACGCCGCCATCAGGTACACCAATCCCACCACCGGCGGGGATGTCATGCCCACCATTCGCGCCGAATTCCACCGGCTGCGCGTCGGCGCCTGGACCGAGACCGTCCGCGAGGTGGGCTCCAGCGTCTGGCAGGTCTTCGAAGGCATCGGCACCGTGACCCTGAACGGCGAAACCCGGGTCCTGGCCAAGGGCGACCTGTTCGTCGTCCCGTCTTGGGCCGCATGGTCCCTGCAGGCGGAATCCGAGTTCGACCTGTTCCGGTTCAGCGACGCCCCAATCTTTGAGCGCCTGAACTTCAACCGCACCTACATCGAAGGACGCACCAAGTAATGAAACTCCTCACCCTCCGCACCGCTGACGGCACCGGCAATGGCAGCACGGTGGCGGTCCGCCAGGACGGCGACACCCTCACCGAGATCCCGGGTTTCTCCGACGTCGGGGCCCTCCTGAAGGACCCCAACTGGGAAACCACGGCGAAGGCGGCCAACGGCGCAACCCATGCCCTGTACGGCGCCGACCTCGCCGCCGTCGTGCCCTCCCCCGGCAAGATCATCTGCGTGGGCCACAACTACCGCAACCACATCAAGGAAATGGGCCGCGAAGTCCCGGCGCACCCCACCCTGTTCGCCAAGTACGCAGAATCCCTGATCGGGCCCAACGACGACCTTGCCCTGCCGCAGGAATCGGACACCGTGGACTGGGAAGCCGAACTCGCCGTCGTCATCGGCAAGGCCGGCCGCCGCATCCGCGAATCCGAGGCAGCGGACCACATCGCCGGGTACGCCGTGCTGAACGACATCTCCATGCGCGACTACCAGTTCCGCACCATCCAGTGGCTGCAGGGCAAGACCTGGGAGAAATCCACCCCGTTCGGCCCGGCCCTGGTCACCAGGGACGAATTCACCCCCGGCCCGCTGATGACCTCGGCGGTGGACGGCGAAGTCCAGCAGTCCACCCCTACCTCGGACCTGGTGTTCACCCCTGAGTTCCTGGTCTCCTACATCTCCACCATCATCACGCTGAACCCGGGCGACGTGATCGCCACCGGCACCCCCGGCGGCGTGGGCCACGCCCAGGACCCCAAGCGCTACCTGCAGGAGGGCCAGGTCCTGGTCACCACCATCGAGGGCCTGGGCCAGCTGACCAACCGCGTGGTCAAGGAAGCCTGATGGTTGCCCGGCACGACCAGACCACCGATCCTGTCCTGCTCGACGGGCTGCTGCAGGCCCGGCGCGGCACCGCGTTCTTCGCCCGCAAGCTCAACGAGCTCACGGACGCGGAACTCGACGGGAAGTCCCTGCTGCCGGGCTGGTCGCGCCGGCACGTTGCAGCCCACGTGGGCTACAACGCCCGGGCCGTCGCCCGCCTGGTCGAATGGGCAGCCACCGGCGTGGAGACCCCCATGTATCCCTCGGTCGAGGTCCGCAACCACGAGATCGACTTCGGTGCGACGCTCTCCCCCATCGCGCTGCGGAACCTGTTCGACCACTCCGCGGTGCACCTGAACGTCGAGTGGCGGGACCTGCCCGCGGACAACTGGCACCACAAGGTCAAAACCGTCCAGGGACGGACGGTCCCGGCCGAGGAAACCGTGTGGATGCGCACCCGCGAGGTCTGGGTGCACGCCGTGGACCTGGACAACGGAGCCACGTTCCAGGACATCCCCGAGCCCGTCCTGGAACGGCTCCTCACGGACATCACCGGCGCCTGGCACGCCCGCGGCACGGACAAGGACCTGGTGGTCAAAGTCACCGGCCAGCCTTCCGAGCTGGTCTTCGGTGACACGGCAGCCGCCTCCCCCACCGTGGTCTCCGGCTCCCTGGCCGCCATTGCACAGTGGGCCACCGGCCGCGACACGGACGGCACCACGGCAACCCGCGACGGCGGATCGGTCACCCCGGCGTTACCGGCTCCTGCCTGGATCTAACGCCCAGGACACTTCCACTAACCGCCAAAGGCGGGTCAGCATCCGCTGGCCCGCCTTTCGTGTGTACCGTCATTTACTCGCCTGTCCCCCGCCTGCCGCCGCACCTCAGTCTGCGGACCAAAAATCACCGCCCGCACTTGGAAGGGGATCCATATTTCGGCTGCCCGGCGCTCGGTAGCATGAGGGAACCGGACAAAGCCGTCCGGCGGGATCGACGCAAAAGGAAACCCCATGGCCGCGGTTACGGTGGATGACATCCTCTCGGATCTCCCCCTTGGCTTCGCCAGCCTCATTCTCCGGCCCGCTTCTACGGCGCCGGCCATTGAACGGTTCCTGATTGTCGACGCCGACGACGACGCACCCGCAGCCTCCGGCGCGTTTGTCCTGCTCATCGGCGTCCGCGGCCGCTCCGCCCTCCCGGCGCTCCGGCGGCTCCTCAAAGACCC
>Ga0308161_1005253_pt1 | contig 11443 bp, 8 predicted proteins | sample PhyFR2_FD_201034 | JGI IMG/M metagenome (GOLD analysis project Ga0308161, IMG submission 201034) | Phyllosphere microbial communities from UC Gill Tract Community Farm, Albany, California, United States - DLSLF.R2 | ecosystem: Host-associated > Plants > Phyllosphere > Unclassified | place: USA...
CCTTCGCCCGGCAACAACTGGTGCCGCACCTGTCCGGCTTTTTGCAGCAGTACCCCCAGGTGCGTATCCAACTGGACGTCTCCGATGCCTTGAGCTCATTGGCCGCCGAGGGTTACGACCTGGCGGTGCGCCACGGCTTCCAGGTGCCCGAAACCCACGTGGCGTGGAAGCTGTGCGACACCACCTCAGTGCTGGTCGCCACCCATGATTACCTGCAACGCCACGGCAAACCCCGCGAGCCAGGCGAGCTGTCGGCCCACAACTGCCTGTTTTACCCACGCGGCACCGACCAGCCCGCCTGGACCTTCGAGCGCGGCAGCCACCCCGTCGAGCGCCTCACCGTGCCCATCGCCGGCAGCTTCGCCACCAATAACAGCGAAGCCTTGCGCGACGCGGCACTCAACCATCTGGGCATCGCCCTGCTCCCGGACTTCAGCGCCCAGACGGCGCTGAACGCGGGCAAAGTGGTGCAGGTATTGAAGGACTGGACACTCAAAGGCGCGTTTGCCGATGAGATCTACCTGATTCGGCCCTACTCGCCCCATGTACCCAAGTCGGTGAGTGCGTTGGTCAACTACCTGAAGGACAAACTCTCGGGCGGGTTCCGCTAGGCGGCAGGGTTAAAAGTCCACCGTCGCCGACAGCTGCAAAGTACGTGGATACCCCGGCGAGAAGGCGCCGTAAGACGCGACGCCCGACCAGTACTCGCGGTCAAATACGTTCTGCACGGTGGCGCGCAAGGTGGTGGGCCGCCCTTCGATCTTGGTCGCGTAGCGGACGCCGGCATCAATGCGCGTCCAGGCATCCAGCTCCTGGGTGTTGGCCTGGTTGACATATTGGCTGTCGGTGTAGATCGCCCCGCCGGTGAGGGTAAAACCTTCCAGCCACGGGGTGTCGTACTCGGCCCACAGGTTGGCCTGGATATCGGGCACGCCGACCGGTTTGTTGCCTCGGTTGGCGGCGCTCGCCGACTGGGTCAGCTCGCCATCGAGGAAGGTCACGCCGCCCATCAAGCGCGTGCCAGGCGCCACTTCGCCGTATACGCTCAGCTCGACACCACGGTTGCGCTGCTCGGCCTGCACGGAGTAAACACCGTTGGCGCCCAATTCGCCGCTGGGCTTCTCGATCTGGAATAACGCCAGGGTGGTCATGAGGGTGCCGTGTTCATACTTCACGCCCAGTTCGTGCTGCTTGGATTCATAAGGCGCGAAGGTTTCACCGGCATTGCTGGCCGTACCCGGCGCGATATCGCCTTTGCTCAACCCCTCGACATAGTTGTAGTAGAGCGACACGTCATCCCAGGGCTTGACCACCACGCCCACCAAAGGCGTGGTCGCAGCGTCCTTGTAGCGCGAACTCACCGCGCCTGCGGCGTTGTAGTTACGCGACTCGATGTCTTGGCGCCGCACGCCCAGGGTCAACTGGATGCGCTCATCGAGAAAGCCCAGGGTGTCGGTGAGCGCCACGCCGGACAGCTCCGATTCGGAGATGCGCAGCACTTTCGGCGCCCGCAGGTTTTGCTTGGGCGTGTCCACCGGGTGGTAGATGTTGGAGCGGATTTCGGTGCCGTTGTTGATGCCGCGAGACAGCTCATCCTGGTAACGGGTCGCCATCAGCGTGGTGGTGTGGGTGATCGGGCCGGTGGCGAACTGCGCACGCAGGCCCACATCGGCGGTGGAACGGTCGACGTTGAACTTGTAGTAACCCGGAATATTACTGGTGTCGCCAGCATCATTGAGGATGCGCGGCACCTGGTCCGACAGGCGCTTGACATCCGACCGCCCGCCGCCGGCATGGGCGAACACGGTGAGCGAATCGCTGAGGTCATATTCACCGCCGAGCAAGGCCGATTGCTCCTTGGTGTCCGACCAGCCCCACTTCTGCGGCAGGCTGGTGCGGCCATTCGGGGCCGAAGGCACCTGCACGCCCGGCGCCAGGGTGAACGGGCGCGAGGCGCCTTCAAAACTTTCTTTCTGGCTGATGTAGTCCAGGTTCAGGCGCAGGCGCTCGCCGCGATAATCCAGGGCAATGGCGCCCACCCCCACGTCGCGATGCTGATCGTCCACGGCGGTGTCGCCCCCTTGCAGGCTGCCGTTGAAGCGCACACCAAACTGGTTTTCCTCACCGAAACGGCGGCTGATATCCAGGTGACCGCCGACTTGGGTGTCGGAGGCATAACTGCCGGTAAAGCGCGTCAGGTCCTGGTCCAGCGGGCGCTTGGGCACGATATTGATCACACCGCCCACGCCGCTGTTGGGCGAGATGCCGTACATCAGCGCCCCCGGCCCCTTGAGCACTTCGACGCGCTCGGCGTACTCGGTGAATGCGCGGTAGTTGGGGGCCACGCCATACACGCCGTCATAGGCCAACTCGCCCAGGTTGCCCTCGCCAATCGCAAAACCCCGCACGAAAAACGAGTCGACAATACCGCCAGTCTGCCCGGTAGAACGCACCGAGGGGTCGCGCTCCAGGGCATCGGCCACGGTCACCGTCTGCAGGTCGGCGAGGGTCTTGGCAGTGTAGCTGGTCACGCTGAACGGCGTGTCCATCACGTCCTTGTTGCCCAGCATGCCCAGGCGCGCGCCACGGGCCACCTGGCCGCCAGCGAGCACCTCGGGCAGGTCGGTGGGGCCCAGATAGCGGGCGTTGACGTTCGTCGCGTCAAGGGTCAGGCTCTGCGCGCTGTCGTCGGTTGACTCGGCGGTGGCGGCCCAGGCGTTGCCACTGGCAGCAGCCAGCAACAGGGCGGTACGAATAGCGAGGGTTAACCGGCTGGCAACAGGCATGACGTCAGGGCCCTTTGATCAAGTGAAGTGAGAATTACGCTTGATGCCAGTCGACGCGTGAAAAAGTATCACCCCAGCCGCGACTTTTTTTGTATAGCGAGACTGCTCCATGCCACCCACCCGCGTCCTGATTGCCCTGCTGTTCACGATCCAGCTTGTGTCCATGGGCGCCATGGAAATGAGCGGGCCGTTCTGGCCGGTGCATTTACGCCAACTGACCGACTCCGACACGCTGTTCAGCTTCGCCAGCGTCGCCGTGTACGTGGGGCCGATGCTCGGCATTCTGTTGACCAGCGCGTTCTGGGGCCGCATCGGCGATCGCTACGGCCACAAGCTGATGATGATTCGCGCACTGGCAGGCCTGACCCTGACGCAACTGGGGCTGGCCTTGTTCAGCGACCTCTGGACTATTCTGGTGCTGCGTTTTCTGCAAGGCGCCTGTGCCGGCTACATCGCCCCGGCCCAGGCGTATGGCGTGAGTATCGAGGTGCCGTCACGGCGTGCACGGCTGTTCGCACTGCTGCAGATTTCCACCAACGTCGGCTCGCTGCTCGGCGCCGTGGTCGGCGGCTTGATCCTCGACCATGCGACGTTCTTCTGGATCAACCTCAGCGCCGCGGCGCTCTGTGCGGTGTGCACGGTGATTGCAGCGCTGACCTTGCCGAACGTGCCACCGGTGAAGAAAACCACAGCCCCCTCAACGGGCGGCACCTGGCAGGCCTCGGCCCTGCTGCCGCTGTTGACGGTGATGGGCATTCTGCTGCTGGCGCGGATGCTGCCGCAGACCTCGTTCGCGCTGTATGTGAGTACGACGTTCGCCGTCAGCAATGCCCTGGTCGGCCTGTGCTACGGCTTGCTGGCCCTGGGTTTTATCCTGTCGGCCACCGCCTGGGCGCGCCACTTCGAAGGTCGCAGCCAGGCAGACAGCTTGCGCCGCCTCACCTGGGTGGTGGCCGGCTGCATCGCGCTGACCGCCCTCGCCGGCCTCACCCGCAACCCGCTGGTGTTTGTGCTCGCCTATTTTGTCTGGGGCGTATTGCTGGGCGCGACCACGCCGGTACTGATGGCGCTGGTTTCAAGGACCGCCGACAGCACGCAGCAAGGCCATGTGCTGGGGATCGCCCAGGGCACGGCGCAATTTGCCTCGATCGTGGGTATCTGCGCCGGCGGCTTGCTCAGCCAGGTCTATGGCTTGGCGTACACCTACCTGTTTGTGTGTGTGGCCTATGCCATGGCGCTGATTGCGATTCTCGCGTTGCGCAATCGACGGGTTTGCACTTAGCATTGGGAATACTTCTCAATTGCACGGTTGCGCGCCATGAGCGAAAGCCTTCCCGCCGATAACACCCCTCACCTGCGCGCAATCGAGGCGCTGTACAGCGGCCATCACGGCTGGCTGTACGCCACGCTCAAACGCAAACTCGGCAATGCCATGGATGCGGCGGACCTGGCCCAGGACACCTTCACCCGCATCCTGGCCTCGCAGGTCACGGTGATTGACCAGCCACGCGCCTACCTGAGCTGCGTGGCCAAGGGCATCCTGGTCAACTGGTACCAGCGCAAGGCCCTGGAACGTGCCTATCTGGAAGCGCTCGCCAGCGTGCCGGCCCACGAGGTGCCGTCGCCGGAAGCGCACTTTCTGGTGCTGGAGACCCTGCACGAAATCGACGCAATGCTTGACGCGCTGCCGCCGCTGGTCAAGCGTGCGTTCCTGCTGTCGCAGCTCAACGGCCTCAAATACCAGGACATCGCCGAGCAATTGGGCGTGTCGCTGATTACCGTCAAGCGCTACATGAAACAGGCACTCGTCCAGTGCCTGATGCGGGTGGAATAAGTGCTCAGCCTGGGCAAGGAACCGCCGCTGCCCACCGACGCCCTTGAAGAGGCCGCCGAATGGCTGATGCGCCTGAGCGAGAACGAATTGAGCGCCAGCGAACGCGCCGAGTGGGAGCGCTGGAAGGTCAGCAGCCCTGAGCGTGGCCGGGCTTGGGCGCGCGCGCAATTGCTGCAAAGCAAGCTCGGTGGCCTGCCGCCGTCCCTGGCGATGTCGGCGCTGGACCGCCCGAGCAACCCCCAACGCCGCGAAGCTCTGGGCAAACTGGCCTTGTTGCTGGCGGTAATGCCGGTGGGCTGGGGCAGCTGGAAGCTGGCGCAGTCCCAGCAATGGAGCGCCGACTACCGCACCCGCATCGGCGAACGTCGCGAACTGACCCTGGCCGACGGCTCGCGCCTGACCCTCAACACCGAGACCGCCATCGACGTGCGGTTCGACACCCAGCAACGCCTGGTGAGCCTGCGCGAAGGTGAAATACTGGTGCAGACCGCACAGGATGCATCCCGCCCGTTCCTAGTCAGCACTCGCCAGGGCCATATGCACGCCCTGGGCACGCGTTTTACCGTACGCGAACTGGGCGCACGCACGCATCTGGCGGTGCTTGAGGGCGCGGTCAAAGTGAAGCTGGCCGACAATAGCCAGAGCGCGCCACTGATCCTCAGCGCCGGGCAACGCACGGATTTTTCCGCGCAACAGTTCGGCGCGCTCACCCCCGCCGACCGCAATATCAGCGCCTGGACCCAAGGCATGCTGATGGCCGACAACATGCGCCTGGCAGACTTTGTCGCGGAACTGACCCGCTATCGGCGTGGCTTCGTGCGCTACGACCCGGCCATTGCAAACCTGCGTATTTCCGGGGCCTTCCCCATCGCCGATACCCAGCGCACCTTGAACATGCTGGTGCAGACCTACCCGGTGCGCGCCAGCGGCCATTTGAACGGTTATTGGGTCAGCCTGTCGCCGGCTTGAGGCGGCGCCAAAATAAAACGCGCCGCGGGTGATACTTTTTTCGCGCTCGGCTGGCAAACACTCATACCCCTTTTCCCTTTCGTCCATAGGGCTGCCCTCCATGCTTGTGATTCGCAGCGCGCTGCTCAGCCTGGCCCTGGCCGGTGCCGCCCTGGCGGACGTGCCGGCGCAATGGGACAGCGTGACGGTGCGCACCTACCACATCGACCCCGGCCCGCTCGGCGCCACGTTGTCGAGCTTTGCCGTGGACGCCGGTATTGCCCTGTCATTTCTCCCGGCACTCACCGAGGGCCTGACCAGCCCAGGCTTATCCGGCCGTTACTCGCCCCAGGAAGCGGTCACGCGGCTGTTGGCCGGCAGTGGCCTGGACATGGTGCAGCGCAGCGACGGCAGCTACACCCTGGTGCCGGGTCAAGTCACGCTTTCGGACATCACCGTCAGCGCCCCCGAGCCACGCGCCAGCGACCTGCCGCCGCTGTATGCCGGCGGCCAGGCAGCCACCGGCGCGCGCCTGGGCATGCTGGGCAATACCGACGTGATAGATGCGCCGTTCAGTGTCAGCGCCTACACCGCCGCGCTGATCCAGGACCAGCAGGCAACCACGGTCGGCAATGTGCTGGAGCGTGATTCCTCGGTGCGCTCCACCGGGCAGACGGGCGGGATTGTCGACTCGTTCTTCATCCGCGGTTTCCCGGTGGGTGAAGGCAACCTGGGAGAACTGGCGTTCGACGGCGTGTACGGCGTGGCCTCCAACTACCGGGTGTTTACCGACTACGCCGAGCGCATCGAAGTGGTCAAAGGCCCCGGTGCGCTGCTGTACGGCATGTCACCCAACAGCGCGGTAGGCGGCGTGATCAACGTGGTGCCCAAGCGCTCCCTGGATGAAGACCTGACCCGCTACACCGCCAGCTACACCCAGGACGCGCAGGTCGGCAGCCACCTCGATATCAGCCGGCGCTTTGGCGACGAGCGCCGCTTCGGCGTACGCCTCAACGGTAGCCTGCAGAACGGTGACACGGTGATCGACCAGCAGTCGCGCGATATTGGCATTGGCGCGCTGTCCCTGGACTACCAGGGCGAACGCCTGCGCACCAGCCTTGATCTGATTTCCCAGCAGGAGAAACTCGACGCCGCCTCGCGCCCCTTCCTGATTGCTGCCGGCGTCGACGTCCCCTCCGCCGCCAACGGCCGCACCAACGTCAGCCAGGACTGGGGCTGGTCGCGCACGCGAGATAAATCCGCGCTGCTGAGCGGTGAATACGACCTCACCGACGCGCTCACACTGTTTGCCCATGCCGGTGGCGGCAAATCGGCAGTAGCGCGGATGTCCGACCAGACGCCGACCCTCATCAACGCTGCCGGCGACACGTCTTCGATCCCCGGTTATTACCGTTTCGATGTGCAGCGCTACACGGTCGACGCCGGTGCGCGGCTGCGCTTCGAAACCGGGCCGATCAGCCACAGCGCCACCGTGCAGGCCAGCCGTTATCGCGACGAGCTGTCGCGGGGGATTATTTCCGGGGCCCCGGTGCTGTCCAATCTCTACCACCCGGTGGACCGGCCCAAGCCTGCGATCGCCAAGCCCGCCACGCCGAAAGTATCAGCCAGCGAACTGTCCGGCGTAGCCATCGCCGATACGTTGTCGGTGCTCGACCAACGCGTGCAAGTCACCGTCGGCCTGCGCCAGCAGCGTATCCAGTCCAGCAACTACAACAGCGCCGGCGGGGCCACCAGCACCTACGACGACAGCAAGGTCACGCCACTGTTCGGCGCAGTGCTCAAGCCCTGGGAGCATGTGGCGTTCTACTACAACTACCTTGAAGGGTTGAGCAAGGGTGACGTGGCGCCTTCCAACGCCGCCAACGCCGGCGAGGTGTTTGCGCCTTACGTGTCCAAGCAGCATGAGGTCGGGGTCAAGGTCGACTACGGCACCTTCATGTCGACCCTGGCGCTGTTCCAGATCCACAAGCCCAGCGGCGAGTTGGCCGCCGGGCGCTTCTCGGTACAGGGCGAACAGCGCAACCGCGGCCTGGAGCTCAATGTGTTGGGCGAAGTCGCCCACGGCACGCGCCTGCTCGGTGGCGTGACCCTGCTGGATGCCCAACTGACCAAAACCGCGATTGCCGCCAACACCGGCAACACACCGGTGGGCGTGCCCGACGTGCAAGCCAACCTGTGGGCCGAATGGGACACCTCATGGGTCGAGGGCCTGACGCTCACCACAGGCGCCATCTACACCGGCAGCCAGTACGTCAACCAGGCCAACACCCAACAGCTCGATGCGTGGACCCGCTTCGACATCGGCGCACGCTACAGCACGCGTATCGCCGAGCACCCGACCACCCTGCGCGCCACGGTGCAGAACCTGTTCGACCGCGAGTATTGGTCAGGCGTCGCCTCCTACGGTGCGTTTTCCCAAGGCTCGCCGCGCACCCTCCTCCTCTCGGCCACGGTCGATTTCTGACACCTGCAAGGGCTTGATTCATGATCTGCATTGTTCGACGTTGCCACCTTCTAGCGGCGCTGCTGTTCACCGGGTTGTTGGGGGCTAGCCTGCCGAGCATGGCGGCGCTGACCACCGTCACCGATCTGCTTGGGCGCCAGGTCAAGGTCAAGCTGCCGGTGCAGCGGGTGATTCTTGGCGAGGGCCGCCAGCTGTACCTGGTGGCGGCGCTGGACACGCAAAACCCGATTGAACGGATCGTTGGCTGGCGCAAGGACCTGATCCAGTCAGACCCGGACACCTACAACGCCTACCTGCGCGCGTTTCCCGCCATCGCCAAGATCCCCACCTTCGGCGGCTTTGAAGACGGCACCTTTGATATCGAGCAGGCCATCTCCCAACGCCCCGACGTAATCATCCTCAATATCGAGGCGCAGCATGCCACCGAGGATGCGCGCTATATCGAGAAGCTCGATGCCTTGGGCATCCCGGTGGTGTACGTGGATTTTCGCAACCAACCGATGACCAACACCGAGCCGACCATGCGCCTGTTCGGCCAGTTGTTCGGCAAAGAGCAACGGGCCGAGGATTTCATTGCGTTTCGCAACCAGCAGATCCGCCGCGTGACCGACGTGATTGCGGCGCAGCAACCGGCGCGCCCGTCAGTGTTTATCGAGCGTATCGGTGGCTACACCGACGACTGCTGCCTGAGTTTTGGCAATGAAAACTTCGGCCTGTTCGTGCAGATGGCCGGCGGCGACAACATCGCCAAAGGCATTATTCCCACCACCTTTGGCCAGTTGAACCCCGAACAGGTGATCGTGGCCAACCCCGACCAGGTCGTTGTCACCAGCGCCAATTGGGAGGCGTTTGCCCCCGGCGGGCATTGGGTTGGCGTGGGGCCGGGCGCCGATATGGCCCAGGCCCGAGCCAAGCTGGCGTGGTACACCCAGCGCCCCGCCTATGCCGGTATCAAGGCCCAGGGCCCGCAAGCCTTCCACGCCATCTGGCATCAGTTCTACAACAGCCCGTATCAGTTCGTGGCGATCCAGCAACTGGCCAAGTGGTTTCATCCCGACCTGTTTGCCGACCTGGACCCGGACGCTGCGTTTCGAGAACTGCACGAACGCTTCCTGCCCGTCCCTTATGAGTCGGGTTACTTCGTGAGCCTCAAGCCATGAGCGCCCCGACCTACCGCAACCTGGTGATACGCAAACGCCTGATCCTCCTTGCCCTGGCATTGCTGTTGTTGTGCAGCGTGCTGCTCGACCTGGCCCTGGGCCCGGCCAGCTACAGCCTCAGCGAAGTGCTCGGCGCCCTGTTCTCGCCCGACAGTGCCGCGCCGCAAGTGCGTGTGGTGATGTGGGACATCCGCCTGCCCGTCGCCCTGATGGCGGTCGCCGTTGGCGCGGCGTTGTCCCTGGCCGGGGCGCAGATGCAGACCATCCTCAACAACCCGCTGGCCAGCCCCTTTACCCTGGGCATTTCTGCCGCCGCCAGTTTCGGTGCGGCCATGGGCCTGGCGTTTGGAGTGGCGTTGTTTCCGCTGGCGGCGCAGTACATGGTGCCGGTCAACGCGTTCATCATGGCGATGCTCTCGGCGCTGCTGATCCACTTCCTGAGCCTGCGCCGTGGGGTGACGGCCGAAACCATTGTGCTGCTGGGCATTGCCCTGGTCTTTACCTTCAACGCGCTGCTGGCCCTGGTACAGTTTTTCGCCACCGAACAAGCCGTGGCAGCCGTGGTGTTCTGGTCCATGGGCAGCCTGACCAAAGCCACCTGGCCCAAGCTGGGGGTGATCTGCCTGATCATCCTGGTCACCCTGCCGATTTTCGCCAAGCGCGCCTGGGCCCTCACCGCACTGCGCATGGGTGACGACAAGGCCGCCAGCTTCGGCATCAACGTGCGCAGCCTGCGCTTTCAAACGTTGATCATGGTCAGCCTGCTCGCCTCGTTCCCGGTCGCCTTTGTCGGCACCATCGGCTTTATCGGCCTGGTGGGCCCGCACATCGCACGCATGTTGATTGGCGAGGACCAGCGCTTCTTCCTGCCCGCCTCGCTGCTCACCGGCGCGTTGATTCTGTCAGCCAGCTCGGTGGTCAGCAAAACCCTGATTCCGGGGGCGATTTTCCCAATAGGCGTGGTTACGTCACTGATCGGCGTGCCGTTCTTTATATCCCTGATCCTGGGCGGCAAGAAAAACTCATGGTAAGTCTCCAGTTGAAAGACCTCGGCGCCCGCTACGGCCAGCGCACCATCATCCGCGACGTGAACACCGCAGCCTTTGTCGGCGGCCAGGTGGTGGCGGTGGTCGGGCCCAACGCTGCCGGTAAATCCACCCTGTTCAAGCGCATGGCCGGGCTGATCGACGGGCCAGGCGAGGTGCTGCTGCAGGGCTCGCAAAAAGGTGCACAAGCCATCAGCTACATGCCCCAAGGACTGAACGCCAGCGCCCGGTTGACGGTGTACGAATCGGTACTGCTGGCGCGTAAACAACTGACGCCGGGGTGGGTGGTACAAGACGACGAGTTGAACTTGGTCGACGAAATGCTCAGCGCCCTGGGCATCACCGGCCTGGCCTTTCGCAACCTCGGTGAACTCAGCGGCGGCCAACAACAGCTGGTGTCCATCGCCCAGACGCTGGTGCGCGAACCCGACGTACTGCTGATGGACGAACCCACCAGCGCCCTCGATATGCATCGCCAGGTACAAGTACTGGATTTCATGCGCACCCTGGCGCGCAAACGCGAGGTGATTGTGTTTATCGCACTGCATGACCTGAACCAGGCACTGCGCTTTGCCGACCAGGTGCTGGTCATCGCCGACGGCACAGCCCAGGGCTGCGGGCCGAGCCAGGCGGTGATCAACGAAGCGATGCTGCGCGAGGTTTACCAGGTGCAGGCACGCATCGAGCGCTGCAGCCGGGGGCAGCCGCATATTTTGATTGATGGGGTTGTGTGAAGACCATGCGAAAGCATGGGTATCCACGATACGAAGCGAGCCGCTCTTGCTCTTGCTCTTGCTCTTGCTCTTGCTCTTGCTCTTGCTCTTGCTCTTGATCTGCTTTTGATCTCAGGCGCCCCGTTAAACCACGCTGGCCGAACGCAGGCTTGAATTCGTGGGTAACCCGGCAGGACGCCGGGTTAGCCGCCCCGCGCCATGGATGGCGCGTGGCGGCGGCCCACCGTTACCGCAGGAATGGATATGTACACGGTATAACAGCGTCGGCTGTCAGGGCGCCATCGCAGGCAAGCCAGCTCCCACAGAGATGCCGGGACTTCAGCCAAAATCTCGGATCAGCCACTGCTTCTATCGCTCAATCCTCGCGAATACTTGCCTGATCCTCCGACTTATCGCCTACCGGGATAGATACCCCTTGCGCCGTGGTCTAGAGTCCAATCATGCGCGCGT
>Ga0308161_1005254_pt1 | contig 11442 bp, 7 predicted proteins | sample PhyFR2_FD_201034 | JGI IMG/M metagenome (GOLD analysis project Ga0308161, IMG submission 201034) | Phyllosphere microbial communities from UC Gill Tract Community Farm, Albany, California, United States - DLSLF.R2 | ecosystem: Host-associated > Plants > Phyllosphere > Unclassified | place: USA...
GCCACCCGTAAGGTATCTGTATTGATTTCCATGTGGGTAACCGTCGTCATCTTGGCTCCACGTGCTGCCATCGTTGGCCTGTGCTGCCGCATTGCTATCTAAAATGTTGCTATCCGCACCTCTAGCCTCTTGAAGTCTGGAGTTCTGGCTGCCATACGCAGTGAAAAGTGAGCGAGCCGCGGCTCCAATCAAATCCCCCGGCAACGCCTCGGACTTCGCCCCAGCCCGCGCACCGCCCTCGAACGGATGCTGCGCCCCCTTGACGGAAAACGTCCCCGGGCATGCAAACGTGATATCGCCACCCTCCAGCGTCACCGACGCCTGCCCGGCCTGCAGCACGATCTTCTTCGCGGCCTTGACTTCGATCCCGTCGTTCACGGAAATGACAGTGACCTCCTTGTCAGCCAGGATCTCCAGCTGATCCGTATGCGCCTGCAGCGACACCGGCCCATTGGCCGCGATCGCCTGGATACCGCCTTCGTGCGTGTACAGCGTCGTCGCTTCCGCGGACACGGACGACAGCGTGTGCGCGGCCGACATGTGCATGTCCGACCCCGTCGTCCAGTGCAGTTGCTGCCCGGCGAACAGCACGGTCGACGCCGGCGTCGCCCAGTCGATGCCGGCCTGCGAGTCCATCAGCACGACCGGTTTGCCGAACCGTTCGACCGGCGTGGCCGCATCGAGTTCGCGCGAGCCCGACGCCGCCTTGGCCGCAGCCTGGCCGTTGACCGGTCCCGCGAACTTGCCCTGCGCGCTCGGGTCGATCTGCGCGATGAAGTCCTGCTGCGCCTGCGCCGCCGCGCCGCTCGACAGCGCGTTCTGCGCCTTGGCCGATTCACGCAGCACCTTGTCGAGCGATTGGGCCGCCTTCAGGCTGCCCACGGCCTCAGCGGCATCCATCTGCGTCGATGCGACACTCGCGCCCAGCCCCTGCCGCGTGCTCGTCGTGAGCAGGACGCCGTCGCCGCCGCGCACCACGCCCCAGGCGTCCGTGCGCAGCTCGAAGCCGCTGCCGCGGTAGGTGCCGCGCCGCGCGCTGCCGGCCGGCTGGTGCACCAGGTGGCCGAGGTTCAGCTGCGTCGCCGCCATGCTCGTGGCGAGGCGCATGCGCAGCTGGCCTGGCGTGTCGTCGAGCTGCCACTGGTTCCAGCCGGCGCCGTCGAACGTCTGCGTGTGGATGCCGGAGATCGTGCCGGCATGGTCGACGCCGGAATCGACGCCGGCCGCGAACGGCGGGGCGTCGGGGCCGGTGTAGAGCTGGGCGACGACGAGCGGCCGGTCGATGTCGTTCTCGATGAAGTCGACGAGGACCTCGGTGCCGACGCGCGGCGTGAACTGCGAACCCCAGTTCGGCCCGGCCAGCGCCTCCGCCACGCGCACCCACGTGCCCGAGCGGTCGTCGCCGGGGGCGCAGCCGTCGGCGTCGGTGTCGTGGTACGGGCTGCCCGGATTGCCGCCGGCGCCGCGCTGCCAGGCGAACTGCACGCGCACCTGGTGGTCGCGTGTGGTCGTCGCGACGCTGTCCGGCAGGCCGACCACCAGCGCGGTCTGCGGGCCGAGCGCCGTGTGCGGGTTGGGAAGGGCGGTCGCGCGCGGGAGGACCGGCACCACGCTGCGCACGCACCCGAAGCGGTTGCGGTAGGTGCCCGGTTCGATGTCGCCCGCATCGGCGGTCGCGATCCGCGCGCCGACGTTGTTGCGCGCCTCGTGCTCGACCCACAGCACCTTGAACGCGTTCTCGCCAAGCGGGTAGCGGTCGTGCTGCGTCAACGCGAACGCGTGGCCGGCCGCCAGCCGGCGTACGGCGCCTTCGCCTTCGAACAGCTTGTTGTCCAGCTCCAGCGCCTGCAGCATCAGGCGGCTGAGCCGCTCGGCCGCGCCGCTGTCCGTCGCGATGCGCTCGCCCGCGCCGTCATGGACCTGCGCGACGGGCACCTCGCCCGCGTCCAGGTACGGTTCCTGTTCGGCGGCCGGCGCCACCAGCTGACCCGGCGCCCAGCTGCTGATCGATACGGCGTTGGCCTGCACGCGCCGGCGCGCCCGGAAAGCGTCGATGGCGTCGTCGCTGTCGGTCGCGCGCATGCCGTGGAAACGGATGACCGGGTTGCCGGGCGTGTCGGGGAACGCCGCGGCGCCGTCGACGATGACGAGGCGGTGGCGTGCCTGGCCGTCGTCGGCGACGTCGCCCTGGTCGTGCTCGAAGCGCCACGACAGGCCCTCCGACGCCATCAGGCGCACGAAGAAGTCGTAGTCGCTCTCGCGGTATTGCGTGCAGATCGCGCGGGCCGGCATGTCCTGCGTGACGTCGAATTCGAAGCGCAGTTGCGGGTAGTCGGCGAACAGTTCGCTGACGATGCCTTCGACGTTCTTGTTCTGGAAGATGTAGCTGTCGCGGCGCAGGCGCAGCAGGGCCAGCGCGGGCTCCAGCCGCAGCCGGTAGCGCGCCACGCCGCCGTCCGCGCCGAGCCACTCGGCGGCCGTGCAGATGCCGTGCCACGCGCGCCGCGTGCCGTCCGGCTGCAGCAGGGTCGTCGTCAGCTCTTCGCCGATGAAGCCGGAAAGGTCGAGGTCCGTCGACGTGCTGAGCGCGTCGACGTCGAAGCGGTACGTTTCGTTGACGGCCTCGCGGCCGCGGACCCGTTCGGCCAGCGGTGCGTCCGGTAGCGTGACGTCGTGCGCGCTCGTCAGCGTGATGAGGCGCGCGTGCTGGGACAGGCCGGTGCCGAAGCGTCTGAGGATGGCGGTCAAGGTGGCGAGATCCATGTCAGTGCGAAGTCTGCTTTGATGTCGTGAAAATTCCCGCGGTGGCGGATGGCGTCAGTCTGGTCATCGTGATGTCGTTCCGTTGGTCCGGTGCAGCTGTTCCGACAGCGCTGCTTTTGCCACGTTGATGTTCTCCGTCGCGTGTGCGCGGTCGATGGCGGACGACAGCGCGCGTTCGACCGCGATCCGGCCGTTCGCCGCCACGGACACGATGCCGACGAGCCGCTTGCCGCCGTCCGTCATGAACATCGCCAGATAGTAGGTGGCGCCGGGCAGGGCGAGGCGGGTGGTCGCCAGCAGGCCGGCGCAGTGCAGGCCGGGCGCGAAGTCTGCGAGACTTGCCGCAACCGGTGCCGCGCCGGCCTCCGCGACGACATGGCATGCGCGCGACTTGTCGTCGACCAAGCCGGCGAACGACGAGCCGTTGTCGGCGATGAAGTCGCGCTCCTGGAAGCGCCACTGCGGGAACGTGCTCTTCATGACGGCGGCGCGCGCGTGCTTGATGCCTGCCAGCGTCCGCGCAGCCGACGGGGAGGGGTCCGATACGGCCGGCGCTTCCGGCGGACCCGCGCCGTCAAGCGCCGCGTCGGTCAAATAGCCTTGTCCCGGCGCGTCGTAGAGGTAGCGGAAGCTCGCGTAGGTGTCTTCGCGCGTTTCGCGATGGTGGTATTCGACCATGAGATAGCGCCGGCCTTGCAGCCGGAACGGCGTGATCGACGGGATCGCCACGCACGCAGGGAAGCCTTCGCCGGCATCGGGCCCCGTCAATTCGATGAAGCGCGGCTTGCCAGCGTGCGGCGCGGCGACGAGGAGACCGCACGCCGGTGCGCTGCCGTCCTTGTCGAAAAACATGACCGGCACGATGGCCGGGTCGGGCGAGCGCGCCGCGATCTTCACGTGGGCCTGCGTCGCGCCGCGCTCCTTGAGGAAGCGCGCCACGTCGACGGCCTGGGCGCGGGCGCTGCCGCCGAGGAGCGTCGTTGCCAGCATCGCGAGTAACGCGGTACGCAGGTTCATCGCCCCGTCAGCTCCCGATGAACGTCGCCGCCAGCAGCTCGAGTGCGGCGCCAAGCGGCAGGTCGGACTGCTGCAAGCGGCCCGACATCTTCTGCATGCCATAGTCGGCGTCGACCTCGCCCTCGACCCAGTCCAGGTCGTCGAACGCGATGTGGTGCGCCTTGCCGGTGGGCGCATGCATGATCGCATGCAGCGTGCGCGGCGACGCGCCCGTAAAACCCAGCACCAGGCAAGGGCGCGCGTCCAGGCGCGTGACGAACAGCGCCAGTTCGAAGTCGGCGCGTGCGAGGAACGGCGTGATTGCGTGCATCCAGTAGGCGGCGGTCAGGCCGCGGTACAGCGGATCGGCGGGCAGCGGCAGCACGAGGCTTTTATCGAGGCGGGTGGCGCTGCTCGCCATCACGGGCTGCAGCAGCATGCCCAACGCCAGCAATATGCGGCGCACCGTGACCGCATGGCCCGCCTGCGCGAGCAGCGCCTGCAGCGTGCCGACCGTCTGCAGGTCGACGAAGTCGGCGAACGCCGCGTCGTACGCGGCCGCGCGCAGGTCGACGTCGACCGTCTGGCCGGCCGTCGCCTGCAGCTGCGCATCGGCGTCCTGGGCCGCGACCATGTTCCTGACCAGCGTTTCGATCCGGTTCCACAGCCGGTTCAGTACCAGCGGCGCGGCCGGAACGAACGTGGACGGCTCGGTGACGGCGAACGGCGCCATCATGAGGAACGGGAAGCGCCGGCCCGACTGGTCGGCGCTGGCCACGACGTGACCCGCAATCGCGTGCCGGCGGCGCGGCCCCAGGATGGCGAAGTGCAGCGGCGCCGCCGTGTCGTAGCCCGTCTTCCAGTCCGGGTCGGCGCTCATCAGCTCGAGGGTGCCCGTGAGCCAGCCGTCCAGTTGCGCCAGCAGCGCCGGATTGTCGGACGCCTTCACGAAGTCGCCGCGGCCGGGGATCTTGCCAAAGTAGCCGATCGAGACCGGCGTCATTGCTTCGCTCACGCCGCCTCGCCGGCCGGACGGACGAGCGTCGCGCTGCGCTGGAGCGGATCGCCGTTGCCGATGCACAGCACGGCGCGCGCATCGGCCTGCACCGCGTGCCCCGCCAGTGCGATTGCGCTCAAGAGCGGCACCGCGCCGCACTGGCCGCAGGCCGGTCCCGTCGTCCGGATGTCGCTGCCGGCGTCGAGGTGGGGCAGGTCGTCGTGCGCCAGTGCCATCACTTCGAGCACGCGGCTGCCGCGGTGGTCGGCGTCGGCAAGGACCAGCGACACGTCGGCCGCGCCGACCGATGCATGCGACAGCAGCTCGCCCACCAGGCGGCGCAGGTCGGAGGCATCGACGCGAGGCGTCGCGTCCGCCGACCCGGCGCGCACCGTGCCGGCGGCCTGCAGCGACGGCGCATCGGCGTCCAGCGTGCGGCCGAGGGCGGACGGCGCGACGAGCAGTCCGGCCGCGCCTTCCCCGGGCACCATGCCCTGCGGACGCGCCGCCGCGAACAGCGTGCCGTTGGCCGCCATCCGGTCGACGACGGCCTGGTCGAGGCGCGAATCGAATGCGAGCAGCATGGTCAGCGCGGGTGCGGCGTCCATGCCGGCCTGCCCGGCCAGCAATGTGAGGAGCGCCGGGACGGCGGCCGCGGGTTCGCCCGGCGGCGTCTGGCCCATCGTGATGTGGGACGCGTTCCAGCCGGCCTGCGTCGCAAGATGGGCGAACCAGGCGCCGGCGGCCGCGCGCTGCGTGGTCGTCCAGTCCGAAGGCGCGAGCGGGACGATGCGCAGCAGCGGGACAGGCGCGTTTGCACCGGCGTCGCCGCTCGCGCGGAACGCGGCCACTTCGGCGAGTTCGAGCGCGATGCCGCTGGCCAGTTCGAGGGCACGCCAGTGCGCATCGCCGAACCGGGCGTCCGCATGGCCCTGCGCCGCGAGCCAGGGTTCGGCCTGGTCGCGCCAGGCGGTGGCGTCGGCCGCGGCGACACGGACACTCATCACGGGATAGCCGGCGTCGTCGACCAGTTGCGGATCGAGGTCGGGCCGGGCCTGCTGCGCGGCGAGGGCCTCGGCCAGTTCGTCGACCGATCCGCCGTGGGCCGTGCGCACGCCGTCCCCGAGCAGCGCCAGCGTCGCCGCGCGCGCGGGCGGCGGCGCGGCCGGCACGGCGGGAGCGCTGGCGGGCGATGCGGCGGTGGAGGGCGCGTCCGCGCGCGCGCGAACGAGCCCGCGTACGGCGAAGGCGCCGGCCATCAGGGCCAGCGGCAGCGCAAGCAGGTAGATGGCCAGGTCGGCGGTCGAGGGCATGCGGTCGGTGGCGCGCCAGCTCCACACGGCACCACCCCAGCAGAGGCCGAACGTCGTGCCGGTCATGAAGATTCCGCGAATCCAGGCTTGCATCAGGCACGTCCTCCCGTGCGCGTCGACGCTGCGGCGACGGCGTCGCCGTGCGGCGTATTGTTGCCCAACACAATCAAGGGTCCAGCCATGCTTCTTTCTCCGGTCGCGGCTTCGTCGACGCCGCCGTCAAGCTGTCGCCCCACCGACGGAACGTACGGAGAAGGCGCATGGAAGAGCTGACAGGGGCGACGAAGCCGTTCATTCTTGCGAATCTGATGAACGAAATGTTACATATAGACAATATTTTGCTCGCATTATAGCCGGGAAGACCGCTGCACTTATTCACGGTTTGTAACAGCCATGCAGAATATTTTTCACTATGGCAGCTTTTCTCCGATTAGCGTAAAGTTAAGTTTGTTAAGTATGGATGAATCAGGAGTGTGTCTTGCTGCAACGTGACGATCGCCCCGGCGGCCTCGGGCGACCCAGTCTGTTTTCCGAAGCGACGGCCGCGCCGGGCGAAGACAAAAATATCTTGAAGCAGTTGGATGGCCTCCTGGCCGCGTCGGGCCCCGCCGCCTTCTGGACGCGGCAGAAGGGTGGCCTCGTCGGCGCTCTGCTCGCCGTGTGCGCGCTCGCGGCCGGGCTGGTCTGGACGTCCCTGCGCGACGAGCCCGCGCCGGTCGTCGCGCAGGCCCGGCAGCCGATACCTGCAGCGCAGATGCCGGCGTCGTCCGCTGCGCCTGCCGTCTCTGCGCCTCCGGCGGCCGTGGCACCGGCGACCGCCGTTGCGGACGCGCCGGCCGCGCGCGCGGCATCGGTGCCGGATCCGGCAAGTGCGCATGCCCCGGCGGTCGAACCGCCGCACGACCGGTCGCACCGGCGCGCGGCGCACGCCGCCCGGGAGAAACCGTCCACGGCCGCGGCGCGGCGCGGACACAAGACCGGAACCGGGCACGCGGGAGCGGCGACGCACGGGAAAACTCGCGGCAAGGACAAGCCCGGCGCCGACACACAGCGCAAGGCCCACGCCAAGCGCCATCAGGACACGCATGCGCGCCCGTCCGGCAAGCATGGCACCCGCGCCAAGGCCCCCGTGGTGGACAGCGACGCGGCGCTGCTGGAAGCCGTGATCACGCATGCACGCGCCACCGGGGCCATGCGGGAACGCGCGCGCCCGGCCGCCGGGCAATGCGGTCCGGCGAAAGACGGCGGCAAGCATGGCGGTCATTCCCCCGCCACGTGCAAGACACACACTGCGCGCAACAAGGGAGCGTGATATGAACCCGACGATGACACAAGCACTGGCCGCGCTGGCGGCGCTGGCCGGTTTCGACAGCGTGACCCGCCTGTATGCGCTGCGGATCGGCGACGACGACCTGGTCCTGCCGGGCAGCGGCCTGCTGGTCGAAGCCTTCGTTGCCGACGACGCCGTGCAGGGCCTCGGCGTGCGCGACGTGATCGCGCTGTCGACCAGCGCCGCGCTCGATCCGCAAACGCTGCTGGGCCAGCGGGCAACCCTGCAGGTCAGCCTGGCGGACGGCACCCGCGCAAGCTTCGGCGGCGAGATCTGCGAAGCCGCGCAACTGGGCAGCAACGGCGGCCTGGCGCGCTACCGCGTGCGCATCGCGCACTGGATCTGGCGCCTGGCGCACGTGCGCAACAGCCGCGTGTGGCAAGACCGTACCGTGACGGACATCGTCGACGACGTGTTTTCCGCCTATGCGCAGGCGGCGCGCTGGCGCTGGAGCGACGAGGTCGATTCGTTCATGGACGGCACGTCGCCGCGCAGCTACTGCTGCCAGTACCGCGAGTCCGACCTGGCGTTCGTCGAGCGCCTGCTGGCCGAGGAGGGCCTGGCGTGGCGCTTCGAGCAGGACGACGACGGCCCGTTGATGGTGCTGTTCGCGGACAGCCGCGACCCGGCCGCCGTGCCGGACGACCCGAGCATCCTGCTGGGCGGCGCACGCTTCCACGGCGCGCACGCACGCGAGCGCAGCGACAGCGTGCAGGCGCTCGCCTCGCTGCGCAGCGTGGCGCCGTCCGCCGTCACGGTCCTGAGCTACGACTACAAGAGCAAGCAGGTCGTCGCGGCAAATTCGCCGTCCCGGCTGGACAACGGCAGCCTGCCGCCGCTGGAATCGTTCGACGCGCCGGGCCAGTACGCCTATGCCGACAGCGGCCAGGCCCGCCGCTATGCCGACCTGCAGATGGAGGGCCGCGAAGCGCGCAGCCAGTCGTGGCACGGCCGTTCGAACCTGCGCACGCTGCGTGCCGGCACGCGCCTGACGGTGCTGGGGGCGCCCTTGAGTCGCCTCGGCGACACGTCCGCCTTCACGGTGCTGCGTGTGACGAGCGTCGGCATCAACAACCTGCCGACGGCCGCGCGCGACGCGCTGGCGGAGCTGTTCGGACCGATTCCGGAACTGCTGGAGGACGTCGTGCGCGACGCCCTGCCGCGGGATGTCGCGTTCGCCCTCGCGCAGGCGCGCACGAGCGGCTACGGCAACTGCTTCGAGGCGGTGGGCAGCGACGTCGTCTGGCGCCCGCAACTGGCCGGCAGCCATGGGCGCAGCCATCCGCGTCCGACTGCCGCGGGCGCCCAGACCTCGATCGTCGTCGGCGCCGACGGCCGCGACACGCCGTCCGGCGCGAACGAAGTGTATTGCGACCGCCTGGGCCGGGTGCGCATCCGTTTCCACTGGCAGGACGGCGGCGACGCCACGTGCTGGGTACGGGTCGCCCAGCGCCTGGCCGGCGGCGGCATCGGCAGCCAGTTCCTGCCGCGCATCGGCCAGGAAGTGATCGTCCAGTTCATCGAGAACGACATCGACCGTCCGCTCATCGTGGGCGCGCTGTACAACGGCCAGGGCGAGGGCGGCGTGACGCCGACGCCGGGCGGCGACCCGCGCGCGGCCGGCGGCAACCCGTTCGATGCCGCGCACGACCAGGCGCCGTCCGGCCAGGGCAACCTCGCCGGCGGCAACAGCCCGGTGTGGCACGGCGCGTCCGCCCTCGACGCCGGCCACCGCAACGCCGCCGCGCAGTGGGGCGTGCGCACCAAGGAATTCGGCGGCGCCGGCTACAACCAGCTGCTGTTCGACGACACGGACGCGCAGGGCCGCGTCCAGCTGCGCACGACGCACGCGGCGACGGAACTGAACCTCGGCCACCTGATCCACGGCGCCGACAACTTCCGCGGCAGCCTGCGCGGCCAGGGCGCCGAGCTGCGCACGGACGACTACGGCGCGCTGCGCGCGGGTGCCGGCCTGCTCGTATCGAGCTACCGCATCGACCACGACGCCGCGGCGCGCGACCCGGCCGGCGACAACGTCGCGGGCATCGCGCTGCTCAAGCAGGCGGTCAAGCTGGGCGAGACGTTCAGCGGCGCCGCCGTCACGCACCAGACGGTCGGGCTGGCGGCGCACCTGGGCGCGGCCAAGGCGAACACCAGCGCCCTCGACGACAAGGCGGCGCCGCTGAAGGCGATGCTGGGCGCCGTGTCGGGCATGGTCGAGAACGACGGGACGAAACTTCCCCACGTGGCCGCGCCCGTGATCGCGGTGTCGGCCAAGGCCGGGCTGGGCGTCACGGCGGCGGAAGCGGTGCAGCTGTCGAACGGCGAGACGATCACCGTGATGAGCGGCCAGGATGCGCAGTTCGCGACCGGCGGCGCGCTGCGCGCCCACACGGGGCAGGCGATCGGCGTGCTGGCCGGCGCCGTCAAGGCGGGCGAGGGCGGCACCGGCCTGCAGATGATCGCGGCGCGCGACGCGGTCGACGTGCAGGCGCAATCGGCCACGCTGGACGTGCAGGCGCGCGACGTCGTGCAGATCGCGAGCGCGAACGCGCACGTCGACTGGGCGGCGGCGAAGCGGATCAGCTTGTCCACGGCGGATGGGGCGAATATCACCATCGAGGGCGGGAATATTACGGTGCAGTGTCCGGGGACGATTACGGTGCATGCGGGCAAAAAGATCTTTACCGGCCCGGTTTCTCAACCTTATCCGTTGCCACAGCTTCCCACCAGCGTGTGCAAGCCATGCCTGTTGGCTGCGCTGCGCGCCGGTAGTCCGTTCGTTGCACCGGCAGCAGGCTGACATGACATACATTGCATTTGATAGCACGGTCCCGAGCGCGGGCTGAGGAGGAATCATGTATTTCGCCACCAATCCGCCGCTCGCCACCCTGCCGGTCCAGATCGCACAGGAATTCCAGCAATTACGCGATGCGTCGCCGTCCGAGGCGGTGCAGCTGTTTGCGCTGGTCGATGGCGCTTTCGACGAGGCGTTTTTCCAGGGACGTTCAGCGCGCGCATTGCCGCGGCAGTCCTTGTACGCCGGTACCGCCTTACAGGGACTGGGCGCGGCGGTGCCCTATCTGCTGACTGCGCCCGAGGGTGCGGAAGCGCGTCTGGCATGGCTGAGTCAGCTGTTTGCCGCCTGCGGTGCCAAGCCGATGCTCAGCATCCTGGCCTGCGTGCTGAACGCCGATGAACTGGTGCGTCATTTCCGTCCCTACCTGATCGCTATAACACCCGATACCGTTGAATGGCCGGTGCGCTGGGGCGACACGCGCGTGTTGCCGATGCTGCTCGATGCGCTGACCGAGCCGGAACGTGGCCAGTTGCTCGCACCGATGACGCGCTGGTGGTGGCCCGGTCGCGACGGCGCCTTACGCAGCTGGCAGGGCAAAGCCACACTGCCGGCGCCGGTGAGTTTCGACAAGATGCCGATGGGCGACGAGGTCTTCGCGAAGCTGGTGGAGATGTCGGAGGCCGATGCGGTGCTGGCCAATCTGTATGACAGCCAGCCGGATTTATTCAGGACGGATAGTCCGGCCCAGTGCCATGCACGCGTGGCGCGACATCTGCGGGTGGCCAGCGCCAACGGGATTCACGCGGCGCCAGCGCGCCAGCACTTCAGCGCGCTGGCCTTGCTGTTGTCAGACGATTTTACCCAACACCCGGCCATGACCGATCTGTTGCGGCGAACCCGGCAGGGAGCGGACTACAACGATGGAATCTCCGCGCTGTCTGGGGAATTCTGGCGAACGACGGAGCGTTGAGGCCGCTGAGCGAAGCAAACGCAAGGATGAAACGATTTATACACTTATTCGCCATATTCATCATAGCTGTGGTTTTCTCCGGGTGCGCGCTGCGTCAATCGCAGGCGCGAGAGAGTGATAGGGCCACTGCTCAGGTCGGCATTGTCAACCACACCGGCAATTATATTTATTCCGCCTCGGTTGACGGTGCCGGTGGAGCAAATATGTCGCGCTGGGGAGTGGGAGGTGCTGACGTTTGCTGTACATCTATCCCACGCGTTTGGTATCCAGGGA
>Ga0308161_1005256_pt1 | contig 11439 bp, 10 predicted proteins | sample PhyFR2_FD_201034 | JGI IMG/M metagenome (GOLD analysis project Ga0308161, IMG submission 201034) | Phyllosphere microbial communities from UC Gill Tract Community Farm, Albany, California, United States - DLSLF.R2 | ecosystem: Host-associated > Plants > Phyllosphere > Unclassified | place: USA...
GGCCAAGAACCAGCGCGCCGTGGAAGAAAAAGTCCGTGAATGCCTGGAAGCTGACCGCGCCCGTGTGCAGATCGGTCGCATCTCGCGTTTCGGCCTGCTGGAAATGTCCCGTCAGCGCCTGCGTCCATCGCTGGGCGAAAGCAGCGGCATCGTCTGCCCGCGTTGCAACGGCACCGGCATCATCCGTGACGTTGAATCGCTGTCGCTGGCCATTCTGCGCCTGATCGAAGAAGAAGCCCTGAAAGACCGCACCGCCGAAGTTCGCGCGCAAGTGCCGATCCCGGTCGCTGCGTTCCTGCTCAACGAAAAACGCAACTCGATCACCAAGATCGAACTGCGCACCCGTGCCCGCATCGTCATTCTGCCGAACGATCACCTCGAGACGCCGCACTTCGAAGTTCAGCGTCTGCGTGACGACAGCCCGGAAGCCGCGACCAACCAGTCCAGCTACGAAATCGCTGCGGCCGCTGCCGAAGTCGAAGAAGTCCAGCCAGCCGCTGCGACTCGCACTCTGGTTCGCCAGGAAGCTGCAGTGAAAACCGCGCCGGCCCGTGCTAATGCACCGGTGCCGACTGAAGTTGCACCTGCCGCACCTGCTCCTGCACCGGTTGCCGCACCTGAGCCTAGCCTGTTCAAGGGTCTGGTGAAGTCGCTGGTCAGCCTGTTCGCCACCAAGGAAGAGCCAGCCGCACCGGTCGCGGTTGCGAAACCGGCTGCCACCGAGCGCCCTGCCCGCAACGAAGAGCGCCGCAACGGTCGTCAGCAGAGCCGCAACCGCAACGGTCGCCGCGATGAAGAACGCAAGCCGCGCGAAGAACGTGCTCCACGTGAAGAGCGCGCACCACGCGAGCCGCGCGAAGAGCGCCAGCCACGTGAAACCCGTGAGCCGCGTGAAACCCGCAGCGAAGCGCCGGTAGCCCGCGAAGAGCGCGCACCACGTGCCCCGCGTGAAGAACGTGCACCGCGTGCCCCACGTGAAGATCGCAAGCCGCGTGGCGAGCGTGAAGAACGCGTGCGTGAACTGCGCGAGCCGCTGGATGCCGCGCCAGCCGCAGCCGCAGCTGTTGCTGCCGTGACCGCTGAAGAGCGTCCGGCCCGTCAGCCACGCGAAGAACGCGCTCCGCGTCCACCGCGTGAAGAGCGTCAACCGCGTGCCGAGCAGGCCGCTGCTGCCGTCGCTGAAGAAGAAGTGAACAGCAACAACGAAGAGCAACTGCCGGAAGACGGTCAGGACAACGCCGAAGGCGATCGTCCACGTCGTCGCTCCCGTGGCCAGCGTCGTCGCAGCAACCGTCGCGAGCGTCAACGTGATGCCAACGGCAACGTGATCGAAGGTTCGGAAGAATCCGAGTCCGCTGAAAATGCTGGCGAGCCAAGCACTGCCGATCTGGCCGCTGGCCTGGCCGTCACCGCCGCCGTTGCCAGCAGCACCATCAGCGCTCCGGCAGAAGCCCAAGCCCACGAGCAGGCTGAACGCGCCACCGCCGCCACACTGGAAACCGCTCCAGTCGAAGCGCCGGTTGTCGAAGCCACCACTCCAGTGGAAGCGACTGCTGCACCGGAAATCGAAGTCGCTCCGGTCCGCGAAGCTCAGCCTCAGACTGAAGCAACTGCCGAACCGGAAGCTGTCGTCGAAGCACCAACGGCCATCACTGAGCCAGCGGTAGAAACTGTCAGCGAAAACGTGACCAAAACCGTGCGTGAAGTTCGCGAAGAGCAGACTGCGTTCAACTGGGTTGCCGAGCCAGCCGTCACCGAAGCCCCAGCGCCAGTCGCTGAAGCCGAAGTGCCGCAAGCCATGGTTTCCGAGCCAGTAGTTGCAGCAGCAGAGCCGGCGCCGACACCAGTAGTTGAAGCTCCGGTTGCCGAAGCTCAGGTTGAAGAAGCACCAGCCGCAGTCGAAGCGCCAGCCCCTGTGGTTGAAGCACCGGCTCCGGTCAGCGCCCTGACGCCAAACGGCCGTGCGCCAAACGACCCGCGTGAAGTGCGTCGTCGCAAGCGTGAAGCCGAGCGTCTGCAGAAGGAAGCCGAACTGGCTGCCGCTGCAGCGCCAGTGGCTGCCGAACCAGCCGCTGCGGCTGAAGTGATCGAGGCAGCCCCTGCCCCGGTCGCGGAAGAAGCATCGGTTGAAGCGGTGATCGCTGAAGCACCACGCTCCGTTCAGGACGCGGTTGAACAGCGCGAAGAAGCCCAGGAAAAAGAGCACGAGCCTAAACCACTCGTGTAATTCCTGAAGCCAATAAAAAGCCCCGCCCGGTGAAAGCCTGGCGGGGCTTTTTATTGCCTGAAATACCAGCATCATCCACAACCTTTGTGGGAGCGAGCCTGCTCGCGAAAGCGCTGGCTCAGACAATATTCATGTAGCTGAACCAGCGCATTCGCGAGCAGGCTCGCTCCCACAAGGAATTTCAACACGGCTCAGGGCTGAGGAAATACCAAAGATTCAGGCACATCGATATCCCACAACACCCCCGGATCATCCACCGCCACTTCCACCACCCGTCCCTGCGCAAACAACGGCCGTGCACCACGGTCACCGGTCAGCGCCTGCAATTGCGCGCCAAACGAACGACCAAACCCCACGGGATGGCCAAATTCGCAACCCAGCACCGGCACACTCACCGCGTCATCAGCCATCGCCGCAACTACTCGCTCGATACTCGAAGGCAAGATAAACGGCATATCGCCGAGCACAATCAACCAGCCATCAGCGCCCGGGCAAGCGGCAACACCTGCGGCAATGCTGTCGCCCATGCCGGTCGATTCGATCGACACCACGTCGCAGCCGTAAGCCTGAGCCATGCGCATCGCCTGCGGTCGCGCTTCAGTGGTGACCAGAACGCGCTTGGCGAGACTGGCCGGCAGGTTCACCAGCACCTGTTCGATGACCGAGCGCACGCCGCCGTCACGCCCGGTGCAATCAGCGAGCAATTTGTCTTTGTCGGGGCCGGCGATCTGGCGAAAGCGTTTGCCCTCGCCCGCCGCCAGCACAATCACTGCGATGGATTGGCTCATGCACCCTCCAGCGGTTTTTTCTGTTTCAGCTCCACACCGTTCTTGATCGCAACAATTTCCGCCAGCAACGACAAGGCGATCTCTGCCGGCGAATGACTGCCGATGTGCAGGCCGATCGGCCCGTGCAAGCGATCAATCGATGCTTGCGACAAGCCTAGCTGAGCCAGATTTTCCCGGCGCTTCTGGCTGTTGACCCGCGAGCCGAGCGCGCCGACATAGAACGCCGGCGAGTCGAGCGCAGTGAGCAAGGCCATGTCATCCAGACGTGGATCGTGAGTCAAGGCGACAATCGCTGTGCGCTCGTCGGTCTGGATGTTCAGCACAGCCTCATCCGGCATGCCGGGGACGAAACGGCCATGCTGCTCTTCCCAGCCGTAGACGAACTCGGTGCGCGGATCGCAGATCAGCACTTCGAAATCCAGCAGCCGCGCCATGTCGGCGACGTAGCGCGACAACTGCCCGGCACCGATCAGCAACAAGCGCCAGCGCGGACCATAAATCGCTCGCAGAGTCTTGCCGTCGAACACCAGCGAATCGGACTTGCTCGCCGGAGCCAGCCGCACCTCGCCGGTTTCGATGTTCAGTTCTCGGGCAACGATTTCATGGTTTTCGCAACGCTGCAGCAACTCGGCGACCCACGCCGGGTCACCGACGCGCTCTTCGGTCAGGCGCAGAGTACCGCCGCAAGGCAGGCCGAAACGCGCGGCCTCCTCGCGGGTCACGCCGTAGGTAATCATCTGCACTGGCGGACCATCGGTGGCAATGCGGCCGTCGTGCAGCCGCGCGATCAGGTCATCTTCGACACAGCCACCTGACACCGAACCGATCACCACGCCGTCCTCGCGCAAGGCGAGCATGGCGCCGGGCGAGCGCGGCGCGGTGCCCCACGTCTGCACCACGCTGAACAGCACCACCCGCTGTCCGGCGCGGCGCCACTCGAGGACGCTGCGCAGAACGTTGAGATCGACGCTGTCCATTACGCTTGCGCCTTCTGCCAGCCTTGCAACTGATACCGCACCGGCAGATTGCGGATGCGCTTGCCGGTGGCGGCGAAGATCGCATTGCACAGCGCCGGAGCAATCGGCGGCACGCCCGGCTCACCAACGCCACCCAACGGCACGTCACCCGGCGGCGTGACCAGATGCACCGCAACTTCCTTGGGCGCCAGCGACATGCGCGCGACCTCGTACATATGGAAGTTGTCCTGCTGGACCTTGCCTTCCTTGAAGCTGATCTCACCGAGCACAGCGTTGCCCAGGCCCATGACACACGCACCTTCGAACTGCGAACGGATGCGCTCAGGGTTGATCTGCGGCCCGCAGTCCACGGCGATGTCGGCCTTGTGCACGATCAGTGAACCGTCATCCTTGACCTCGACTTCGATCACCGCCGCCACATAGGTGACGAAGCTGTAATGCACTGCCAGACCGAGGCCACGACCCTTGGGCAGTTTGCGTCCCCATCCGGCTGCCTTGGCGGCGGTTTCCAGCACGGTGCGCATGCGCCCGGTGTCGATCGGGTAACGCTCGGGCGATTCGCCGTAGTTCCACTCTTCGCTCAAGGTGCGTGGATCGATCTGCCGGTCCGGGCCGAGCAATTTGATCTGGTACTTGAGCGGATCTTCCCCGGCCTTGTGCGCCAGTTCGTCGACGAAGCTCTGAATCGCAAAGCCGTGGGGAATGTTCGACACCGAGCGATACCAGCCGACCCGCGTGTGTACCTTGGCTTCGGGGTTTTCCAGGCGCACGTTGGGAATCGCGTAGGCCATGTTGGTAAAGCCCATGCCCAGCTCGAACGCCGCTTCGTGGTTCATGTCCGGCGCAAACAGCGCGGTGATGCTTGGCGCCACGGTGCGATGCAGCCACCCGGACGGCATGCCGTTCTTGTCGATGCCGGCCTTGAGATATTCCGCCGACACGGTGTGGAAATACGAATTGTGGATGTCGTCTTCGCGGGTCCACTGCACCCGTACAGCCTTGCCCGGAAACTCCTTGGCGAGGATCGCGGCTTCAACGACGAAGTCCGGTTTCGACTTGCGCCCGAAACCACCGCCCAGCAATGTCACATTGAAGGTGACCTTTTCGAACGGCACGCCCAGGCGTTCGGCGATGCGCTCACGGGTGACCTGCGGTGCCTGACTCGGCGCCCAGGCTTCGCAGACGCCGTCCTTGTAACGGGCGATGGCAACCATCGGTTCCATCGGTGCCTGCGCCAGATGCGGCAGGTAATACGACGCTTCGAGAGTGCTGGCAGCGCCGCTCAAGGCCTTGTCGATATCACCGGTATTGCGCACCACTTTGCCGGCCTTCAGCGACGCGGCTTCGAGTTCCTTGCGATAGGCGATCGAGTCATAACTGGCATTCGGGCCGTCGTCCCACTCGATCTTCAGCGCCTCGCGACCCTTGATCGCCGCCCAGGTGTTGCTGGCCACAACCGCGACGCCGCCCAATGGCTGGAACTCTGACGGCAACTGCCGGCCTTCGATCTGCATGACTTTTAGCACGCCGGGGACTTTCAGCGCGGCGCTGTCATCGAGGCTTTTGACCTTGCCGCCGTACACTGCCGGGCGAGCGATAGTGGCGTAGAGCATGCCGTCGAAATGCACATCAGCGCCGTACACTGCGCGGCCATTGACGATATCGGCACCGTCGATAGCCTTGGTGCCTTCCTTACCGATGTAGCGAAATTCCGACGGCTGCTTGAGTCGCAGGCTGTCACGCGCCGGCACTGCCAGCGCACTGGCCGCAGCGGCGAGTTCGCCGTAGCCCAGTTCGCGGCCGGACGGTTTGTGAATGACCTTGTGCAGTTGCGCATGACATTCGCCAGCCGGCACTTTCCACTGCGCAGCGGCGGCCTGTTCGAGCATGGTCCGCGCGGCGGCGCCGCAACGACGCATCGGCTCGTACCAGTGACGCATGCTGCGCGAACCATCGGTGTCCTGGTTGCCGAAGCGCACTTCGTCACCCGGCGCCTGCTGCACTTTGACCTGCGCCCAATCGGCCTCGAGTTCATCGGCAACCACCATGCTCAGGCTGGTGCGCACGCCCTGGCCCATTTCCGAACGGTTGCACACCACGGTGACGCTGCCATCGGCAGCAATGCTCACGTAAACCTTGGGGTCGTCGATCCAGCCATTGGGCATGCCGTCGGCACCGAACTTCTTCGGCGCGTCATCGGCCAGCGCATCCTGCCAGCCCCAGCTCGCGGCGAGGACCAGCGCACCAGTGGCGCCGACGCCTTTGAGAAAACCACGGCGGCTGAGGTTGCTCAGGGCGAAATCATTCGGGACGCGGCTCATGCCTTCACCCCCTTCAGTTGGGTGGAGGCCTGGCGGATCGCGGTTTTGATCCGGTTGTAAGTACCGCAGCGGCAGATGTTGCCGACCATGGCTTCTTCGATCTGCGCGTCGCTCGGGTTGGGGTTGGTTTTCAGCAGAGCGGTGGCCGACATGATCTGCCCGCCCTGGCAATAACCGCATTGAGCCACAGCGCTGTCGAGCCAGGCTTGCTGCACGACCTTGCCTACCGGGTCGGCGTGGAGATTATCGATGGTGGTGACGTTCTGGCCGATTACCGAGCCGATCGGCGTGATGCAACTGCGTGCCGGCAAGCCGTCGATATGGATGGTGCAGGCGCCGCACAGGCCCATGCCGCAACCGAATTTGGTGCCGTTGTATCCGGCGACGTCACGAATCGCCCACAACAGCGGCATGTCTTCGGTGACATCGAGGGAGTGGTCTTGACCGTTGAGTTTCAGGGTAATCATGGGCACGCCCGCATATTTTTTAGTGGTTATGGGTTACATCTTAGCGGCAAGCTGCAAGCTGCAAGCTCAAAGTGAAGGCGCGTCTGATTCGCTCGCAGATTGCAGCTCGCAACCGCGCCTTGGGTGAAGCAAATGATTGGTATCGTTAGGCGGCTAAGTTAACCCAGCATTAACAAAAAAGCCCTGCTTATACAGGGCTTTTTAGCTGCAAGTTTCTAGCTACAAGCTGCAAGCAAGAGCGGCAGATAGCTCATGACGCAGTGCAGCTTGCCGCTCGAAGCTTGAAACTTGCAGCTGCTTCAATACCGATTTGGCTCCATTTCCAGTTCGACATGAAACCGTTCGGCGATGTCTTTCTGGATACGTTGCGCCAGGTCGAGCAGTTGCAGGCCGGTGGCCGTGCCGTAGTTGACCAGCACCAGCGCCTGCAACTTGTGCACGCCGGCATCGCCATCGCGAAAACCCTTCCAGCCGGCGCGTTCGATCAGCCAGCCAGCGGCCAATTTCATCTGCCCGTCCGCTTGCGGGTAAGCCACCAGATCCGGGTGCTGCGCTTTGATCTGCGTGACCACAGCGGCAGGCACCAGCGGATTCTTGAAAAAGCTGCCGGCATTGCCGAGCACCGCCGGGTCCGGCAGTTTTTCACTGCGGATGCTGCAGATGGCGCGGCTGACATCGCTGGGCGTCGGCTGCTCGATGCCCTGCTCGCTCAGGCGCTGACGGACCGGGCCGTATTCCAGATGCAGGTGCGCGGCGCGATCAAGCTTGAAGCGCACCCGCAGGATCAGCCAACGTCCCGGCTGCTGCTTGAACACACTGTCGCGGTAGCCGAAATTGCACTGCTCCAGGCTGAAATCCCGCAGCTCGCCGCTCTCGCGGTCCAGCGCAGTCAGGCCGGCAAACACGTCCTTGATCTCGACACCATAGGCGCCGATGTTCTGCATCGGCGCGGCGCCGACGGTGCCGGGAATCAGGCTGAGGTTTTCCAGCCCGGCAAAACCCGCGGCCAGCGTGTGCTGCACGAACGGATGCCACGGTTCGCCCGCTTCCGCCTCGACCACCACGCGACTGCCATCGTCGCTGAGCACGCGGATGCCGCGCGTGGCCATGCGCAATACCAACGCCGCAATATCCGCCGTGAGCAGCAAGTTGCTGCCGCCGCCGATCACCAGCAACGGCACGTCATGGGAAGCGGCATAGGCCAGCGCTTCGCGGACATCGTCATCACTGCGGGCTTCGGCAAACAGCTGCGCGCGCACATCGACGCCAAACGTATTGAAGGCCTGCAACGATACTTGCGGTTGGACCTGCAAACTCATAAACGGCCCTTCACTTCGATCAGCAACTGGTCGCAGGCCGCTTCGATCAGATCGAGCACCTGCTCGAAACCCTGATCACCGTCGTAATACGGATCCGGCACTTCATCGACCAGCCCGGAATAACGACGCAAAAACAGATCCAGCTCGGCTCTGCCGGTGGACGGCTGCAGGGCCTTGAGGTTGCGCAGATTGCTGTTGTCCATGGCGAGAATCAGGTCGTAGCTGGCGAAATCGGCCCGGCTGACCTGCCGCGCGCGTTGCGTCGACAGGTCATAACCGCGCACTTTCGCCGCGGCCTGGCTGCGCTTGTCCGGCGGGTTGCCGACGTGCCAGTCACCGGTGCCCGCGGAGGCCACTTCGACCACATCGGCCAGCCCGGCTTCACGCAACTTGTGACGCAACACGCCTTCAGCGGTGGGCGAACGGCAGATGTTGCCCAAGCACACAAACAGAACGCGCATCAGGCCCCCAGCAGGCGACGAACCCGCTCAAGGTCTTCAACGGTGTCGACACCGGTCGGCGGCGCGATCAGCGCGTCGGCAACATGGATACGCACGCCGTGCCACAAGGCACGCAGTTGCTCAAGAGATTCGGTATTTTCCAGCCAGCACGGCCCCCAGCTCACGAAGTCGTGGAGGAACCCGGCGCGATAGGCATAAATACCGATGTGGCGACGATAGGGCACGCCTTCAGGCAGCTGCTCGCGGCTCTTGGCAAATGCATCGCGTGCCCATGGCAAGGTCGCGCGGCTGAAAGTCAGCGCGAGGCCGTTGATGTCGCTGGCGACCTTGACCACGTTGGGGTTGAACAGGGTTTCCACGTCTTCGATCGGCTCAGCCAGCGTGGCCATGCGCGCTTCGGTGTGAGCGGCAAGGTTAGCGGCGACCTGATCGATCACACTCGGCGGAATCAGCGGCTCATCGCCCTGGACGTTGACCACGATCGCATCAGGCGCAAGACCGAGTTTCGCTGCGACCTCGGCCAGACGATCGGTGCCGGAGTTGTGATCTTCACGGGTCAGCACCACTTCGGCGCCAAAGCTTTTGCACACCTCGACGATGCGTGCGTCATCGGTGGCAACCACGACGCGGGTCGCGCTGCTTTTGCTCGCCTGTTCCCAGACATGCTGGATCATCGGTTTGCCGGCAATATCCAGCAACGGCTTGCCCGGCAGACGGGTCGAGGCGAACCGCGACGGGATGACAACGGTGAAGGCTGTGGTCATTTATCCAGACGCTCGTCGGTGGTCAGGGTGCGCGCTTCGCTTTCCAGCATCACCGGGATGCCGTCGCGGATCGGATAGGCCAGGCCGGCGCCCTTGCTGATCAGTTCGGTCTTGTCGGCGCTGAGCTTGAGCGGGCCTTTGCACACGGGGCAAGCGAGGATGTCGAGCAGTTTGGTGTCCATGAACATTCCCAGAAATAAAAGAGTTAAGGCAGCAGACGATCCGGCAACAGGCGCATCAGCTGAGTGTCGAACCAGGCCACGAAGGCTGGCGACGGCACGGCATCGACCGCCAGATACCACCAGTCGGCAGCAGCAAAGGCACGGCACTTCACCGCGTCCTTTTCGGTCATCACCAACGGCAATGACGGGGTGAAATTCAACGCCTGCACGCTGTACTCGGCGTGGTCGGCAAATGCATGGGCGATCGGCCGCCAGTCTAGCGCTTCGAGGGTATTGAAGAAACGTTGCGGGTTGCCGATCCCGGCCACCGCATGCAGCGCTTGCCCGGGCGGGAAATGCTCGAGCGACTGACGCTCGCCGCTGCGCAGATTGACCAGGGCCGTAGGTTGCAGGCGGAAGGCGAAACCATCGTCGCGATCATCAAGGGCACCGTTGAACAGCACGCCATCAACGCTTTGCAGGCGCTCGACCGGCTCACGCAACGGCCCGGCCGGCAGACAGCGCTGGTTGCCCAGGCCCCGTGCGGCATCGATCAGCACCAGCTCCAGATCCCGCGCCAGACGATAATGCTGCATGCCATCGTCGGACAGAATCAGATCCAGCGGTTCACTGGCGATCAAGGCTTTGACGGCGGCGCTGCGATCAGGGTCGATCATCAGCGGCACGCCGGTGCGCTGGACGATCAGCAACGGCTCGTCACCGGCAATCTCGGCGCTGTGCTCGGCCTCAACCCGCCACGGCAGTTGCGGCGGTTTGGCGCCGTAACCGCGACTGACCACGCCGACGCGCAGTCCACGGCGTCGGCAATGTTCGATCAGCCAGAGAATCATCGGCGTCTTGCCGGTACCGCCAACGGTGATATTGCCGACCACGATCAACGGCACGGGCGATTGGTAGATCTCGCCTTGACCATCGAGAAAGCGCTGACGCTTGTTGATCACCACACGGCGATACAGCATTTCCAGTGGCCGCAGCAGCGTCAGGGCCGGATGCCCCTGATACCACGCGGCGAGCAGGCGATCGGACATGCTCATCAGGATTTCGGCGCCGCCTCGACCGTGGTCATGCGCAGATGGCTGAAACCGAGCTTGCCGGCCGCGTCCATGGCGGTGATCACTGATTGATGCTGGGCCTTGCCATCGGCACTGATCGACAACGGCATGTTGGTGTCGCCGTTGGATTCTTTCTGCATGGCTTCCATCAGCGTCGCCAGATCATTCTTCGGCAGAATCTTGTTGTTCACCGAGAACACGCCTTCGGCACTGATCGCGACGTCCAGCTGTTTGACCTGCTGATCTTCGGCAGGCGAACCGCTGACCGCTTCCGGCAGATCCACGCGCAACTGGGTTTCCCGAGTGAAAGTGGTAGTGACCACGAAAAACAGCAGCAGAATGAACACCACGTCAATCAGCGACGCGAGGTTGATGTCTACGGTTTCCCGGGGCTTGCGACGGAATTTCACGCTTTGCCCTCGGCCAGATCGACATCACGGTCGCCCTGCACCACTTCCACCAGTTTGATCGCTTCCTGCTCCATACCGACCACCAGCTCGTCGATGCGGCGCTGCAAAAACCGGTGGAAGAACACCGCTGGAATCCCGACCATCAGGCCTGCTGCGGTCGTGATCAGCGCTTTGGAAATACCGCCGGCCAGTACCGAAGCATTGGTGGTCATGCCGGAACCGGTGAAGGCACTGAAAATGTCGATCATGCCCAACACGGTGCCGAGCAGGCCGAGCAGCGGCGCCATGGCGGCGATGGTGCCGAGTGCGTTGATGTAGCGTTCGAGTTCATGAATGACCCGCGCGGCGGCCTCTTCGATGCACTCTTTCATGATCTCGCGACCATGCTTGGAATTGGCCAGGCCTGCGGCGAGGATTTCCCCCAGCGGCGAGTTGGCGCGCAATTCCTTGAGTTTTTCCTTGTTGAGCTGC
>Ga0308161_1005257_pt1 | contig 11437 bp, 18 predicted proteins | sample PhyFR2_FD_201034 | JGI IMG/M metagenome (GOLD analysis project Ga0308161, IMG submission 201034) | Phyllosphere microbial communities from UC Gill Tract Community Farm, Albany, California, United States - DLSLF.R2 | ecosystem: Host-associated > Plants > Phyllosphere > Unclassified | place: USA...
GAGAATACTGATGATCTATTCGTCGGAAAATCGCTTCTTCATGGGGATGTCCTCATGTGGCTTATGAAGACATTACTAACATCGCGGTGTATTAATCAATGGGGAGCAGGTCACCTCGTTGCGGTCCTCCCAGTGGGTCGTACTGGTACTCGATGCGCAGGCGTCCGTCGAGTTGCGTTTGAATAACTTGTATCAGCCTCTGCTCGGCGTCATACGCAAATCGCTGTAAGTTCGGCAACGGTCGTAGCGGTAGCATTTGTCTTCAAATATCGGTACCTGACTGTGTTTAATGTAGCCGGTCATCTGCCCGTGGGGCAGCAGGTTGGCGGCAGCGTCACAGTTGAAGGTTTCGCTGGGTTATCGCCTCTTGCTCCTGCTCTACTTTAACGGCTTTCTTGTTTTCACTGGGATCGACGCCATTAGCTAACAGCTTACGGGCTTCGTCCCGGCGCGCCCTGGCATCCGCCAGCGAAACCTCAGGGTATTTCCCAAGCGCCAGCATCTTCTCTTTACCACCGAAGCGATAACGAAGCCGCCAATATTTGGAGCCGTTAGGGTGAACCAGCAAAACCATGCCTTCACCGTCAGTAAGTTTATAGGCTTTTGCTTCCGGCTTTGCCGAACGAACCTTCACATCACTCAGAGCCATAATGAGTATCCTTTCAAGGGTTCTGTGTGGGTACAAACATTATCGAACCGGAAAATACCCGCAGTTATACCCGCATCAGTAAGTTGATGTAGATTGAATCAGGTTGACTTAGGTTGAGTGAAAAAGCGAGGAAAGCCTTGCAGATACTGGATTTCAGACACAAAAAAAGACGTCCGTTGACGTCTATTGATGTTCCGATGGTGCCGAAGGCCGGAATCGAACCGGCACGCCTCGCGGCGGTGGTCGCTTATCCAGCAAGCTGATCTAAGCTATTAAATCAACAGCTACAATTTCGCCACTTCGACAATCTACACAAGCAATTCTACCGTGTAAAAGCCCCTGCAAAATAACCGGGGTTTATATGCAGGTCAAGAAAGATCGTTATCTCGTTTTAGATTTATGCGGAAACTACTATGTAAGGATCACTATCCCTGCATATATGCGCCATCTGTTCGAACAGAAGCGCTATTTTGTAAAGAGCACAGGAACAAGTGACATAAGGCAAGCAAGGCTATTCAGAGACGCCATAGCCGTTGAATGGGCACGTTTACGGGAGCAGGTAAAACCTAAAGAAGCCAGCAAGATTGAGAAGGCTATTGAAGAGCTAAAATCAGCCAGTACAAGTGCATTTGAAATGCCGATGCCGCAATTCAGTAGTGTGCAATCTGGCGGTGTCCCCACCCTACTTATGATGCGTGACATCTACATTTTGAAATTCAGTGAGAAGAGAAAACTCACCACCCTATCAAAAACCAATAAAGCGGTTGAAGTGCTGTTATTGCACCTGAAAAAACGTGATGTGAAGTTGAAGGATGTAAACAGAACAACAGTAACCGCTTGGATAGACAGCCTTAAGGAAGATAAGGCCGCACAGACAATACAAAACTACATCAGCTCCCTTGCTCAGATTTGGGATCTGGCTAGGAACCGGTATCACGATGCACCACAGGATAACCCGTGGCGTGGTCACGCTTTGGAGGCAAAAAGCAGTAAGGTGAGTTACCAACCGTTCACAGTGTCAGAGTTAGCAAAAGTATTTTCAGCATTGGAAGGTGACGAAGAGATGCAAGCTGTTACATTAATTGGGATGTATAGCGGGATGCGACTCAATGAGATCTGTTCACTGAAATCAGAAAGTATTAAGACAGTCGAGGGTGTATTGTGTTTTGAAATCAAGGAGGGGAAAACGAAATCAGCAGCAAGGATTGTCCCTGTGCATAGTCAGTTAAAGGATCTCGTTATTACGTTGCAACAGAAGCCTTATGACGGCTTCCTTTTCTACCGTGCATCAATCACAGACCGTGCAGACGGCAAGCGCTCTACGTGGCACACACAACGATTTACCAGGGCTAAGCGTAAGGCTTTGGGAGAAAATGGAAATGAATATAAAGTTTTCCATTCGTTAAGGGGTATGTTTATAAGCCAGTTGGATAGAGAGAAAGTACCAGAAGACCGTATCGCTTTGCTTGCAGGTCACGAACGCGGCAACACGGAAAGTTTTAAAACATATTCGAAAAACTCCGCTTCGCCTGCTGAGTTATCAGAATATATTGAGAAAGTCTCTTTCGAAATAAAATCAGGCAATAACTGATAGATTCAGAGGCGCGAGAGCATAAGAAGAACTTTCTGCGCCTATGAGTGTTTCATAGATACATTGCCGCCGGATGCGCTAGCATCCAGCAGACAAAGAGCACAGCTACAATGCTCCACACAATAGATAATTTACTATCCATCGATCACCATCCTGCATAAGAAGACTGTAGAGCCTGCGTAGTGCGTTGCTGGCCTTCCTCAAACAGTGCAGTAACGTTAGTGTTTATAACACGTCTAAACTCGCTATCATTAACGCCTGTTTCACTTCTTACGATAATGTCAGGAATGTTAACGATCACAGGGGCTGGCTTCGGATAGCCTACAGCCTGAGACATTGCACCGTTAGGACTGTATGCATTGATCATCTGCTGTGCGCTGCTATCAAGCTGGTTAGGCTTTTCACCCAGGACAGGCGCGAACATATTCGATGTGCTTTGTGCTGCATCCCTTGAACGCTCACCAAATCCCTTAATCCAGTTCCAGAGTGCATCACCAGACGCATTAGCATTAGCTGTAGCGGCTGCATCTGCTCCAGCAATACCAGTGTTAGGGTTATCCACTTTAAAATCTACAACGTTAGTTAGCTTCTGAACATTCATCCTAACACTACCTCTCTAATATTTAATCCTAATTAACTCTTGCTGTTTGCTACAGCTTTCTTTAATGCTGCATCCAGCGATAAGCCGTCTCGGTTGATATAACTTTTTACAGTGCTGTAATTCACATCTAAGAGTCTGCACATCCAGCTAACGTTAATAGCGTTTTCGTGCTTGCTTAAATCCACTTCAATAAGTGTTCCGGCACTCTTTAAAATCATTTGCATTTCTATACCCCTATAGATAATAAAAAAGGGCAAGGCTATAAGCCCCGCCCCTTAAAAAGAATCTTAAACTCTTAAGATCTTAAATGTCGCCGATAACGTTACCATAGACGATTGCTTGCGGCTGCTGTACAACAGGCAGAATGCTAACCTCAGTATGCACACCAGGGAAGCCCCAGCGCTGATCGTATGTCAGATAGCTACCGATACCATTATCGTTAAGCGCGTGGCTCTCCATATGGCGTACAGCCTGCCCTACGTGCAGATCAAACAGCGATGCACCAATCAGGCGAGGAACAGCAACAAAGCTATCTTTGCTACTCAGGTATTTTTCATACTGAGGCAAGCCGCCAACGTCCAGGAAAACAACACCATTCAGTTCCCATTTACGGGCCTTGTTCAGGTTAGGTGCAATCTGGGTTAGTGGGTTAGCATCGTTGTTAAACGCCATAGTAAACTGTACGAAGTCTTTAATAGACTTGTGACGCTTAAAGGCTTTAGCCGCTTTACCGGCACACAGTACGATCATAGATTCACGATAGGTTTCCAGCCCTAAAAGCTTAGTACCCATAATGCGGCTAATGTCGTCCAGTTGTTCGAAAATATCCACGCCGAAAGTATCATCTACATTCAGAGTAAAGTTGGTGCGCTCTTGCTCAAACTCTGTGAAGAAGTCTAGATCCTTCTGCCCTGCATAGGTAGAACGAGCTACACCACTCATAACAGCTTCTGCTAGCTTGTCTTCAACAAAGTTAGTTGCCATAACTAGCTGACGGTTAGAATAGGCTTCCAGTTGAGCTACAGCCTGATCAGTACGGTCAAAGATACCGAAACGAAGCTGAGTTTCCAGATCTTTACTACTAACATCATTAGTGATTGCTGAGTGAATCAGTTGATAGTTGTAAGCCTGCCATTTTTTTAGATGGTGCAGAGTTCCAATCACTCTGAGCAAAAGGCATTGTCTCAGTACTGATAAAATTAACGCCGTCTGCTTCCTGACGTTCGATCAGAATTTCGTTGCTTGCGTGGCGCTGAGTCTGGAATAGGTTACTATTCAGGAAGACGGTATTTTGTGTGTTTGGCACTTCGAAAGTGTTTGCAATAGAAACATTACTGCCAAAGATTTCACGTAGATCCATTTTTATATTTCCTTGTTATTAGGTAGTTGGTAGAGCGAATTCAGCCCAAGACGCAAAGCGATATTTATCACTAGCCATTGCTGCGATAATTGCATCACGATTAGCATTTTCACTGAATACCAGCGCTTGATCTTTCAGAATGGTGTGTTCTTTAGATGCAATAACAACGAAAATATCTCCAGCGTTTGCAGGTTCTACCAGGACGCCAGCAATAGGAGTAGACAGATCTGGAATCAGTGCTCCGCTTGCATCAATAACACTTCCGACTACCAAATCGCTGGTTAGTGGGGCTGAAAGTTCAAGTTTGCGATCCTGTAGGATTCCATCACCTGAATAAGCTACTACTGCGTGACGAAAGTCCACGCTTTGAAAAATACGACCGAAACGAGCCATTATATTATTTTCCTTAAGTTTTTATTTTTTAGATACTGCGTTACTTTTAATGCCATTCACTAAATCTTGTAATGATGGTTTAGGCTTAGCTGTATCTGCTTTGATGATTGTTGCTTCAAGTTTTGATTTTCGTGCTTGAATAACAATATTGTTTGCTTCTTCCAGGTCATCGATAAATAAAGTTACGGGAACTTTTTCACCTGTCAGAAGTTCAGAAGCCTTTTTAACTTCTATTGCAGTTGAGTTAGAGTGTTTTGCAATAAACTCTAAATCAGACTTAGTAAATCCTGTAACATTACAAGATTTAAGAATGCGTTGTTGCGCGTCTGGCGCGTTAAGTAATACCATTTGATTTTATACCTTGAAGGGATGCATATTATTTTATGCAGACAGATATAAAAAAAGCCCCCTCGGGAATCTAACAACCGTCATCGGGGATACTTTTGCATATTTAAAAGGATATCTAATAAGCTACATTTAGAGGCTCTCAGGCTCTAACTGTTTCTTAATTTTAAGTGCTTCTCAACACTATTAGCGAACGCTTAATAAGCTAATGAGGTAGAATAGTAATATTCTTTAAAAAACCTACTTCTAGGAAAGTAGGAAAAAACATAATAAGGATGTTATGTCAGAAAACCCAATGATAAGTTTTTGAAAGAATACTAAAAGGAAAAGACAGACCGCGCAGGCGGGATCAGCGAGTCGCGGTCTATCAACTTCGTAGCCGTAAGTGCTTGAAGTAAGAGGAAGGAGATTAGTATTACCCTCACCTTTAATAATACTACATCTTAAGATCTTTGTCAACCTTTTTTGCATATTATTTTATGCAAAATGTTAATTAGCTTCTTCTGCTACCACAAAGGCGGCTAGTTCGATCTGTTGGTGAATCTCGTCATCTACAATCATCGCCTCAGACCCCAGCCAATCTACTTGGTCTTGTAGCATTGCCTGTAGGCTCTTAACCTCATCCAGAGACATTCTAAAGTCTTTGCTGTCTGCTGTGACGGCTACGAAGTCAATCAACGCTTTAAGACGCTTGGAGGCGGTTTCTAGGGCTGCTTTCACTACCTGCAATGCTTCTGCACTCTGTAGGGTTGAGAAGTTTAGAGAGGCTTCAATCACTGGCTTATAGTGGGTGTCTTCAAAGTCATTAACCAGTGATACAAAGTAAGTGTAAGCGCCTGATTGTTTCTGTTCTGGTAAAATACGTGCATTCATTTCTTTAGTGGATCTTGTCATCTAACATTTCCTCTTCTGTTACTTGTCTGTAGTTGAAATAAAGCCATTCTTCGTAATCACTGGCAGAAAGGAAGCCTAACGCTTCCCATTTGTGCGGTTTGATTCCGTTAGGCTTTGTTGTTTTAGTCTTGCGGGGTTTGTAGTAAACACCTTTCACAGAAGTGATTTCAGCAACTGCTCTGTATTCTTCCTGTGAAAGAGGTTTGCTATCTTCTTTGGTTACTACAAGTGCATAGCCAGACGGTAAACTTCTTTTATCTAATCCCTCTACCCTGCGTTTCTGCTTATGCTTTATTACATTAAGGTCTAGTGTGGTTTCTGCTTTAGTAGGAAATTGATTATTAGTGTATGGTTTAGGCACGTCTTAGATCCCAATGTCTCTTTTTATTATAAAGTCCCTGCAATCCGTCTACGCTGTTGCAATTATCTTTCACGCGGTGGATCTCGCTACGGTCTATGCCGCCGATTAGCACGTTATCTGTTGCTTTCGCTTGCATAGGGCAACCAATAACCTGATAGCGTCCGTAGAAATACGCATCGTATAGATTCTGCCAGGGGTTATCTGAATATAAATCTTTGTCGTTATACTTCGCTGTTACTTCTACCTGCCCCACTTTCTCAGTGCGCTCTGTAGCGCCGCCTGTAGAGGCTGCTAGTTCGATGTTATAAATGTTAGCGAGGTATTGAAGGGCAGATAAGATAGAGTTGTATAGAATCAGGCAGCGTTTGTTATTCTGCTTCCCGATACTCTCAAAGTACTGGTTGATGATTTCTAATAGTTGCTCGTCTGAAATCTTAGTTGCATCTGCATAGATAGAACGGCGTACAAATCCTAATAACTGTGTATTAACTAACATAGTGTGCGTGTACCTCTCCGCTTTCGTTAAAAAGATTGCTAAAGTAATCCGGTAGAATCTCGCTTAACTCTTTCAGAAGCATAAGGCGTTCATAATCAAACTTGCTATCACTGCTAACGTTCTTGAATAAATCAGAGTATTTAAGGGCAAACCCGAATAATGCGCTTTCATAAGTTCCGTGGTTTCCAGATTCTTTAATCCGTTTCATTTCTAATGCTGCTAGTAAGCAATCGTAGTGTTGTTCTTTGTTAGTCATCTAGGTTTGTCCAATAGTAAAAGGTGTTCTGTGTTTCTACGTTTACAAAGAAGGTGAAAAGTTTATTGCCTTTCTTATTACTTCTTCTGTAAAAGTCGTTTGTGTATTCTTCTGTCCCTTTCAGGTCTTTTCTCAAATACTTATAGTGCAAGTTAATTGCTTCTCTTGCTGTCATTTGATTAGGGTCTCCAAAAGAAAGTTACCGTTGTTAGGTGTTTTCAGAATCGAGCGCACTGCTTTGTCGTTATGTTCAAAGAACAACTCACATTGATCTAAGTCTTCTCCTAACTGCTCTGCATACTGAATAAAATGCTCTTCGTGCTTGTCTTCTGTGTACTTAATAAAAAACTTCCTGTCGGTCGTTAGCATTCTGATACCTCAATAAAAGTGAATCCCTGATTAGCTTTTGCATAAGATGGCAGTGATCCGCGTGGAATAACCTGGATAGCACCGAAGGCTTTTAGCTTTCGAATCACTTCGTATAAATAAGCCTGTGTAGCATTGTGTGTTTCTAGGTAATCTCTTACTGTAAACTCAAAATACCCTAAAGCGTTTTCTAGGCTTCTGGATTTTTCTGTGTGCTGTTTCATAAACTGATAAAGTTCAGCTTGCTTAGGTGCGAGGATCAAATATTCGTCTCTCTTGTCATTTCTTAAAATCATTGTTGTTAATCCTTTTACTTAAAATGGTTCCTCACACTCTTGTTTGGTGTATGTGCGAAGGGGTGTTTTATTGTTTGCTACGCGCTGCATAGCTTCTATTAACTCGTCATCCTGTGCGGGTGTAGTGCGAAGTGATAAACCAGTTTCCCGCTTAAGGTCTTTAGGGGGTGGCGTATATCCAAACTCAAGTTCTGGAATACAATCACTATCGTCACTATAAGGCTCTGTGACGGCTTCTACTGCTGGCGCTGGCGTTTGTACGTCCTGCACTGTTTCAGGCTGCTGTGTTGCATCTGGTTGGCTTTCTGTAGCTTCCACAGGGAAAGGTTTCACTATAAAGGCGTTTGACGTTCCAGGGCGGGCGATAATTTCAATAAGTCCGGCGTCTACCAGCTTCTTAATCTCTCTCCGTGCTGCTTGTTCGTCTGTTAGTCCTAACTCGTCTGCGATCCCTTGCATCGAGGGGCGCACCATATCAAACGAGGTTGATAGCGATAACAAATAACAGTATACGCCTTTAGTTTGAAAAGTTAGTTTATGCTGCTTGTCGTTGTGGGTTACTTCTTTGATTGCCATCAGGTGATAAGGCATCATTAAAAATCTTTCGTTTGTCATTGTGGTTTATTCCGTTAGTGGGCATTGTATAATCTCCTCATTGCACATTACCCTTCCTTTATTATGCGTTAGCTTCTACGAGCTTTTTAGCACGATAAAGGTTTATACCGTGGCGAATCATTTTAGCGTAATCCACGTTTCCACGCTGATTAGCGATCTTAGCAGTGTTGAGAATTCTCTTTGCTTCTGCTTCTGGATCTTTCGAGTTAGAAATAAGAATGAATACGTGATTACTATCAATATATTTTCGAGGCTTGCCGCCTTGAGTTAAACGTGTTGGCATTGGTCGGATGCTCCTTATTTTAGAAATAGAAAAACACCGTCCAGCTATTTAGCTGACAGTGCATTGTAAAGCGCTTGTGTTAGTTTATATTCTCATTGTACCCCATATAGGGCACATTGTCAATAAATTTTTAATACTTTTTCACTAATCTAGTGTACCGCAACTAAACCTCTCTGTGCAAGCACTTTAGACAATTATCTATAACGCTCTGTAAGCGATCATAAGCCCCTATAACAACCTCTGAACACCTTCTCACTAACACACCTCTAAGCGCCTCTTTGTGCATCCTGTACAGTAATATCTTGTGCCGTGAACACTGTCAGTAATCTGACGGCACACAACCACTTTATAAAGCCTGCACTCACCAGACAGAGACAGACATACAAACTTTAGTTTGTTGTTGGTTGATGGTTGGGGATAGATGCAGGTTTGAACGTGTGAGCGTAGCGTGACAGGTTCTTACCTATGCTTGCACCGTTCCACGGTTGCCGCAGGCATTGCACGTATCAGATTGATCAGGAGTGTTTCAGCGGGTAGCTGAATATAAGGTTACAACAGCCAACGGTAACAACCGCAGGCCATCAGTTGACCTGATACGCGCTAGCGTAAGATCATTAGGCGGGATAACCGCCTAGAACATATATATAAATACTTATTCTTATTAATATTTTTATTTATTCTTATCGGGTATTGATTTGATAGGGGTGGGGTATCAGATTGATAGGGGTAGGCGTATAATTCTGATAGGGGTATCAAATCAACAGGGGTATCAAATCAACAGGGGTATCAAATCAACAGGGGTATTACCCGTAATAGAGCCATCACCTGTAATAGAGGTAATCATAAATCCCCCTAAAACACCTGCACAAGTATTACCCCAATATATAATCGTTATATTGCCTATATTTAGTGCCAACTAAGCACTACTCTTGCCCCACACTATTCCCCAAATAGATCCCCTTGCATCTGACATAATTGCACAAGTAGATGGGAAGCCGCACACAGCAAGGCTTAAGCTCAATGTGTGAAAGTAGAATGAAAGTACTTTGCCCCACAATGTAGGGATTTGCTGAACGGGTTTTCACGTTTTAAATCAAGCTGAAAAAACCCTGATTTCCCGGTCAATTTATGCGCAATTAGTTACCACGTAATTATCAAGCTAATAATAATCATTAGTTACCACCCTGCCCCACTCCAAATAGGTGCAATTCTCTACTTTTCACAATGTAGATTGTGTTAACTAGACTCAACAAACCCAGCAATAGCAAGGCTTCCCGCTTGTTACGTGCAAAGGTGGACGAGCTACAGCCCATTTATGCAGCGTTTATGCACTAATTATTCACTTTTGAGCATATATACTTTTGATTGAAACAATAACGTATTGATATTCGATCGGCTTGGATTGTCAGATCAGGGGGCGGGGAAAATTCGCGGTTCGGCAGTGAATAAGTGTGCTTGATAAATTACACATCCTTATGCGCCTATCTTCCCTTCTCCCTGGTGTGGGGATGATTGAGTGTAGATGGTATTGCTGTCGTTATACGCACACTATAAAAAGATCTTTACATCTATTTTGAGTCAATGTAGTCTCCCACTTAACAAATCAACTCGGGAGTAAATAAGAATGAAAGCAGCAGCGATTTTAGAAGTGAGTGAGACAAAGGCAATCATTGAGGAACTGGAACAGCAAGGAAACGATTTAGTAGCTGATGTGTGCCGTGTTATGGCTGTGTGTCTGCTCCGCGTGTCAGATGCAATCAACCTACGTTACAGCGACTTTGAGCGCGGTACGTTGAAGATCGTAGAGCAGAAGACAGGGAAGAAAAAGGAGATTGAAAACCTGCCAGCCTCAATCCTGGCTATGGTGGCTAATCGTCGTGCGGCCTACCCCAAAGACACGTTTATCTTTGCTGGCAAGGGCAATCGCTGCAAAAAGGATACGCCAGTAAGCCGCGTATACGTCTCAACGTCGATCAAGAAGGTGGCAACAAAGTTAGGCATTGAAGGAACAATCAGCGCTCACAGCTTCCGCAAGTATGGCGCTACACAGGTGCTAGATAAGACAAGAGACTTAGCACAGGTTAGCGATCTTCTGAATCACACTAACTTCCAGAGTACCAAAGCTTATCTAAAGCTAAGTGCTAAAAGTGCAGGCATTGCAGTGTCACACATTGAAATCTAAGGGGTTTACATAAGAGAAGTTGCAATAACACTAGAAACATCTGGAGATATTATCCAATTAAGAATGAGGATGATAACTACATTACTCATTGTTTTGACTATGAAATTAAACCAGAATATAAGCTTAAAAATCAAAAGGGTGTTAAATGAAAGTTAAGATTATTGCGTCTTTGGCTGTTGTTGGTTCTCTGTTGCTGTCTGGCTGTGTTACTCGCTATGTTCCGGTGCAAAGCGCCGTAACTCCCCCGCCAGCGCGTGAACCTTTGCAAATTGTAGGGGTGAATGTATGCAAGTTTGCTGCAACGATGAAAGGACAAACCCTAGATTTACCAGATGTAACGCTTGTCACCTTTTCAGACGGTGATCAGTGGGTGAAGTTTCCAAATGGCGCACGTTATCACGTCATTGGACGCGAAGACCCGAATGACTCAAGCAAGATTATGGCCTACTACGTGAAGTCTTACTCTAAAGCGGGTGATCTGGTGCTGGGCGGCGCTCACCACTGCAAGTAAAAGGAATGGGAAGTGATTAAACGTTTATTTACAGGTGCAGCGGTTGCACTGTCTCTCGCAAGTTCTCCAGCTTCTGCAATAAAAGCGACTGACCTTGTTACAGTCGCTAAAGGGATGGTAGCGCGGTCGGCAGTCCCTTGGGAAGATGGATATTTTTACGGGTATGTATTGGGTACATTGGAGAATATGCCGCAATTACTTTGCCTGCCTAAGCAGATAACAAACGGGGAAATCGTAA
>Ga0308161_1005258_pt1 | contig 11436 bp, 10 predicted proteins | sample PhyFR2_FD_201034 | JGI IMG/M metagenome (GOLD analysis project Ga0308161, IMG submission 201034) | Phyllosphere microbial communities from UC Gill Tract Community Farm, Albany, California, United States - DLSLF.R2 | ecosystem: Host-associated > Plants > Phyllosphere > Unclassified | place: USA...
TCGCGCACCGCGGTCTCGTCACCTCGGATGCCGCGGCGCTCGGCATCGTGGACAACTCTTTCGCGGCGGTCGCCGAGGCGCACGCCGCCGGCCTCGCCTACGTCGAGTCGGACTGTCACCTCACGGCTGACGGCACCGTCGTGCTGTTCCACGACGACGATCTCGAGCGGGTGACGGGCGACCCGCGCCGGATCGCGGACGTCCGCCTGCACGAGCTCGAAGAGGTGATGTCCGACCGGGGCGGGCTGATCACGCTCGCCCAGGCCCTCGAGGCTTTCCCCGAGACCCGCTTCAACCTCGATGTGAAAGCGGAGGCGGCCGCCGAGCCGGTCGGACGTCTCGTCGCCCCACAGGCGCATCGGGTGCTTCTGACGAGCTTCTCGGACGACCGCCGCCGCCGCGCGCTCGCCGCCGCCGCGGGGACCGGCGCGGCCCTGGCTCCCGCGACGTCCCCGGGCTCGGCGACCGTCGCTCGGGTCGTCGCCGCCGTGGCGACGGGCCTCCCCCCTCTGATCACGCGCGCCCTGCGCGGAATCGATGCCCTCCAGATCCCGGAGCGGCAGGGCCGCATCCGCGTGGTGTCTCCGCGACTGGTCGACGCCGCCCACGCGGCCGGCGTCGAGGTGCACGTGTGGACCGTCAACGACGAGGACGACATGACACGTCTGCTGGATGCCGGGGTGGACGGTCTCGTGACCGACCGCGGCGACGTGGCACTGGCGCTCGTGAACAAGCGATGAACGCGGGGTGTGCTGAGCATCGCCTGTGAGTTCTGCCAGGACGCACTCATTTCGAATAAAGCGCACAGGTGCGGTCGTTATACATGGGGACCGACGAGAGGACCACACAATGGCAGATCGCAGTCTTCGAGGCATCCGACTCGGCGCACAGAGCCTTCAGAGCGAAGACGGGGTCGTTTTCCACGACCGCGCGCAGCACACCTACGCCTGCAGCACCTGCGGACGCGAAACCGTCCTGACGTTCGCGGCCGACGCCGAGGTTCCGCCCTCCTGGGAATGCCGCACCTGTGGTGCAGAGGCACTCCTGCGGATCGGCGAGGGAACCGCGACCGTCGACCACAGCGACGACAAGGCTCCGCGCACGCACTGGGACATGCTCCTGGAGCGCCGCACGATTCCCGAGCTCGAGGAGCTGCTCGAAGAGCGCCTCGCGTTCGTCCGCGCACGCCGCGGAGCGGGAGATCAGAAGATCAGCGCCTGACGCTGACCACCGAGTTCAGACGTCGATCCCTCCGGGGGTCGGCGTCTTTCTCGTTGTCCGCCCCCGCACGGCGACCACGGCACCGACGATGGCGAGCGCGAGGAGCGCCCCTCCCCCCAGCGCGATCTTGAGCGCGGGGCCGATGACCACGGCCGGGGTGAGCCCCGTCCGCAGGGGGACATCGGTGAGCATGTGCCCCGCGGTGTCGACGGGGAGCTCGTCGAGGGTGGATCCGTCGGGCGCGATGACCTGGCTCGTGCCGACGGTCGAGATGTTCACCACGGAGCGACCCGTCTCGATGGCGCGCATCCGCGCGAAGGCCAGCTGCTGCAGGTTCTCGTCGGTCCCGCGGAAGTCCGCGTTGTTGGTCTGGAACATGTAGATCTCGGCGCCCTCGGAGGCACCGTCCCAGACGACGTCGTCGTAGATGACGTCGAAACAGATCGCGAGACCCACACCGATGCCGTGGAGGTCGATGAGCGGTCGCGCCGTGCCCGGCGTGTACTCGCGGCCGATCAGTCCGATGAGGTCGGGGGCGAAGGGCTCCCAGAACGCCCGGTCCGGAACGTACTCGCCGAACGGCACCGGATGCCGCTTGTCGTAGGTCTGCTCGGGCCCGCCGTCGGCCGTCCACAACAACGACGAGTTGAACAGCTCCGACCCCCGCTCCGTGACCGCGGACACGATCAGCGGGGCGTCGACGCGCCGGGAGAGCTCATCGAGCACGTCGGCGGTCTGCGACGACATCGTGGGATCCGAGTCGACGCCGCCCTCCGGCCACAACAGCACATCCATGTCCTGCCCGAAGAGCGGGGCGGATGCCGCGAGCTGCGCGTTCAGCACCGCACCCCGCGCGCGCTGGTCGAAGTAGCCCGCGGGCCCATTCCCCTGAACGGCGCCGACCCGCATCGATCCGGCTGTCGTCGTGGGGAACTGCGGCAGCGCGACGAGGACGACGAAGAGGACGGCGACGGGGACCGCGCGCCGCAGATCGCGGAACCGACCGGCGCGGACGAGCTCGATCACCATCGCGCACAGCAGCACCACGAGGAAGGTCAGTCCGGACATCCCGACCCACGACGCGACCTCCGCGAACGGGCCGTTCACCTGGGACACGCCGATGCGCCCCCAGGGGAATCCTCCGTACGGCCACGACCCCACGATCTGCTCGCGGAGGGTCCAAAGGCCGGCGACGAGTGCGGGAAGCGCCAGGAGACGGCTCACGAGCCCGGGCGCCGCGCGAGGAACCCAACGGTAGGCGAGGGCGATCGGCACCGCGAAGACCGCGGTCAGGAGTGCCTCGAGTGTCGACAGCGCGATCCACGGAATGGGCCCGAGATAGCGGGCGGTGAAGAGGAGGTTCACCGAGAAGAAGGTCGCCCCGAAGAGAAGACCCACCAGGGCCGCCGACCAGACCCGACGCCCCGCGAGGGCGACGAGGGCCATGGCGACGGCAGGGAAGGCCATCGGCCACCAGGCGAGCGCCGGGTACGCGGTGACCAGAAGAAGACCCGCGGCGGCCGACAGGGGCGCGGCGATCGCCAGCGGGACGATCGGTCGCGACGAGACGGCGAGGGGCACCCCTCCAGCCTAAATCGCGGCAGCAGGGCGCGCGGTCACGCCGAGGTGTAGGCGACGATGCCGCGGCGCACCGCGTCGAGGGCCGTGCGGGCCGTCTTCGCGAGCTTCGGCTCGGCGACGAGCGAGATCTGATCGAGCAGGTCGATCGTCTGCTTGGCCCAGCGCACGAAGTCCCCCGCGGCCATATCGGCGAGCGTGAGCACGCTGTCGAGAGGAAGGCCCTTCGCCCAGGCGTGCATCGCCGGCGCGAGGCCCGAAGCGGGTGCCTCCGAGCCCGGGAGGCGATGGTCGCGTTCGAGGTCGTCCAGCTCCTGCCACAGCGTCTGCGTGGCGTCCAGGGCGCCGCGGAAGGCTCCTCGCGGCAGCCCCCGCTCCCCCGGCCCCGCTTCGTCGCGTCGCGGCTCGTAGACGAGGCAGCAGGCCAACGCCGCGAGCGAAGGGGCGTCGAGATCGTCCCACAGGCGCTGACGCAGCGACTCGGCCACGAGGAGGTCCCGCTCGCCGTAGATGCGGCGCATCGTACGTCCCGCCGGGGTGAGGACCGTCGCACCGTCCTCCTCGATCGCCACGTACTCGAGCGTCGCGAGCACCTCGACCACCCGGTCGAACACGCGCGCCACCGTTCCGGTGCGCTGGTCGATCTGCTGGCGGGTCTTGTCGGTGCTGCGCTTGAGCTTCCAGTACCGCTCGGCCCACCGCGCGTGCGCTTCCCGATCCGGGCACGAGTGACAGGGATGCCGCTGCATCCGCCGTCGGAGCGACTGGATCTGCTGCTGCCGCTCGTCGCGCAGTCGCCGGGGCGCCGTGGCATCCCGCCGGTTGATCTTCTCGAGGTCGCTGAGCTCGCGGCGGATGGTCGAGTACTCGCGGAAGTCCCCGCGGTCGCACGTCATCGCCGCCTCGTAGCCGGAGAGCGACTCCTCGGCTTCTTTCACCTGCCGCGCGAGTCCGACGACGGAGCGGTCGGCCTGGAACTGCGCGAACGACGACTCGAGGATCTCCCGCGCGCGCGATCGCCCGAACTGATCGATGAGGTTGACCGCCATGTTGTACGTCGGGCGGAAGCTCGAGTTGAGGGGGTACGTGCGCCGGGAGGCGAGGGATGCCACGGACTGGGGCTCAAGGCCTTCCGTCCACTGCACGACGGCGTGCCCCTCGACGTCGATCCCGCGTCGGCCCGCGCGACCGGTGAGCTGCGTGTACTCCCCCGACGTGATCGCCACGCGGGCCTCGCCGTTGAACTTCTCGAGCTTCTCCAGGACCACCGTCCGCGCGGGCATGTTGATGCCGAGCGCGAGCGTCTCGGTGGCGAACACGACCTTGACGAGTTTGCGTCGGAACAGCTCTTCGACGACCTCTTTGAACGCCGGGAGGAGGCCCGCGTGGTGCGAGGCGATGCCGCGCTCGAGGTTCTCGCGCCATTCCCAGAAGTGGAGGACGGCGAGGTCTTCGTCCTTGAGGGTGAACGTCAGCTCGTCGACGATCTGGCGGATCTCAACGCGCTCCTCGGCCGAGGTGAGCCGGACGTTGGCGCGGCGCAGCTGCTGGACGGCCGCATCGCAGCCGGCGCGGCTGAAGATGAAGAAGATCGCCGGCAGGAGATGATTGCGCTGCAGGAGCTCGACGACCTCGGGGCGGTCGATGCGCTCGATGCGCGGCCCCTGCGATGCACGCACCGGCTTGTGACCGCCTCGTCGTTGGTGCGCGTGGCGTGGACCGCCCGCGTGGCGCTGCGAGCGGTACTCCTGCGCGCGGCGGTTGTTCTCGTATCCCCCGGCGTTGCCGCCGCGGATCCTCAGGAGCTCCTGGTTGACCTGCGCCGTCGCGACGCCTGCGCGGTCGTCGAAGAGGGGCAGGAGATCTCCCCGCACCAGCACGTGCTGTTCGAGCGGCACGGGCCGGGTCTCCGAGACGATGACCTCGGTGTCGCCGCGCACGGTGTCGAGCCAGTCGCCGAACTCCTCGGCGTTCGACACGGTCGCCGACAGGGAGACGAGCTTGACCGACCGCGGGAGGTGGATGATCACTTCTTCCCACACGGCTCCGCGGAAGCGGTCGGCGAGGTAGTGGACCTCGTCCATGACGACGAACCGCAGGCCGCGCAGCGCCGGCGAATCGGCGTAGAGCATGTTCCGGAGGACTTCGGTGGTCATGACGACGATGCGCGCCGAAGCGTTGATGTTCGTGTCGCCGGTGAGCAGGCCGACCTCGTCGTCGCCGTAGACCTCTTGCAGCTCGTGGAACTTCTGGTTCGACAGCGCCTTGATCGGCGTCGTGTAGAAGGCCTTGTCTCCGGGCTCGAGCATCGCGAGGTGGATCGCGAACTCACCGACGATGGTCTTGCCGGCACCGGTGGGAGCCGCGACCAGCACGCTCCGCCCGTCCTCGAGGGCGTGGCATCCGGCGATCTGGAAGTCGTCGAGCTCGAAGCTCTGCGCCTCGGCGAAATCGGCCGTGTGCGGGTGCGCGGACCGGGCCGAGGCCCGCGCGAAGCGATCAGCCGGGCTGAGCCCGCTCACGCCCTCGGTCCCAAAAGACCCTCAGCGGCCATTCGGCGAGCCTTGCGGCGGTCGAAGAGCATCGACACCCCGGCAGCCGCGAAGAACAGGACGACCAGGATGCCGGCGAGCATGAGCATGCTCACGATGTCGGCGGCCGGGGTGGCCAGAGCGGCGAACAGTGTGGCGATGAGGACCGCGACGCGCCATCCCTTGAGGATCGCCTTGCCGCTCATGACCCCGGCCACGTTGAGGGCGACGAGGAACACGGGCAGCACGAACGCGACGCCGATGACCAGCATCAGCTTGAACACGAAGTCGTAGTAATCCGCCGCGTTGTAGAGGTTGGCCGCCCCCGTCGGCGTGAAGCTCCACATCAGCTGGATCACGTGCGGAACGATCAGCACGCCGACGTAGCAGCCGCCGAAGAACAACGGCACGGCGGACGCGACGAAGCCGATCGTGTACCGGATCTCTTTGCGCGTGAGACCGGGCATGATGAATGCCCAGATCTGCCACAGCCAGATCGGGGCGGAGAGGAAGATGCCGATGGTGAAGGCGATCCGCATGCGCAGGTCGAACGCCGACGTGACCGCGGTGAAGTTGATGGCCGAGAGGTTGTCGCCGCGCTGCGCGGCGATGTCGCGGACCGGGACGGTGATCCACTCGATGACGGGAGACGTGATCGCGAAGGCGATGATCATCCCGACGATCAGAGCCGCCGCGGCGATCATCAGACGCTTGCGCAGCTCGATGAGATGTGCGCCGATCGACATGCGCTTGTCGCGCCGTGGCCCCTCCGGCACGTCGATCCGCGGCGGTCCTGCCGTTGTCACGCCTTAAACGGAGGTGTCGTTCGGCTTGCGCTGCTCGGGGGCGGCCGCCGTGGCGGTGCCGACCTCGGTGGCCCGCGGCGCGTCCGTCGCCTCGGCGGAGACCTCGTCGTCGCGCTTCATCTCTTTCATCTCGTTCTTGAAGACACGAGCGGACTGGCCCACGCTCTTCGCCAGCGCGGGGAGCTTCGTCGCGCCGAACAGAAGGAGAATGACCGCGAGAACGATCAGCAGGTGTACTCCGGTGATTCCCTGGAACATGATGACTCCTCGTCAACCTCGGGGGTGATCGTCAGTCTAACCCGAGGAGGGGGCCGGAAGCCCGGATCACGGGCCTGGTTCACCCCGAGGTTCAACCGCGTACTGCGCGAGACCGGCGGCGGCCCAGGCCGCGGCGGCGCGCCGCGCCCCCGTCGGCTCGAGCAGTTCGACATCCCCGCCGCGCCGCGCCGCGAGCCGTTTCAGGCTCTGTTCGTCGGCGAGGCGGAGCGACGCGATCGACGCGTCACCGTCGTCGACGATGTCGGCGCGCTCGAGGTAGTCCGCCAGCAGGGGGGCCACCTCCCGGGGGAAGCGGAAACGGGCGACGACGTCGTCGTCCGCGGGCGCGAAGAGCTCGGGGACCGGATCGGCGCCGTGTTCGGCGGGGATGTCCGTCAGCTCCGGATCGCTCACCCGGTCGAGGTGGAACGTCCGGACGGCTTGCCGCGTGTGACACCACCCCTGGAGGTACCACTGGTCGTTCGCGATGTGGACCTTGATCGGGTCGACCGTCCGCAGGGTCGGTCCCGCACCGGGGGCCCGGTAGGTGAAGCTGACGGCCACCCGGGCACGCAGGGCGCGGTCCACGACCTCGCGCACGCCGTCCACCGGCCCCGGCGCGACGATGACCGCGGGCGGAGCGGACGAGGCACCGCGCGAGAGCTTCGCCAGCAGACCGGTGACGAGCTCGTTGTCGGCGACGCCCGGCAGAGTGCGCGCGAGTTGCAGTCCCGCCAACAGGGCCGCCGCCTCGCGGGCGGTCAGGCGCGGGGAGCGCTCGAGCCCGACCGTGTTGGTCATCGCGATGATGTCCTCGCGCTCCAGCAGGTCCCAGTCGATATCGAACAGTTCGTTCGGCAATTGCCAGAACCCGCGTTCGCCCGGCAGACCGATCACCGTCAACCGCTCGACCATCGCCCGCATCTGAGCGGGCGTGACGTCGAACTCCTCCGCCGCCTCGGCGACCGAGACCTCGCCCTTGCCGATGAGGTACGGCACGAGCTGCAGCAGAAGAGCGGCGCGATCCAACGCCTGAAGGGGACGGTCGAGGCTCACGCGACACCCCCGTGGAGGACGAGTGTCGCCTCGAGCCGACGGATCACTTCGTCGCGGAGACTCGACGGCTCGACCACGCGGACCTCGGGCCCGTACGACGCCAGCTCGTCGGCGAACACGTGCAGATCGACGTACGGCACGACGACGCCCTGGGGCGCGGGCAGGGCTCTGCGCGCGAGCCGGAGGGACGCCTCCGTACCGGGGTGCACCTCGAGCAGGGCTCGCTGACGGTCGGCGACCCCTTCCAGACCGGCGAGCGCTCGCTCTCCGGCCCCGGCGCGCAGCGTCGGTGAGAACTTCTCCCGCGTCAGCGTCACGTCGCCCACGACCCGCGACAGCAGGAAGGTGCGATCGGCATCCATCGTCAGATCGAAGCCGAAGACGTGCCACCGCGCCTCGTACTCGACGAGAGCGAGGGGACGGATCCGCCGCTCGCGCGGGCGCGGCTCCCCCGGACGCAGGTACGAGAACGTCACCACACGGCACTCCTCGATCGCCCGCTGGAATGCCGGAAAGGAGGCGTCACGAACCCGGATGCGCGGGGCGTAGCCGATGATCGGCTCATCGACGGGGATGCCGAGGGCTCGGATCTTCCGGAGACCGCTCCGGGCGTCCGCCGAAAGCGACTCGCTCCCCCAGACGTCCCCGGCGATGTTGAGCAGGGCGATCTCCGCGGGGCTGAACGAGATGTCCTCCGGCAGCGCGTACTCCGCCGTCGGAACGCGATACCGCGCTTCGCGCAGGTCGTCGGGATCGGCTCGCTCGCCGATCGTCTCGATCGGGATGCCGAGCCCGCGGAGGCTCTCCTTGTCGCGCTCGAACATCTTCTCGAGCGCGTCCTTCGACGCTCCGGCCTCGAGCTGCTCGCGATAGCCCGCGACGGAGGAGAGGATCGTCTCCTTCGTCAGCCCCTGCTCGGTCGCCATGAGGGCGACGACGAGGTTGACCAGTCGCTCCTCGGGAGCGCTTCTGGAGGTGGGGGCGGGCACTCGCCCATCCTAGGCGCGAGGACGACGGTCCCTCCCACCGGTGCGAGCGGCGAGGGCCGTCCGGGCGGATCGACGCGAGGTCGATCCCCCGGGCGGCGTCAGTTCAGGGTGCCGAGGATGTCGACCACGTAGACGAGCGCCTTGTCGGCGGGGGCCTTCAGCGCCTGCTGGTCGGCGGACGTCTGGTCGGCCGGCACGACGAGAAGGATCTGAGACCCCACCGTCTGGCCCTCGAGTGCCGACGCCAAAGCGGGCGGCAGGCTCGAGACCGTGGCCTGGCCGGGAGCGCCGTTCTCCCAGGTCGAAGCGAAGGTCGTCTTGGCACCCCACGCCACACCCACGAGGTGGATCATCGCGCTCGAGTCGGCGGTGAGGACCTCGCCGTCGCCCTTCTTGAGAGTCTCGGTGCGCACGTCGGAGGGCGCATCGTTCTGCGGGAAGGAGATGCCCGGCTGACCGCTGGGCGCGCGGACCACCGAGGGCATCCCGGTCCCGGCGTTGAACTGCTCCGCACCGTCGGCGGCTGGCAGGAAGACCTTGCGCATGTCGACGACGAAGACGCCCGGAGCTCCCTCGGCCAATCCGAGGCCGCGTGCCTTGTCGGCGGGGATCTGGTCACCCGGGATGGCGACGGCCACCCGGGACCCTTCCGCCGCGCACTTCAGGGCTGCGGTGAGGCCGGGGACGTCGGGCTCCAGAGCCGTGAGCGAGGTCGTCTTGGTGAGGTCGGAGCCGTACTGCGTCGCGATCGCCGTCTCCCCCGTCACCGGGTTCATCACGGTGACGTTGACGAGGGCGAGCTGCCCGTCCTGCGTCAGCTTCTCGCCGTCGCCCTGCACGAGCGTGTCGACGGCCGTCTGCGTGGGCAGGTACGGGCTGCGCAGGTTCACGGTGGGCGCGGTGCCGACGTCTCCGGTCGCCGAGATCGCCGCCGACAGGGCGGGATCCGCCGTCGGGCTCGGGCACGAGGCTCCGGCGGAGGCGGAGCATCCGACGAGACCGAATCCGGCGAGGGCGGTCACGGCGACGAAGGCGGGAAGTCTGCGCACCGGAACAGTTTAGGGCGTCGCGTCTGAGGAATCCGCCGAAGGCGCCGCGGGGTCCTGGCGCTGACGCACCCCGTCCGCCGCTTTCTGCGCCTCGCGGACGCGCTTGCGCAGGTTCTTGTCGGTGATCTCGCGGTCGCCGACGGCCCCGGGGGTCCAGAGCTCCACGTCCTCATCGCCGTAGCTCGACTTCGACGCGCGACGCTTGACCTCGGGCGGCACCGCCCCCGGAGCAAGACGCCTCGCCGTGAGGAGGAACCCGGTGTGCGCGATCATGCGGTGATCGGGCCGGACGGCGAGCCCCTCGACGTGCCACCCGCGCACCATGGTCTCCGAGGCATCCGGATCCGTGAAGAGACCGGTCGCGCGGATGTACTCCGCGACGCGGCTCAGCTGCGTGGCGGTCGCGACGTAGCAGAGCACCACACCGCCGGGGGTGAGGGCGTCGGCCGCGACGTCGATGCACTCCCACGGGGCGAGCATGTCGAGCACGACCCGATCGACCGTACCGGGCTCGACGGCCCGGGGCAGGCTCTCGACGAGATCTCCGACGACCACGTCCCACGTCGCGGGCGTGCCGCCCAGGAACGTCTCGACGTTGGCGCGGGCGACGTCGGCGAACTCCTCCCGACGCTCGAACGACACCAGACGACCCGCGGGACCGATGGCGCGCAGCAGCCAGAGCGACAGGGCACCGGAACCGACGCCGGCCTCCACGACCGTCGCGCCGGGGAAGATGTCGGCCGCGGAGAGGATCTGCGCCGCGTCCTTCGGGTACACGATCGCCGCGCCGCGGGGCATCGACATGACGAAGTCGCGCAGAAGGGGGCGCAGAGCCAGATACTCGTGGCCCGAGCTGTTGGTCACGACGCTGCCGTCCGGCTCACCGACGAGCAACGAGTGCTTGAGCACGCCGTTGTGCGTGTGCAGCTCGCCGTCCTCGCGCAGCGTGATCGTGTGCAGACGACCCTTGGGGCCGGTCAGCTGCACGCGATCGCCGACCCGGAAGGGGCCGCTCAGGTGCGGGGTCTCACTCATCGGGTCTCCTGCGGGGTCGTGATCGAGGGGGTGGGGACGCCGGGGGCGACGCGCCGCGACGCGTGCAGCACCCGCAGGTCGGCGGTCGAGCGGCCCTCGAGGCTCGGCCAGAGGGCGTCGGCGCCGAGACCGTCCAGGGAGACCATGAGAGGGACGCCGAGCGTCACCGCGCCGCTGGCGGTGGCGGAGCGGAGCCCGTTGGGCGAGTCTTCGATCGCCACCGTGTCGGCGATGTCGACGCCGAGCGCGGCGCAGGCCTGGAGATAGGGGTCCGGGTGGGGTTTGGGTCGCTCCACGTCGTCGCCGGCCACCACGACGTCGAACGCCGGGAAGTCGATCAACTCGACGACCGAGAGAGCCATACGCCGCATCGACATCGTCACGAGCGCGGTCTTCACCCCGTGGGCGCGCAGGTCGGCGAGGAGCTCACGGGCCCCGGGACGGAACGGCACCCCCTCGATCGCGAGCTGGCGCTGCACCTCGTCCGTGAGGTACGAGATGATCTCGTCGACGCCCCACGGAACCCCGGCGTTCTGCAGGAGACGCGCCGAGTCCTCGAGGGCGAGGCCCACCATTCCGAGCGCCTGCTCGTGAGACCAGGTGCCCCCGAAGCGCTCGACGAGCGGTGTCTCGGCCGCCATCCAGAAGGGTTCCGTGTCGACGAGCGTGCCGTCCATGTCCCAGAGGACGGCGGCGGGGGCGGGAGAAGTCATCGTTCCATCGTATCGAGAGCGCCGTCTCCCGCCGCTCCCGGCCTGGCGCATGCGCCTATCCTGGAACCCAGCCCTTCCCGGGGCAGAGGAGGTCGCGTGGACGCACTGGGTCGCCGGATCATCGTCGCCGCTTTCGACGGCTGGAACGACGCCGGAGAGGCGGCGTCCGCCGCCGCGGCTCTGCTGCGCGCCGACACCGA
>Ga0308161_1005260_pt1 | contig 11435 bp, 11 predicted proteins | sample PhyFR2_FD_201034 | JGI IMG/M metagenome (GOLD analysis project Ga0308161, IMG submission 201034) | Phyllosphere microbial communities from UC Gill Tract Community Farm, Albany, California, United States - DLSLF.R2 | ecosystem: Host-associated > Plants > Phyllosphere > Unclassified | place: USA...
ATTGCACAATAATGCTATTAACCATCATCATTCTGCTACGATTTGAATTTTAGAAAAGGGTAAATCATAAAAATGAAAAGGGTTACAAAAAGAGGTTGTATGATCAATTTCGACATGATATGATAGCAGGCTTAATATTGTAAATGATTCATAGTTTGGAACCCTGTGCATTTGGGGTAAAGAGTAACGAAAGCATCTAATTGAAGATGCATACAGAATCGTTAATCTATTGTTCTCAAAGAGAGGGGCATCATTCCAATGACATCATTCAAGTATACGACACTTACTGTACTAGGCAGTCTATTGATTGCAGGAGCAGTAACCGGATGTTCCAACCCGGACGCAACACCTGCTGCACAAGACCAGACTGAAAATAAAGGTCCAAATACAGGTCAGACCGATAGCAGCACAACCGATCAAAAAAATGCGAGCGAGCAATCAGACCTAGCGGATCTAAGACAGTATTCGTCTGATCCGAACAAATCAGATATGAATGCTGATTTTAATGTAGTAGGTACTTTTGTCAGTCAAAATGAAGATAATTTGACGATTAAAGTGAGCGGAAACGAAGTTGTGATTCCGAAGAAAAGTTCGTTTGAAAAAGGCGATTCGTTGCCAGACAATATGGATGGACAAGAGATCAGTGTCAAAATTGATAATCAAAGTCAATCCGCTGTCAGTGCAGAACTAGCTAAAGCAGCAAATGATGAAGATAATACGACTAAAGATCCAATCGGAACGTATGTAAGTGAAGATACGAAGACCGTAATGATCAAAAAAGGCGAAAAAGAAGTATCTTATAACAAAGCTGCTGATTTTGAAGAAAATGTAGAAGCAGGAGCAGCTGATATGACAGGCAAAACGGTTCAATTGGAACTGGACGCTGACGGTAATGTTAAACGCGTAAGCTTGCAGTATCAAGATACAAGTTCAGGTTAATAAGCATAACGTATTCGCCATTTGTCTGAGTTTGATTATATCTACAATGAATACTAATGAAAAAGCACCTCTTATCGGCTGAAATCTTGCCCTAAATGACTGGGAAAGTTTTCGGATAAGAGGTGCTTTTTGTTGTACATATGGATAGTGATGATCTAACAGCTAGCATATAGGCTTTACCTGTTAGACCTCATCCTAACTTATGTGCGCTGGTTTACTTATTTGTAGACTTTAACGCGTTCTTCAACAGGTTGGAATGTTTTTTCGCCAGCAGGAGCAGCAGGTTTACCGAAAGGCATTTGTGCAACCAATTGCCATTGTGCTGGGATATCCCAAGTTGATTTTACTTCTGCATCAATCACTGGATTGTAATGTTGTAGTGTAGCGCCTAGACCTTCTGCTTCAAGTGCTGTCCAGATCACCAATTGCAACATACCGTTAGCATGGTGTCCCCAAAGTGGGAAGTTGTCTTTATAAGCTTCAAATTGATTTTGAAGATTTGTAATAATGTCTGTATCTTCAAAGAATAATACAGTACCATATCCATTTTTGAACATGTTCATTTTGTCAGCTGTTCCTTGGAACGCTTCTTCGTTATTTACAATACCACGCAATGTTTCTGTAGTGATATCCCATAATTTATCATGTTGCTCGCCTAGTAATACAACAACGCGTGCGCTTTGAGAGTTAAAAGAAGATGGAGTATATTTTACTGCTTCTTCAACGATTTCTTGGATTCTGCTATCTGCAATTGGAGATTCTTTGCTGATTACGTAGATAGAACGTCTGTTTTCAAGTGCTTGGAAAAAGTCTAAAGCCATAATGTGTTTCCTCCTTGGAATGTATAAATGTTTGTTACTTACTTTTATAATGATACTACATATTTGTTATAAATCAATAGGTAATCCAAAAAAATCTTAACATTAAGATAAATAAGGATAACTTTCCGAAAAAAGTTATACACATGTGGATAGAATAAATTTAGGGTGTAGAGTTAGAAGAATGTTCCTTGTAATAGCACTTGTCCTGTGGACAAGCATAAAAAACAGTAACTACTTTATAAGATCAAAGTAGTTACTGTTTAATCTTTTACACGATCGATGTTTGATTAGAGAACTACAATTATAGAGCGCCAACCAATATTTCAGCAAATTCTTCTAAAAAGGCTTGATCTTCTGCATCAAAACGCTCTTTTAGAGGGCTATCGATATCAAGTACACCAATTAACGTATCGCCTTTAACTAAAGGAACAACGATCTCGCTGTTTGAAGCCGCATCGCAAGCAATATGTCCAGGAAATTCGTGTACATCCGCAATGCGTAATGTACGACGTTCTGAAGCGGATGTACCACATACACCTTTACCTAAAGGGATGCGAATACAAGCAGGCAATCCTTGAAAAGGACCTAATACTAATTCTTTACCATCATATAGATAGAATCCTGCCCAGTTCGTATCGTTTAAGCATTGTTTTAGCAACGCAGATGCATTAGCCAGATTCGCTACACGATCAGGCTCATCCGCAATTAGACTTTTCAATTGACTCAAAGCCGTCTTGTATTGTTCTTCACGCGTACCACTATACGCTATATTTTCAAACATGAGTTTCACCTTTTTTCCAATAGATTATAACCATCAAGCCTATAAAACAGTATACAACTGCTCTATTTATTTGCAAATAGTAAAGTCGAAATTGTGCATCATCCCAACGATTAGGTAAATGATCAATAAATAACCCAGAAATTGTTTCCGCTTCTAGGGCGACGGGTAATTACAGCGTGAATCTAATAACCGGAAGGAGAGGAATTTATGCACGCTGAAGTACAGAATTTGTTTATTCGTATTCATCTACTTCACCATTCCCATGAAGCCAAATTAACAGTCAATGATATGCAACCGTTTCTGGAAGATCGGGGTTATCGTGTAGGCGAACGTGAGATTAAGCAAGAACTAGAATATCTGGTACAGGAAAATATGCTGACCTCCAGTAGCGATGAATATATAATCACAGGTACAGGCATTCAAGAGTTAAAAGCGATCCGTAAACGATTATCTCTATTGTGCGGAGAAGTGGTTCCGGGTTCTTCCAAATCGGTAAGTCAACGCAAATCATATAAAGAACCATCGGTGGTAGGTTAACGATTATTCTTTATTCCAATCTATAGCTCGATATCGTTCCCATTGAAAAGAGCGCTGATCTTCGCTATCTAAGCGGATATCAACGCTTTTTTATATTTAATTGACAATGTTCCCGAATGTTCCTATAATGATTTTAGAAACATTCAGGAACATTCAGGAACATTAAGGAGATAAAGAATGAAAAAATATTCTGCAAGCTTAAGAAATGGTACAATAAATAGCTATGTCGTAGAATTTAGACACCCTATATTAAAAGATAAGTTCGGTAAGCAAGGTCGCAAAATTCGTAAAGGGATCGGTTCTGACAAGTCTGAAGCAGAATTGTTAGTAAAAGATATCAATTCTATTTTGGATGATGAATCCTTATGGTCGTTAACAAAACAGAAGTTTGCTGAAAAAATATTCCATGCAAAGGCAGTTGAAATATTTTATCGTCAAATGGAAGAAGATGTGACGGATGACCCTTGGGAATTAAGAAACAAATTTATAACTATACCTACAAAGTATGAAGGATATTCTAAACTTATTTTTTTAGGTACAACAGGGGCAGGAAAAACGACTGAGATTAGACAAATGATTGGAACCGATCCAGATGAAATTAGTTTTCCAGCAATTTCGAGCAGTCGAACAACCACATGTAATGCAGAATATATTTTTAAATTAGGAAAATGGGAAAGTATAGTTACATTTAATTCCCAATCGCAAACAATTAAATTAATAGAAGAATGTGTATGGGAAGCTTTTAAAAAAGCAGCTATAGGTGAGGACGATAAAACGATTGCTAGAGCGCTATTGTCTCATCCAGAACAACGTTTTCGCTTAAGTTACTTTTTAGGGCAATATAGGGAAAGTGATCGTGCAATAAATAATATTGTAGATCAGATATCTGATATACCTTATCCTGATGTTTCGGAATTACAAGAAGAATTAAAATATATTATTGATCAGATCAAAAAACTGGTAGAAGTTGCGAATCAAGCATATACACCAAATGAGAATGAGATTGAAGAAGCAATTGATGTATTATACGAAGAGTTTATACGCGAGGAAACGGAAATTTTTAATGATTTGATCGATCATATATTGGAATTAATAAAACAAAGATTTGATGTTATAAAATCGGGAAAATTTTATCGTGATACTAGGGGTTGGCCTATATACTGGTTTGACAAATCTGATCACAAAATGGAAATTCTATCAATGATGAGATGGTTTGCTGGAAATGAGGGTAGAAGATTTGGACAATTGCTTGCTCCTATTGTAAATGGTATTCGTATACAAGGTCCATTTAAACCAAGCTGGTGGGAAGAGGAGGATGTTCCTGCATTAGTTTTGATGGATGGAGAAGGTATTGGACATGATTCAAATATTATAACTAGTTTACCGATAGAAGTTACTAACAGATTTAAAGATGTAGATGCTATTGTTTTAGTAGATAATGCTACACAACCTATGTTGGAAGTACCGAAAGTCATTATTAAAGATGTAGCTACTCGAGGACATCAAGATAAATTGATGATTACGTATACTAGATTTGATCAAGTAGAGGGATCAAACTTAATAGATGAAGAAGATAAAAAAGAACATGTACTAAGTATACAGGTTGGAGCCATAGAAGCTCTACAAGAAACATATAGTTTGCATCCTAAAATGATCCGTCAAATGAGAGATCATCTTAAAGAAAATACTTTTTTCTTTCCGCATACTAATCAATTAAAAGATCAATCAAAAGAATTGACTACCGAAATGAAGTTATTTATAGAATCAGTTATTCAAAAAGTAAATCAAAATCATAGAGGTCATAATCAAGTGATGCCTATTTATGATTTTAGTAAGATTTTATTAGTTATTACTAGTACACGAGCAGTATTTATGGAAAAGTGGTTAACGATTTTAGGTTTTCCTACTGTTTCTTCAGAAGCTAAAAAACAACCATGGTCTAGAATAAAAGCTTTGACTAATCGATTAGCCAATTGGCCTAATATGCATAGTTATAGAGATCTTGAACCTGCTAGTGATTTAGTAAGTTATTTGATTCAATTTCTAAGTGAATTTTTGAATTCGCCTAAAGGATGGACTAATGACGATGCGAGTGATGAAGATAAACAAAAAGTAGTTAGATATTTATCAAGCCGTGTATCTGACCGTTTAAACATTATTATTATTCAAAGGTTAAAGATAAAACAATATGAAAACTGGTTAAAAGCTTATAATTTTAAAGGGACTGGTTCAGCAGCTGAAAGAGCCTCTGAAATCAGAAAAATTTATGAGACAGTGATTCCTCAACCACAAATTGCATATAATGTTGCAGTGAATGATTTTTCTGAACAAATTATCAATATTGTTAAAGAGGAATTAGAAAAAATGGAGACAGAACTAGAATCGCTTAAAAACTTAGAAGAATAAATAAAAACAATCCAACTCCACTAAAGAAGCGGAGAAAGATTGCTTTTGTTAGATGTAAACAGCTTTACTAGAGAAGCGAAGAAATCTACATCTATAATCTGAATTATGTAATAATTTTATCTTTATATCATTATAAAGTCAATGAATTTAATAATTTTATGAATTTGTGAGAGGAGGAGTCGCTATGTCTTTTCATATTTATTTTGATGAGTCGAATAAAATAGATCAACCTAATAAAGCATTCTCTTACTACGGAGCTTATGGAGGACTTTCATCTACTTTAGCAGATACAACGATTAATATAAAAAAGGTTTTACGAAATTTAAACACAAAAAGTGAAATTCATTTTAGAGAATACAATCATGACCAGTATATCAAAAAATATTTTCAAGTAATTAATGAAGTTATAAACCAAGATATTAATATTAATCTTTTTATTGTAGATAATGAGAAAGCTAAAATTATAGCAGAACAGATGCAACTTTCAATTTTAGAATTAAGAAGCCTACTTTATGTCAAAATTCCCGAACGCTTATTTTACGGGATTTTAAGAGAAAAACCTTCGTTAGAATCAATGGATATCAAAATAACAGTAGATCGTAATGATGAATATAGAGTTCTAAATTTATATTCTAAAATTAAAGAACAGATGAATGCTCATTCTGTATATCGAAATAAAAAATATAAAATTAAGTCAGTAAAGTCTGAACATTCGCATCATTCTATTCCATTACAAATTATTGATTTATTTATGGGTATTATTGTTTTTTTAATTGAAAAAAGTTATTTGCAAGATTCTAATACTTCAATTATCAAGAGTGATTTAATTTATAGATTTTTGATGCAAGAACAAAATTTGAGTAAGTTTCAAAGGCAAATTAAATTATTTAAATGGAACGGTCTAGAAGTTCTTAATGAAATTTCCGTAAGTAATTATTTATCTGAATTTATTGTTTTTAAAAGTAACTTTGATGTTAAAGAATTAACGAAACTAACAAAAATCATAAGTGAGAACCCTAATTTTTCTGATAAAGAACTACGTATTGCAATGAATTATCCCAATACTATGCTCAGAATGTTATGGGGATACAAAAATCAAATACAAGGTAATGAAAGAAATTGTTTTATTATATAGAATTTAAATAAAATTTTAATTTATAACTTTAGAGATGAAGTGCCAATATTCACTTTATCTCTAAAGTAATACATACAAATCAAAAATAAATTGACTTCTTTTAATTGTTAACCTAAATTATATAAAGTGGTTAACAATTAACGGAGGTTAGAACATGACAACAAAAGAAATGGTATATGCAGCCTTATTTGCTGCTCTTATTAGTGTATTCGCATTGATTCCACCGATTCCTTTAGGATTTATTCCGGTGCCGATTACAGTACAGACACTGGGCGTTATGATTGCCGGAGGATTTTTAGGTAAAAAGATTGGCGGTATTGCTTTGCTCTTATTTCTTGTCTTGGTAGCGATAGGGTTGCCTGTACTACCCGGTGGACGTGCAGGATTATCTGTTCTAGTGGGGCCTACAGGAGGATATCTATTGAGCTGGCCGATTGCTGCTTTTTGTATCGGATATGCTACCGAAAAAGTATGGTCTCATTTGAAAGTTTGGAAAATGATTCTGATCAACATCGTGTTCGGCGTATTGTTGATCAATCTGATCGGTGCTCCGTTTATGGCATGGGTGACGAATACTTCTGTATGGGCAGGGCTTGTAGGAGGCGTAGCCTTTTTACCAGGAGATTGTATCAAAGCTGTAATTGCCGCTATCATTGTATGGCAGTTAAAAGCGATTAGTCCGATAGAAGTAAAGGCTAATCAATAAAGGAAGTGAACGAATGCTGACATTCAATCATGTTCATTTTTATTATAAAAAAGGACAGCCTATTATAGAAGATATGAGCTTCACTATACATCCAGGTGAATTTGTAGCGATTGTCGGAGCCAACGGTTGTGGGAAGTCTACGATTGCCAAGTTGATCGATGGATTGGTATTACCCCAGCAGGGCACAGTGCAATGGAACACATTAGATACATCTAACCAGAGCGAACTTGCAGATATTCGGCGACAGATCGGCTATATTTTTCAAAATCCAGAAGATCAGTTTATTACCACCACGGTTAGAGATGAAGTGCTATTTGGCTTAGAAAATATAGCTGTACCCCGCGCTGAAATGGAATATCGAGTACTTGAAGCATTACAAGCAGTGCAGATGAAATCCCATATCGATGCAGAACCTCATCAATTATCTGGTGGGCAAAAGCAGCGTGTAGCGATAGCAGCCATACTAGCGATGCGTCCGCATATGATTATTTTCGATGAAGCGACATCAATGCTTGATCCGCGAGGGAGAGAGCAGGTGCTTCATATCATGCACAAGCTTCACCAACAAGGGATAACGATTGTTCATATTTCACATCATATGGATGAAGTGTTAACCGCAGAACGTGTATTACTGATTGATCAAGGACGATTGGTCTTCGATGGCTCACCGCAATCTTTTTTTGCAGACATTCCTGTAGCCCAGTATCAATTACAAGTTCCTTTTGCTGTGCGTGTTCATCAGCTCCTTCAACTTACCACTCCTGTGGCACCCCAGTGGAAAGAGGCGGTTCAGACACAATGGTCTATCAACTCCAACAGGTAAGTGTGCGTTATCGAGATCATCATGCTTTACAAGATATAAGCTGTACGATTGAAGCTGGCCAATGGATCTCAGTGATTGGACAGACTGGAGCAGGCAAGTCGACACTAGTGCAAGTATTGAAAGGATTAATTCCTCTATTCCAAGGAGAGTATCTTGTTGACGATCAAACAGTAGCAACAGATGCCAAAGGAAAGGTCAAGGTTCGACCTGAGATCGGTTATGTTTTTCAATATCCAGAGCATCAATTGTTCGAGACGACTGTAGCTAAAGAATTAGCTTTTGCACCCAAACAACAACGCTGTTCTGCTTCGGAAATCCAGCAAAGGATTACAGCTATTTTGCCTCAAGTGGGGTTAACTGAAGATATATTAGAGTTAGCGCCTTTTCAATTAAGTGGCGGGCAAAAAAGAAGGGTAGCACTGGCTTCTGTTTTAATGATGAATCCTCAAGTGTTGATTGTCGATGAACCTACTGCAGGTCTCGATCCTGTCGGTCGTACAGATATGCTACAGTGGCTTCAGCAATGGCAACAACAAGAGAATCGCACTCTAATTTTGGTGTCTCATCATATGGACGATGTAGCTCAATATTCAGACGAAGTTCTTTTATTGCATCAAGGTCGATTGATCGGACAGTATGATCCTGTGACTTTATTTATTGAGCAATCTCATCTATTAGAACAAAGCGGATTGGTTTTGCCAGAATCTATTCAATTATTGAAGTTGATCGAACAATGCTCCGGGCAGAAGATAGAGATAGACAGTTGCCGTGAACAAGATATTTTCGCCAAAATTATACCTGTTTGGCATCGAAAGGAGCAGACTTTTGGCTAATCCCGTACTTATTGGTCAATATGTAGAGACTCATTCGATTATTCATCGCTTAGATCCACGTACGAAATTGATCAGTTTATTTATATTTATGCTGAGCTTGATATGGCTGAATACAGGAATTAGCTATATCGTAGCTAGTTTATTTGTGGTCATGATTGTAGGAATCACTCGTATTCCAGTTGTTATTTTTTGGCGTGGACTGATTCCATTAGTCGTTATTTTATTATTTACGTTTGTCTACAATATGCTATTTACAGAGGGCACCGTTATTTGGTCATGGGGATGGTTACACATTACGATAGAAGGATTAGAGAATGGTGTACGTTTGGTGTGGCGCATTATTTTGTTAGTCATACTGGCAGCGATCTTAACATTAACGACTAAGCCGTTAACACTAGCCTACGGGTTAGAGAAGTTAATGTATCCACTGGGCAAACTCAACGTACCTATTGAACAATTTTCATTAATGATCGTGATAGCAATTCGTTTTATCCCGACTATTTTAGAAGAATTAGAGCGTATTTTGTTAGCGCAAAAAGCAAGAGGATACGATATCACTACACTTCGCTTACCACAACGTGTGCTAGCATATATTCCTATTCTAGTTCCATTACTGTTTACAATTGTTCAACGGGCTGAACATCTTAGTGATGCGATCGATGCTCGTGCTTATGGCAAAGGTAAAGGCAGAACATCGTATCGACAACTACAATGGCAATCTATCGATTATATCGTGATGATTATCGCCATCCTAATTGCGCTAGGTCTGTTATTATTAAATATAATGAAGATATAGACCTATCAGATAAGGATGATAACGATGAAATGGAATACAAGAATAACAGAGCTATTACAGATTGAATATCCCATCATAGAAGGTGGATTAGCCTATCTAGGTTACTCTGAGCTTGCGGCTGCGGTCTGTAATGCAGGTGGACTCGGGCAAATTACAGCTATGAGTCTGCCGGATGCCGAAGCATTACGTGAAGATATTCGTCGTCTACGTACATTGACAGATAAGCCGTTTGGGGTGAACTTTGCGATAGGGCAGTATGGATTCGGTTATGAAGATCGAGTACAAGTGGCTATAGATGAACATGTTCCAGTAGTCACAATTACAGGAGGCAATCCAGCACCTGTATTAGAGATGCTTAGACCTACAGCTATCAAAGCATTAGTGCTTGTATCGTCACCCAGACAAGCGCAAAAAGCAGAGCAATTAGGTGCAGATGCTGTGATCGTTGTTGGACAAGAAGGCGGTGGACATCTGGGGGATCGATGATGTAGGAACGATGGTATTGGTTCCCCAAGTAGTCGATGCAGTGAGTATTCCAGTGGTCGCTTCAGGAGGGATCGGAGACGGTCGAGGCTGGATGGCGGCACATGCGCTAGGTGCAGAAGGTATAGAAATGGGCACACGCTTTATTGCTACAACCGAATGTATACATGCATCAGCTTCTTATAAAAAAGCACTGGTCGACAGCGCAGCATCCGATACCGTGATTATCAAACGCTCTATCAAAGCACCTGCAAGAGTATTACGAACGGACTATACCAATGAAATTCTAAAAATCGAACAAGCCACACCCACCTATGAAGCGTTAAAATCCTATATCAGTGGCGAAGCCAACAAACGATGGATCTATGATGACCAACCCGAACAAGGCTTCGCCTGGGCAGGACAAGTCATCGGTCTCATCAAAGACATCCCAACCGTAGCAGAACTCATCCAACGCATGCTCCAAGAAGCCCAAGACATCCGCCAAAAGTGGTCAACCTAATCAATTAATAGGGTTAATTTTTTTCTTAAAATATCTCCCACCGCGATCTAGAGCGGAGGGGAATAATCATTCTGAAAGAGCGAAGCGCTCGCCTGTGTAAGCTAATCCCTACCGCAAAGCGGTTATTCAGGGGATCAGCTTACACCAGCGACGACAAGAACGATTATTCCCCGTAGCGCTCTCATTCACCCCACCCAAGCGATATTTTCAAAAAACAAACCCAAAAAGGATCATTTCGCATTCTCTCCTGCACAACATGGAGAAAATAGGGAATGATCCTTTTTTTAATAGAGTATGCGGAACGTACAAACGGTTTATTTACGCATAGCAGGAGACAAACGTTCTGCTTCCATACCTAATTTTTTAAGCAAGAAAATCATTTGTTCTTTCTCTTGGAAATTCAGACCGCTTAACGCATAATTCAGACGTTCTTCATATTTTGGATAAATTTCATCCATCACAGCACGTCCCACATCAGTCAATTCAGCATAGATCACACGACGATCGGTAGGGCAAGGATGACGACGTAACAATCCGCTGTGTTCTAACTTGTCGATCACATAAGTAACATTACCACTTTGTAGTAATAATTTAGCACCAATTTGTTGTATCGGTTGGGCGCTTTTAAAATAAAGAACTTCCATTACAGCAAAAGCAGTAGAGTTGAAGCCTT
>Ga0308161_1005262_pt1 | contig 11434 bp, 10 predicted proteins | sample PhyFR2_FD_201034 | JGI IMG/M metagenome (GOLD analysis project Ga0308161, IMG submission 201034) | Phyllosphere microbial communities from UC Gill Tract Community Farm, Albany, California, United States - DLSLF.R2 | ecosystem: Host-associated > Plants > Phyllosphere > Unclassified | place: USA...
CTGCTCGGGTCCCGCGCGATGCAGGACCTGATCGAGCGGCTCGAGGGCGAGTTCGACTACGTCCTGTTCGACGCCCCGCCGCTGCTGCCCGTCACCGACGCGGCGATCCTGGCGAAGAAGGCCTCCGGCGCGATCGTCGCCGTGGCCTCGGGCAAGACGCACAAGGGCCAGTTCGCCGCTGCCGTCTCCGCGCTCGAGAGCGTGGGCGCGCCGATCGCCGGCTTCGTCATCACGATGATGCCGGTCCGCGGCCCGGGTGCCTACGGCTACGGCCGGTACGGCTACGGGTACGGCTACGGCATCGAGGACGAGGACACACCGAAGGTCAAGCCGCCCAAGCGCGGCGGGAAGAAGCTCGGCGCCCTGAGTCGCGCCGAGCGCTGAGACGAGGTCGGGGGACATGGACACTCGCCGGGGGACCCGAAACCTCGGTTCGTCGCTCACGCGGACGACCCTGGTCTGGGTCGCCATCGTGATCGTCGTGCTGGTCGTCATCGACATCGCACTCGTCACGCTCGCCCTGGGACGCACCGCACCGAACTCCGGTGACCCGGCAGGCCCGATCCCGACCTTCTCCAGCTCTCCGCGCTCCAGCGAGAGCGCGTCCCCGACACCGACGGCTGACGCCGCCGGTGCACGTCGGTCCCTGTCCGCGGTCGACGGCCAGGAGGCATGGCGCGCGTCCGGCGGGACCTGCGGCGGTCCTGCTCCCGCCCTCGAGCACACGACCGACGCCGGTGCGACATGGAAGCCGGTCACGCTGGGAACCGACGTCTCGTCGGTGATGGCGATCCGTGCCTCCAGTTCGAACCTGACGATGCTGGCCGGTGTCGGTGACGACTGCATCCCCACGGTGCGGTCCAGCACCGATGACGGCGTCACCTGGAGCGCTGCCGCTGCCGGTGCGGCCGGAGCCGGCATCTCGCCCGCCGGGGTGGTCCTGTCGACCGGCGTCGTCGCCGCTCCCTGCAGCGAACCGGTCGAGGCGTTCCAGGGGAAGCAGACCTCCGTCGTGCTCTGCGACGGCCACTTCGAATGGCGTTCCGGTACCGGCGCCTGGGTGGACGTGCCACTCGCCGGGGTCCGTTCGCTCGCCGACGCCGGCAACGACTACTCGCTCGCCCGCGTCGGCGCTGACACGTGTGCCGGCGTGCAGATCGCGTCGATGCCCGCTGTCGGTGTGACGCCGGCGACGACGCCCACCGCGGTCGGCTGCGACGCGGACGCCGCGACCGACGGTCCGATCAGCCTGTCCCGAGCCGGCGACGACGTCTGGCTGTGGGCAGGCGACACCGTCTCGGTCTCGACCGACGGCGGGGCGACGTGGTGAGCCGGTGGCGGACATGACCGCGGGCGCGGTTCGCGTCTCCCCGTCGACAGGGTCCACCGAGGAGTGGAGCCGGTCGTTCTCGCGCCGCGTCCTGGTCACCGACCTGCTCGCCCTGTTCTGGGTCGTGTTCGGCGTCCAGATCGCCTGGCTTGGTCTCGACTCCAACCTGGCCACCAACACGGCCGACCTGCGCCTGAGCTACACCGGCATCTCCGTCGTCGTGATCGTCGTCTGGATGACCGCCCTGGCGCTCTACGACACCCGCGGGCACCGGGTGATCGGCGTCGGCAGCACCGAGTACCGCCTGGTCGCCGACGCCAGTGTGCGCGTCTTCGGGTTCCTGGCGATCGTCGCGTTCCTGCTGCACGTCGACCTGGCCCGCGGCTACATCCTCATCGCCTTCCCGGTCGGCATCGTCGTCCTGCTCCTCTCGCGCTGGATGTGGCGCCAGTGGCTGGTGGCGGAGCGCAAGCGCGGCAACTACTCGGCGAAGGTCCTGCTCGTCGGCTCGACCAGCAGTGTGCTGCACCTGGCCCGCGAGCTCGGGCGTTCCCCGGAGGCCGGGTACCGCGTCGTCGGCGCTGCCGTCTCCGCCGGCACCCACGGCACCCTGCCCGGCTCGACCGTGCAGAGCTTCGGCGGCTTCGACGACCTGACTGTCGCCCTCGCCACCACCGGAGCCGACACCGTCGTCATCACCAGCGCCGACGACCTGCCGCCGGAGCGCGTCCGACAGCTCAGCTGGTCGCTCGAGCCCGGCCGCCAGCACCTGGTCGTCGCACCGAGCCTGACCGACATCGGCGGGCCCCGAATCCACACCCGCCCGGTGCAGGGCCTGCCGCTGATCCACGTCGAGACGCCGACCTACACCGGCCGCAAGCTCTACACGAAGCGTGCCTTCGACATGATCGGTTCGACGCTGCTCATCCTGGTCCTGTCGCCGGTGCTGCTCGTCCTGGCCCTGCTGGTGAAGACCACCTCGACGGGGCCGGTGTTCTTCCGCCAGGAGCGGGTCGGCCTGAACGGCACCACCTTCCGGATGATCAAGTTCCGGTCCATGGTCGTCGATGCCGAAGCCCGCCTGCAGGAGCTCAGCCAGCTGGACCGGGCGGAGGGCAACGACGTGCTGTTCAAGATGAAGAACGACCCCCGCGTCACCCGGGTCGGTGCCTTCATGCGCCGGTACAGCCTGGACGAGGTACCCCAGCTGTTCAACGTCCTCATCGGTGACATGTCGCTGGTTGGACCGCGACCGCCGCTAGCCAAGGAAGTGGCGCTGTACGACACCCACGTCCATCGCCGGTTCCTGGTGAAGCCGGGCATGACGGGACTCTGGCAGGTAAGCGGTCGCTCGGACCTCTCGTGGGAGGACTCGGTACGGCTGGACCTGTATTACGTGGAGAACTGGTCTTTGGTCAGCGACTTGATCATCCTCTGGCGAACTGCTCGTGCTGTTGTGCGATCGCAGGGGGCATACTGATGAAAAGGAATTTGCTCAAGTGACGGGACGGTCGAGAACAGTTCGGTTTGATCGATTGAGAGCACCGGAATCTATACCGGAATTGACCTCTCCTACTGGAGCTGTTCATTTCCTAACGGCAGTTGCTGCACTCAGTTCAAGCTGGAGCGCTGTTCGCTTCGGCGGGGTGACCCTCGCTGATGTCTGTCTCATCTCTGGTGCTCTATTGGCGCTGCTGTCGTCCGGCTCCCGCATAGCTTTGTTGAGGGGATGGATGGTATTTCCTGCCCTTTTTGCTTTGTTCCTCTTGGCGAGAGACGTCATTGTTTTTGGACGCCCCATTAACGGTGCGAGTGACGTGATTGAGGGCATCAGTCCATCGCAGATGTTGCTACGAATTACCTTGTCCACTTTTTGTGTCGCCATACTGTGCGTTTCGAATACAATTCACGGGCGTCGCGCTCTTCAGCGGACCGTCGGCTGGTGGCTTCTTGGGATCGCACTCAGTGCTGTTTACGCGCTCGGGCAAAGCGCAGGCATCCTCGCCGTCGGTGACCTGATGCAACTCAACGGCACGTCGCGCTTTGCTGGACTCACGAGCCACCCAAACGCCCTGGCTCAGACTCTGGTTTTGGCCATCCCTTTTGCACTCCTGGTACCTCCAGGGCCCCGGCTCCGGTCGATTGCGACGCGCGTGCTGGGGCTTGTTCTGTGTGGCCTGGCTCTATACCAGTCAGGGTCACGCGCCGGCCTCTTAATAGGGTTCGTGGCTGTCTTGCTCTGTGGGTGCATAGTGGCAAAGCGTTTGAATGCCTTGCGTTGGGTTCTTCCCCTAGTTTTGATCGCTTCGGCAATCGGGATCATCTACGGCCCGGGGGTCATCGCAGGAACCCGATTTGCGTCCGACTCTGGTTCTACAGCGAGCAACAACGCGCGCGTACAAGCGTTGAGCGATGGGTGGGATGGATTTCTTGCTCACCCTTTGGCCGGAGCAGGATTGGGTGTCTGGGTCGGCGAGCTTGCCCCCCTCGTGCTTCTCGTGTCGGGCGGGACGGTGTATCTGGCGATCTATACATTTTTCGTCTTCAAGCCGATAGCGGTCACGCTTAAGTATCGCTCGGACTTTTTGATCGGAGCATGCTTGATTTCAGCAATGCTCGTCCCGATACTCGGCCTTCTCAACAATGGATTCACGGAGCGGTACACATTTTGGCCGGCTCTACTCGGGTATTGTCTGGCACTTACGCTCGAGTCCCGAAGAAAAGTCTCGAACGATGTGTTTGACAGACCTGCTGAGTAGCCGAAAGCAGCGTTTCTGGCGTCTCGTTCCGCCGGTTCGACCTGTCGGCAACCCGCACTCGGAGTTGCCACTAAATGCCAAGTGGAATCACACTCGTTAGTGTGGCCTAGTACCGGTTTTCCTTGCTGGAGCTCCCGACCAGATCTCCCATGGGCCCGTGCTCTTCGTTAGCACCGAATTAGCTCCAACAACCGATCCCTCGGCGACGACCAGTAGGCCGATCTTTGAAACCACAACCGCGTTGGCGCCGAGGATGACATTGTCCGCCAGGATGAAGCCCTTGAATTCCGGGTGAGGTTCCTGCCAGATGTCGGCTCGTCCGACTGTCACCCCCTGGTGCAGCATCACGTTTCTGCCAATTCGGGTGAGGCCGTGCACGACAACGCTTCCAGCATGGCGCAAGATGAGCCCAGTACCTGGATCAAGGGTCTTTGCCGGGATGTCAATCCCCCGGAACTTCAGGGCCTGTCTCAAGACGGGACCGAGTATGCGCCTCTTCTGAGCCAGAATAACCCAGGCGTAGAACTTGTCGATCGGACCGGCAGGTGGGCGGAACATTCCTTGATGCTACTAGGCAACCTGCTTTCGGCCACGTCTTTGAGGACGTGTCGGACGGCAATCTATCTGTGCACTCATGACGTAAGCTCGGCTGGTCGCGGGCTGGTCGCGGGCTGGTCGCGGGCTGGTCGCGGGCTGGTCGCGGGCTGGTCGCCGGCTGGGGCCTATTGGCCCCAGTTCAGGAGGAGCTGGCCCGCGATCATGTGGTCGACGGGCATAGTGATCTTGATGTTGTTCATGTCTCCGTCTACTGTCGTGATTCGAGCCGAGGGATCAGCGCTCTGCAAGAGCTCGAAGACGGTCCCGAACGCCTGTTGCTCCTCAATGCTGGTCTGGGCGAAAGCTTTCCGGAGCGTCTTGAGCCAAAACCCCTGTGGTGACTGACCGCGGAGGTGCGTCGAACGACGCGTGAACTTGACGACCTTGTTGCCCCGTGTCTTTACGATCGGGTCAATCGAGTCGATAACGGGGATAACCGCTTCTGCGGACTCGAGCGCTTCCACGACACGCTCGATCAAGGAGTGCTCAACGAGTGGCCGCACACCGTCGTGCACCAGTAGGCGCGCATCATCAGATTCGACGGAGCCGATCGCGTTGAGAACGGAAGCATTCCGATGCTCACCGGCATCGACTATTTCCCAGGGCTTCCGTCGGACGGCATCACTCACGACGTCTGCAATCTCAGCTTGCCAGTCCGGATTCGCTGCTATAACGATTCGTTCGGTCGCCGGATGCGCGTCAAAGGTGCGAAGCGAATAGGAGAGGACGGTGTGGCCGGAGAGCCTTGCTAGCTGTTTCGGTTTCGCCGCTCCGAAGCGTGTCCCTGCTCCGCCCGCTAGGACGACACCGATGATGGGGTCTTGTTGCCCAGAGTTCACGACGTGGTTCCTTCCCGGACGACGAGCTGTGCATGCTGCCGTGTCTGGGTAAACCTACAGGATCATGAGCCTTCTTCGCGCCTAGTCATCACTCTCGAGCAGCTGAATCAGTCCCCTTCTCGCAAGTTCGTCGAGGACTGACGCCGCTGCGGAACAGCCGCTGACGAACCCGAAGTGATCAGACGACCGGGCTCTAAGCCTTTCGAAGCACTTGCCGCTGAGGATCTCGTCCGCGAGCCGGCTGAAGTCGTCGTCTGTGTGCAACTCCGGTCCCGGAAGCCAGTCCAGCGCATCGCTCGGTACCAAGCCGCGAGTCGTGACGTAGTCGGCCTTGTCCGGCATGAAGTAGGCGATGGGACGGCGGGTTGCGATGTACTCGAACCAGACGGACGAGTAGTCGGTGATGAGCGCAGCAGAAGCGCCGAGGACGTTGTAGAGCGTCGTGCGCGAGGCCGTCAACAGATTCGAGGAGATGCTGATGGCGCCGGGGACGTCCCGATTTGCGGTGTCCGCCGGATGGGCGTTGACGATCACTTCGATGCCCCTTGCGCGGAGCACGTCGAAACCGCTGCGGATTGCCTCTGCCGTCGAGACGCCACCGACGTTCTCAGTGCTCGAGACCCATCCGTCGTTGGCGCCTTCCTTCACCGCGGCTTTTCTATAGGTCGGCATCCAGACCACAAACGGTTTCCCGCTGAGCCCGAGGCTCTTGAGTGATGAAGTAGCCGCTGGCGTTCCGAGTCGCGATGCCCGCGGGGGTAATGCGATCAAAACATTAGACGGATCGACGCGAAAGGCGGACGCTCGTGTTTCAGCGTGCATTCGGGTTGGAACAACTAGATGCGTCGCGTAGCCGGGGTAGTCGACGCGCTTGATCCCGTGCCCGTGCCACAGGTTGACCACCGTGCGCGACGGGGCGAGGCGAGGGTTGCCGTAGAGACCGTGGGTATAGAAGACCGCCTCAGCGATGACGTACGAGTAGACACTGACGAATGACCAGTATTTGGCGGTACGCACATGAGGCGCGAGCGCGAGGCCGAGATCGGCGAGTTCGAGTCGTGAGGGAGCATCGATCCATACGATGCGGCCGTCGTAGCGGTCCTGCAGCTCCCTGACGATTTCGACTGCGTTCCCTTCAAGCGCTGGGAATCCGTTCACCACCACAAGTCGCTGGTGGGGCAGGAGATAGGTGGCAGCCACGAGAGTGTTCCGAAGCACTCCCCACACGGCCTTCCGCAGGAAGCGACGACCGATACTGACCGCGGATGCGGCAAACGAATTTGGTGTCCGCGAGTCATTCATGATCGGCCTGGCCCCGCTCTGACGGAAGGATACCCCGTTCTCTGAGGTGAGCCACGAAGTGTGCGGCCATGGCCTCTACAGTGTAAAGAGCGCCGGTGTTCCAAGTTTGTTCGCGGAACTGCAAGAGTAGGTTGCTATTTTTGAGGAGGTCGATCACGGTCGACGCGTATTCTTCCTCAGTATTGCCAGTGCGCATCGAGTTCGACGAATCGAGGTACTCGGCCTCCGGCGCGTGGAAAGGCCAGTCTGTTGTAATCACAGGAAGTCCGAGTGCTACGGCGTCGACGGCCACGAGCCCGACCCTTCCTGGCATTAGCAGGATGTCTGAGACACTCGAGAACCGAACCAGCTCCTCTTGGCCGAGACGTGGGACCACTATGACATTCCGCCGACGCTGCGCCTGGTCTGAGACGAAGTCTTGCAGAGGACCGGATCCTGCGATCACGGCGGTGAAGTTAGGCAACTCAGCGACAATGCGGTCTATGGCCCGGAAAAGGAAGTCGAGTCGCTTTGCCTCGATGAACGCTCCGACGAAGAGTCCAACCGGACCGGTCGGTATATCCTGAGACAGCCGAAACTCCGCGATATCAGTTGGAGTCAGCGTCGTTCGCATGCGCCGCAGGGTGGCTGTGTCGGTGGCATTGAAGACCGGGTGGACACGATTCCGCGGAACACCCATGGACTCAATTGCAGTTACTGCGCTTGGGGTGTAAACAAGTATGCCCTCGGCTCGACGGGCCATAGCTGTCTTGATAGCTTTACCGACTCGATTCTCGTTATTGACGTAGGAGCGACCGTGTCCCCAAAGGAACGTTTTCGTCCTGCTCGAAAATAATAGGAGAATTGAGTCCAGGGCGGTAGCAGAGAACGGTACTATTACTGCTCGCGCTCCGCGAGCTCGCTTCCAGATTCGACGGAGAGCGAGAGTCCGACCAAAGACCTGTAATCGAAGCTGTGGCACCTCGACGCTCCACGGACCGGTTCGTGCGCTACCAACCTTAAGCATCTCGTGCCCGGGGCGTCCGTGCCAAACTTCAAGCTCGAACCCTTCGTCAGAGATCTGTCGGGCCAATTCGTTGAAGAATGGCACTCGGTAGTCCGGCACAAACGGTTGCGAGACTGCGATCAACTGTCGTCCGCTTTTCAGGTCAGCCATCAATGGGTCTCCGGTCGGCTTTTCGAGGGCTATTGGAAACTGTCGTCACGCCACTATCAACGACCTGATCCTCTAGATGTGGTGTTGCAGGCTCTTTTTCGGCGATGATTCGTAGCCGCCGTGCTGCTGGAATGCCGAGTATCAGGGGGTAACAGAGAGCACTGGCAGCGAAGCCGGTCACCAAGCTGGCATCTACTCCGCCCAGGACAAAACCGATGAGGAAGCCCACCCAAGATGCGGCTACTAGAAGTGCCCGTGTCGTGGTGACCAAAGCATGATGTCCTAGGAGACGTAGTGTGACGCCCTGGATACCGGCCCAGCCGGAGCTAATTGCGACCAATCCTACGAGCAGTACTCCGATCTGGAGAGCGGATGACTGCACGCCTGACGGGTTTATCCCAAGCAGCCGCACGCTCAGAACGATACTCATGACAACGATGGCCGACACGACAATCAACCGGATCGATAACTGGCGGCCTCGTTGAAGGAGCGACGCCGTGCTCCGATGGGAATCTCTGGTAGCGCCGTCGGCTACGAAATTGGTAGAAGTAGCTGCGAAGATGAGGTTCATCGGCCCCAGTAGTGTTTGGGCGAACCGAAAACCTCCGACGAGTTGAGACGCACCGAGCCCGCCTAGGACGAACATTGGAATCGTCGAATTCAGCTGCCCGACCGCAAATTCGAGGAACTGCAAATGTGCCTGGTGGCGGTACGCCTTATAAGGGGTCCACTGCTTTATCCGGATTGTCCAGAGGCGCGACCACAACACTAGTGCTGAAAGGCCGGCCGTAGCAGCAACGATGGTCTGCAGCTCTGCGGCATCGAACTTCACGCTGCCGAGCTGCAGAAGGGCTATCGGGCCCAGCGCAAGCAAGCGCACAGCATCGCCTAGCGCAACCTGCCATCTGCGATCTGCCGCGATGAAGCGACTACGCAACCAGTCATAAAAGACCGGGAGGCCAAATGTCGCCGTCACGAGCGCTAAGGCCTCGGGCGCTCGGACTCCGAGGACCCATACCAAGGGAATGCTGAGCGTTGCCATGGCGAGACTGGCAGTCAGCCCGTACCTGAAAGGGACACGTGCGTCTGGATCTGTGCGTAAGAGGAAAAGCGCTGGCCTCGTTAAGCTCGCTCGGATTAGACCTACACTGGTCGTACTTATGAGGGTCAGGAGTGAAAAGACAGCGAATTGCTCGGGTGGCAAAACTCCTACGGCGATGACCATCGCCAACGCGCCCGAGACGCTCGAGAACGCCTGGGCAAGCAAAAGTGGATTGTTGGCTACCCGAACTAGGCGACCCGAACCCCTTGTAAAGACCCTTCTCATCGGACCTTCTGCAGTGCGTCCTGGTAGGTCGTATAAAGCCGAGTGGCGACAGCGGACATGCCGAATTCGGTCTTCACGGCTCTGCGCCCCTGCTCACCCATAAGCACGCGTTTCGCAGGATCTGCGAGAAGCTCGGCGATCGCCTCTGCAAGACTGTCCGGGTCGTCCCTCGACACCAACCCTGCTTCGTGGCGGCGTACAGCAGGGGCTAGCCCGCATGACTCCGTTACGACGACGGGTTTACCAAGGGACATGGCTTCCAAGACGGTCATGCCGAACGGCTCATCGACGGCCGGTAGCACGTACACGTCACAGCGAGCCATTCGGTCAAGCGTTCGTGCAGGATCGACGGGACCTTCCCATGCGATCGCACTCGGCTCGTCGCCAATGGCGCTTTGCACGGCTAGGGCCTCGCCTTCGTCTGGTCCCACGAGCGCGAACCTAGTATTAGGGAAGCTGCCCAGTAGCTGCTTTGCTGCCTCGATGAAGTAGAGGGGCCGCTTCCGCACGTGCAATCGGGCGAGATACAGCACCTCTGAGCTCTCCGTCGCATGTACCTTCTCCTTCGCGCGTTGCTCTGGCACGCCGTTCGGTAGGATCACAGGCCGCGGAAGGCCCGGGGCCACGAGCTTCAGATCCTCTCGTTCGCGATCGCTCAAAGCGAAAACTGCGCTGGCTCGTCGTAGTACTGGGCGCGTGCCGAAGGCGTCTATCGGCCGCGCCAATAATTTGCTTGAAGGATCGATCATTCCGTGGGGCTGTACTACGACAGGTATACCGCTCCTGAGGAGCGTAATGACGGCAGGAAGGGTCACTAGGTCGCGTGCGAGGTGGACATGCGCTATGTCGAATTCTCTGCTGTGCTCGCGTAGCCAACTCAGCATTCCCAGTGCAAACATGCCAGCAAATCCGAGCCCAGGTAGGCGTCTCGCCCGGAAGAGTAACGTCCGTACTCCGTCAATGCTGGTGAGCGGTGAAAGGTCATTGCGGCGTGCGCCTGCAAGCACCGTGACCTGGTGGCCCCTTTCCTGAAGCGCCTTTGTTTGATTCTGGCAGACTCTCGTTGGCCCTCCAAAAGCACCGTCTGAGCTGATCAGCGAGACAATGTGCAAGATCCGCATCACAAATCCTCGGATTCGTAGTCGCGCAACGCAAAGCGATGTCCGGCTGGCTCACAGTTCGGCCCTTGCACCACAACGTTCGGAGCCACCTGACCTTGGATGATAGTCATGGGCTTCGCGAGAACTGACTGTCCGATCTCAGCGCCGCCAAGGACGATGCATCTTGCGGTCAGCCAGACTCCGTCATGGATGATGATCGGACGAGTTACCAAAGCCATGTCGCGACGATGGGCATGGCTTCCGGTCGTCAGGAACGACTCCTGAGATATGACGACGTTTGCGCCCACCCGGATGTGGGCCTGGTTGTGAAACCAGGCACCCTCGCCGATCCAGCAATTGTCCCCGATGGTCAACTTCCAAGGGAAGCGAACACGGGTACGCGGACGGAACACCACATTCGATCCGATCTGAGCACCGAAAGCACGTAAAGCGCGGACTCGCAGCGAGGAACTGATTTGCCACGGGTTTGCAACTAGGAGTAACTCCATCACGCCCCAGAGGTACACTTTCCAACGCGGAGCATCCCAGGTTTCCCGCTGGCCGGGAGCTTTGCTGAGGTCGATAATTGGGATTCTCGAATCGCGTGAGGGTGGCCAGCTCAATGTCGCTCCCAAAAAATTGTCAACGTGCTTGCCACAGCGTGGCTTAACCAGGTGGTTCGTGCGATAGCCGCGCCGTCGTGCTTCACGATCGGAGCTCGACGTCCTGATTGGCACCGTCCTGGATGCTGAGCATCCTCAACGGGTGGGCCCGACCAACCATGGCGTGACGAGCGGCGAGCAGGTTGCCGAATAGACGAGCGCGCCGTGAAGCGAACCGCGAGGACGGTACCAAGGCCAGCGCGAGGTTCTTCATTGCCGGACGCGCCATCTCACGGATGGTTTGTGCCGCTGACAACGACCTCTTCTTTCGCAAGTGGAGGGGGTTTGCGATCTGGGAGTAACCAAATCGACGGTGTGACGTCCTGCCTCCGGTGTTCGAACCTCTGTGGGCAACAACCGCG
>Ga0308161_1005263_pt1 | contig 11431 bp, 10 predicted proteins | sample PhyFR2_FD_201034 | JGI IMG/M metagenome (GOLD analysis project Ga0308161, IMG submission 201034) | Phyllosphere microbial communities from UC Gill Tract Community Farm, Albany, California, United States - DLSLF.R2 | ecosystem: Host-associated > Plants > Phyllosphere > Unclassified | place: USA...
AAGCTTGTATCCTTTTTTTAGATAAAAATCAACGGCCTGCTGGTTTTGTTCATTGACGTCAACTTTATATACCTGGAGATTCTCCAAAACATAGGTCAGTGCCAGGCCCCCAACCCCTTGTCCCCTGTACTCGGTATCCACAAATAGCATTTCCAAATTATCATCTGAGACAGCAAAAAAAGCACAGGGATGCGCATTGCTTTCCATGATAAACGCTTTTAATTGTGGTAAATATGCCGTTGGAATCAGTTTCTTATATAACTGAAGATCCTCCTCCTTCAAAAAATCATGTGTCGCCCGAACCGAATTCTCCCAAATTCTCAAAATCGCCGGATAGTCCGCTTCCATTGCCGCTCTTATTTCCATAACTATTGCCTTTCGCTCAAAAAATTTTGTCTGCACAGCATAGCAAGCTTCATACGCTACTCCCAAAATACAATTCCGCGCCGTACAGAACGACAATGTAAGTTAAATTAGCGTACTAAAACCCTTTAAAAGTTAAATAAGACAGAAAGATGATGATTTATAATAGGACTATTTGATTTAAGAGAAAACAATCTTATCTTGTAAATAAACACATTAGCCATGCACAACACACTTGTATTTAAAAAATATCTATTTGAAGATTTTGATTCATTTTACGACTTGGTAAAGGAGGATGATGTGATGAAATATATCACTGGCAAAGGCTTAACCGATGAGCAGGCCAGAAGAAAATTTGAGTCGATTCTCGAAATCAACCAGGATCCCGATTTAGGTTATTTCAAAGTAATTGAAACGGACACGCAAAACCTTTTAGGAGATTGTAAGCTCGTAAACTACAAAAAAGATCCTACCGTATTTGAAATTGGTTATTTGCTACGCCAGGAACACTGGGGAAAAGGTTTAGGAACACAGATTTGTGAGTCAATGCTCGCACGAGCGACGACATTGAATCCAGATAAAGATGTCATCGGTATTATCGATCCCGATAACACAGCTTCGAGACGTCTGTTAAGCAAATTCGGATTCAAGAGTTTTTTCGTTGGGATCGAAGACGATATTGCGACCGAAAAACTGATCCTCAAACGAACTGCAGCCAAATAAGTAAAGCCCATTCGTTTATTAGAAACAATCTTCCCAGCCTATGCCCGCGCCAAATAAAAAATCCATGAAGCTTAAGGTAAAGACAAACTGCAACCCACACGAAAGTCTTCAGGATACCTTATCATTCTTTGGAGTAAATTGCCATCGCCCCTATTATATTTCTTCCGGAAATCCAATTTTTGAGTACCCCAGCAATGCTTTTCGCATCGACTTTTATGCCATTTGTATCTGTACTGCAGGCGATATCAATATCGAAGTCGATAATCAGGAATACCATATTTCTAAAAATAAGATTCTCGTATCCGCACCAACAACAATTATCCGGTTTTCGCAGGTCAGTCTAGACTTCAGAATGAAGCTGCTCTTCTTTGACAAAGCATTTCTCCTCAAACATCTTGTTAATCCATTTTTTATTGAGCAATTGGGGCTTTTTAAGAATTCGACGTTTACGCTAGTCAATTCCCAAGACAAGCAAATTGACAAATTGTTAAAATTAATAGATTACCTCAAGGAAGTTACGCTACGGACGACACGTTTTACGGCAGATATCATTCGAACTATCATCTTTAATCTACTGTTGGAGATTGCCGACGAACTGGCCTTAGCGGATCAAATCACGGCAGACAGCAGCCAAGAAACCAACAACCTTTTCTATAAGTTTACAGACTTGGTCCAGCGGCACAGCAATCAATACAGAGAGGTACAATATTACGCCGACCAGTTATTTATTTCAAACAAATACCTGATTAATATTGTTAAGAAAGCATCAGGTAAAACACCGCATGAAATTATCGATGAAAGTCTGCTGAAAGAAGCATATGTACTGCTCGGAAATCCCGAAAAGACAATCTCTCAGATTTCATATGAAATCGGATTTAATTCCATTTCTGCATTCGGCCGTTTTTTCAAAAAACACTCCACCTTATCGCCATCTGAATACCGAAAGCGACAAAATATGTAGATAGAGGAAATTCGGTAGAACAATAGCGAATTTGAGGGCACACATGATCAAGGTGGTATTGGTAACTTTACTCAAGAATTAATAAAACACAAGAATCATGAAAGAAATCACCTCAAAATTCGACAAAGTATTAAATGCATCTGCTGAATATGGAAATGTAAATCATGAACCAGATTCAAGCAAAGAACAACAACGTAATACACCAAAAAAATCAATGCCTTTTTCTGATCAAATCGGAAATTATCAACGTAATAAAGGTATACCATCTAAATCATATAAAGACAGTAAAATCTACATCGTCGGAAGTGGTATTGCAGGCATGTCTGCCGCCTACTATTTTATCCGCGATGGCCATGTCCCTGCTGAAAATATCACATTCCTTGAACAGCTTCATGTAGAAGGAGGATCATTAGACGGTGCTGGTAATGCAACCGATGGCTATGTTATCCGTGGCGGCAGGGAGATGGATATGACCTACGAAAATCTTTGGGATATGTTTCAGGACATCCCTGCACTGGAGATGCCTGCCCCCTATAGTGTTCTGGATGAATATCGTTTGATCAATGACAACGATTCCAATTACTCCAAAGCAAGGCTTATTCACAAGCTGGGGGAAATAAAAGATTTCAGCAAGTTTGGATTGGGCAAAATGGATCAGCTGGCCATCATTCGACTGCTGCTCAAAAATAAAGAGGATTTAGATGACCTCACCATCGAGGATTACTTCAGTGAATCATTTTTAGACAGCAATTTCTGGACTTTCTGGCGTACGATGTTTGCTTTTGAAAACTGGCACAGCCTGCTTGAATTAAAATTGTACATGCACCGCTTTTTACATGCGATCGATGGACTGAACGACCTCTCGTCATTGGTATTTCCAAAATACAATCAGTACGATACTTTTGTGACCCCATTGCGCAAAGTACTCCAAAGCAAAGGCGTAAACATTAAATTTAATGTACTGGTCAAAGACCTGGACATCCAAAGCAATACCGAAGGAAAAGTTGTCGAGGCGCTTATTACGGAACAAGATGGCAAAGAGGTGAAAATTCCAATTGGAAAAGACGATTTCGTCATTGTCACAACCGGATCAATGACCGAAGATACCTTCTACGGAGATAACAAAAACGCGCCGATCATTGGTATAGACAATAGCACCAGCGGTCAAAGTGCAGGCTGGAAACTATGGAAAAACCTTGCCGCCAAATCAGCTATATTCGGTAAGCCTGAAAAATTCTGCAGTAACATCGAAAAATCGGCCTGGGAGTCTGCGACGCTTACCTGTAAACCTTCAGCTTTAGTCGAAAAGCTCAAAGAATATTCGGTCAATGATCCCTATTCTGGAAAAACTGTCACCGGGGGGATTATCACCATTACCGATTCCGATTGGTTGATGAGCTTTACCTGTAATAGACAGCCGCATTTTCCGGGGCAGCCAGACGACGTCCTTGTCCTATGGGTATACGCTCTCTTCATGGACAAAGCCGGAAACTACATCAAAAAACCAATGCCACAATGTACTGGCGACGAAATTCTGGCTGAACTATGTCACCACCTGGGTATTATCGATCAGCTGGACGATGTCATCAAGAATACGATTGTACGCACGACATTTATGCCATACATTACGTCTATGTTTATGCCAAGAGCACAAGGAGACCGGCCGCGAGTGGTACCAGAAGGATGTAAAAATCTGGGTTTAGTGGGCCAGTTTGTCGAAACAAACAATGATGTAGTTTTTACCATGGAAAGCTCCGTACGTACCGCACGTATTGCCGTATATGAATTGTTAAACTTAAACAAACAGGTTCCGGATATCAATCCTTTACAGTACGACATCCGACATCTCTTAAAAGCGGCCAAAACATTAAATGATGACAAACCATTTGTGGGAGAAGGCTTATTGCGTAAAACTCTTAAAGGCACTTATTTTGAACATATCCTGCCTATCGGTTCCGAGGAACAGGAAGAACATGAATCTTTCTTAACCGAACAAATCACCAAATTTAAAGACTGGTTAAAAGGCATAAAAGGATAAGACTCACGTTATGCTCCATGAAATCATGGAGCATATTTTACACTTGATAAAACAATAAAATCATGGACTTTAAAAATATAACGATTGCTGGAAGCGGTGTTTTAGGTTACCAGATTGCTTTCCAAACTGCTTTTCACGGCTACGATGTTACTGTATATGATATCAACGATGATGTACTTGAAAAAGCGAAAGCAAAATTTGATATCTTGGCTCAGGCATTTGAAAAGGATCTCGGTGCCAGTAAAGAACAGCTGGCGTCTACTTTCGATAGACTCAGTTACAGTTCAGATCTCGCTTCAGCTGTGGCAAAAGCAGATTTACTAATAGAAGCCGTACCCGAAAACCCGGCCATCAAAATCGGCTTCTATGAGCAGCTGGCAAAGGTAGCTCCGCAAAAGACCATTTTCGCGACAAACTCATCAACTTTGCTGCCGAGTCAATTTGCCCAAGAAACCGGCCGCCCCAAGCAGTTCCTGGCACTGCATTTTGCCAATGAAATCTGGAAACACAATACGGCGGAAATTATGGGCCATCCGGGTACAGATAAAACGGTATTTGATCAGGTTGTCAACTTTGCGAAGTCTATCGGAATGGTGGCACTTCCATTGTATAAGGAGCAACCCGGCTATATTGTAAACTCTTTACTTGTCCCGCTGCTTTCTGCGGCAACGGATCTTTTGGTCAACGAAGTCGCCGATGCCGAAACAATCGACAAAACCTGGATGGTTGCCACAGGAGCCCCAACAGGGCCTTTCGGCATACTTGATATCGTTGGTATCACAACCGCCTATAATATTAATAAAATGCAAGCTGAGGCAACAAATGATCCATTAAAGATCAAAACAGTAGCCTATCTCAAAGAGCATTTTATAGACAAAAACAAATTGGGTGTTGCTACCGGCGAGGGATTCTATTCGTATCCCAACCCTGCTTATCAATCACCTGACTTTTTAAAGTAGGCATATCCAGAAACCACAGATCGCTCTCCCGATTTGTGGTTTATCTCCCCCTTTAATTTGCATATACCCCGTTCAACCAGGCGAAGGTAGTCTGCGGCGATCCCTGCAATACCGGCTTAGGGATACCTACCGCTTTAAGAATGGCATCAAAAGCTTCACCGATCATAAAATCATCACGGTTACTAAAAAGCGAAATCACAAGGCCTTTCTGCATGTCGATATAGACCACATTGTGAAAACCGGTAGATTCCCCCGAATGGAACAAGATCATATTTTCAGCACTATTGCTTACAAACCAGCCTAAATGATAGGATACCCCATCCTTTACCGGAACCGCCATTTGAGACAACAGCTGTTGCATTACTGCCTGTTGTAGTCTATCTTTCACCAAAAAATTAGCCCATTTATGGTATTCATCGGCAGAAAAATAAACACCACCATCGCCTTGCGTTGCGCTGGTCACACTCTGATCCGCAAACTGATAGCCCCCCGCAGCTGGATGATAACCATACGCCCGATCCACAATTGTACTGGTAGGATCATAGACCATTCCCCCCACAATGCCTATCGGCTCAAATAGCTGATCTTTGACAAAGGAAGCAAAGGATTGCTTGGTCACCTGTTCAACAATTAGAGACAATAGGCAATATCCGGTGTTGCTGTACCGGAATTGACTTCCCGAAGGAAAATATAAACGATCGGTTTGCTTTATATAATTCAGGACATCCTTATCCGACACCTGATCCTTCCGATCTTTTGGTATCAGCTCCTCATAATCCCAGATACCAGAGGTATGCTGCAGGAGCTGTGCAATAGTGATATCTCGCAATGCTATCGGAAGATCTTCAAAAAAATGGAATAGCTGATCGTCCAATTTTAAACGCTTTTGAGTCACTAAGGTATAGATCGCCTGTGCAGTCACCTGCTTGCTCACAGAGGCCATACGAAAATGCGTATTTGCCATAATAGCACGCTTTTCCTTCAAATCGGCATTTCCCATTGCGTACCTATAAACGACATGACCTTTTTGGCTTATTTCACAAGCAATCCCCGGAGCTGTCCGATCTTTATAATAACTAGCGAGTGTCTTATCCAGCTTTGATTTATCGATTTTCTGTCCCATAACCACGCTTGTTACACAGATTAAAATAAGGCTCAATTTCAGATTTATCATATTCTCTAAGGTAAATTTCGGTTTATATTGCCTGCCTCCCTAAAGGCAGACTATTTAAAAATTAAATCTATCTAATTTATCTTCCAAAATCACTATTTTCTCGAAATCCATAGCAGTTTTTATTCATTTTTAATTATTTCTTTTATTTTTGCTTATTAGATTTCATTCTCATGAGGTCGAATTGGCCCGGGATTCTCCCGCCAGTTCTTTATTTAATAATCACGACAGACTATGTTTTTTATTTACAGTATCTACGATTTTGTTTTAGCAGAAAAAACGGTAACAACAACGTTAAAAAAAGAAAACACCCCACGAAATTTCACCTTACAGATTATTACCCCAGCCCGCAGGTTTATTGGTCTACCTTTTGGCGGTGGATTTGTCAAACTTTCCAGACTTTACGACGAACAAGGAAAATTAATCCACGCACGCAATTATTCAGATGAATTAAAAACGGAAATTAAGGCATTCAAGAGTCACTACAGTATACCCTATTTCCAGTTATGGAAGGGATTCCTTATTGTGGCGGCAGCAATCCTTATCTGGGCAGTCATTTATGGGGTAAAAAATAAAATAGGCAATCAACAGCGGGAACAAGAAGCTGGCCAGATGATCGATAATCTGAAGCACCTAAAAGCTGGCCAACTTTATGGCGCGACTTTCTTCACAGACCAGGATGGCAATAGCATCGAGGGACTTCCTGCAGGTTGGATAAAAATTGATAAAATCGTAGGCGACACTGTTTTCATAAACCGTTCAAAAAAACTTGACGCTTCGGCAGCACTCTTTGACATGAAAAATATCGCTTCAATCAAACCGCAATCGGCCAATGAATGGCAAGATAAAACAGAAAAAATAGATTTAAAGCTGTTGAACAAGCAGCTGCAGGAAGCTGGTACAAAAAGAGTTGATCTGCTTTATGTCGGCGAAGACCACGATAAATATTCAGGTGTTATATTGACGATAAAAGGCAGCGAATAACCTTTATTTTCTGGTATAGTCAACGTATTAACTTTTCTGTGTATATACAATATGACCAGGTTAATGCGTAGAAAACTCAAGATCGAGCCTTTCCTTCACGATCGATCTTGAGTTGTAATTTTTAATACTGGATTTTTTCGTCAATATCATATTTCATGCCCGGATAGTTCAGTAATCTTCGCATCAATGCGATCTGACCCGCAAGATAATCCTCCCTTCCGATACACATTCCAATGAAATTCAGCTTATTTTCCTCAATAAACGGAATATTCATATTAATCTTAAATACTTCAGCTAGCTGAGTGTCATCCACCTGCAGCAAAGCAGCATAGACCTGAGGTGATATCGATTTAAAACTTTCTTTTAATTCTTTAATACTGGGATATTGATAACTTTCATCGAGTGTCTTTCCCATGAAAAACAAATCGTGGTAAGGATCATTTTCCTGCAGACCAAGAACATGAGCCATCGCATAACGCACATTGACAAAATTACCCGCCATCCATACAATATGATTGGTCTGTCCATCGATTCTTTTCAATGCATCATCTTCCGAAACTCCATCCAAGGCATTCAAAAAAATTTGACTGTGCATGCGATAAGCAGGAATGATGATTTCTAATTTCAATGATTTCGGTGTATCCATCTCTTTTTTGATTTATAATTTTAAACAGCTGATTTACAATAAAATTACAAGTTTTAAAACAGATTACACTTGTCGTATGACAAGAAATAAAAATGAACAAAATTGATAAACCTTTGCGAAATAAATTCTATATTTCTACTAAATTGAAATTCTATCTTTACTACATGAAGATTTTGATCATAGAAGACGAACTGGAGCTGGCCAAAAGTATCGCTACATACCTTAGTGAACAGCAATATTTATGTGAATTTGCGCCGACTTTGCAAGATGCTCAAGACAAAATTCAGTTATACCAGTACGACTGCATCTTATTGGACATCGGTCTTCCAGATGGAAATGGTCTAAAACTGTTAGAAGAATTAAAAAATCAGCGAAAGCAGGATGGTGTCATCATCATTTCAGCAAAAAATGCGTTGGACGACAAAATACATGGGCTACAACTGGGGGCCGACGATTATCTGACCAAGCCTTTCCACTTATCTGAACTCACTGCACGAATCTATTCCCTGATCCGCCGCAAACAATTCAATAGTTCAAATATTGTGGTACAGAATGAAATACAGATTGATCTATTGGCAAAAAACGTCATCGTCAATGATCTGCCTGTCGTACTAACGAAAAAGGAATTTGACCTGCTGATGTTTTTTATCGGCAACAAAAATAAAGTAATTTCCAAAAGCACTTTAGCGGAGCACCTCTCTGGCGACATTGCAGATATGCTCGACAACCATGACTTTGTCTATGCTCATGTCAAAAACTTAAAAAAGAAGCTCCAAGACGCAGGAAGTCAATCCTATATTAAAACGGTATATGGTACTGGTTACAAATGGGAAAATTAAAAAAATGAGATGAAACCCTTACTGAGCAAAATAACTACCCCATTTCTACTCTATGTATTGATCGTACTCGGCGTCAGTGTTCCTGTTTATTATTTCGTAATCGATGGGATATGGAAAAGTGAACTTGACGAACATAACGAGATTATTGTCAAAAAAACAACCTACGAACTGAACAGATTGCAGCTGTCCGAAGAAAGGCTTCAAGCCAGTATTGCTTTATGGAATAGCATACAACCTGAAACAAACATCCAAAAAGTAAAACCCGGCGATCTATTGAAAGACAGCGTATATACCATCGAAAAACCACAGCGTTTCGTCGAACCAAAGACAATTGATCGATTTAGATGCCTTTCTTCCGTTATCCAGATCAATGGGGCACCTTATCGTTTTACCGTCCAGACCAATATCGAAGAATCCGTAGAGACCATCGCCGCTATCGCCGCAACAACTTTGTTTTTCTTTGCTATTCTAGTCGTTGGACTACTTATTCTTTCCAGAAAAATCTCCATTAGGCTTTGGAAACCATTTCGGGATACTGTTGAGAAGTTAAAGGCTTTTAATCTCAATAGTCAGCAGCAGATAAATTTTCAACAAACAGATACCATAGAGTTCCAGGAGCTTAATCAATCTCTTTCCAAACTCTTGGAAAAAAACGTGGCCGTATACCGTTCACAAAAGGAATTCACTGAAAATGCTTCACATGAGTTACAAACACCGCTGGCCATACTGAAAAATAAATTGGATATTTTATTGCAAGATCCAGATCTAAGCGATGAACAGTACCAACTTATCGAAGATATGCATAAAGCGCTATCACGAAGTACACGAATAAACCGCAACTTGCTGCTTCTTGCCAAAATAGATAATAGTCAATTCGATCATTCGGAAAGGATCAGTATGGACACGCTAGTTTCACAGAGTATCGAAGTCATGCAAGAACACCTTGAGCAAAAACATCTCCTGCTGCTGCAAGAGATCCAACCTGCGGTGTTGCTCACTGGAAACAGTAGTCTGACCGAAATCCTTATCAACAACCTACTGCTGAATGCCATACGTTACAGTAACACTGGCGATACAATCGCCGTCCATCTGAACCAAACATCTTTAGCGGTACATAACGCCGGGTCAACAGCCCTAGACAAAGCACTTTTATTCAAAAGATTCTCCAAGCTGTCAAAAAATAGCCAAGGAAGCGGTTTAGGGCTGGCAATTATTATTGAAATCGCCCGGTATCAAGGTTGGACGGTTGATTATCATTTTGAAAATAATCAGCATATATTTTCCATTCATTTTTAAAATTCTAAAATTATTCTAATTTGGATAACAGTTTTGCTTCATGATCAACATGAAGCAAAACCAGACAACAAGCTTATTCGTATGTCATCTACTTATAAGTATATTATTTCTTTTGGATGTAACAGTTGCCAAAAGTCAAACCACAACAGAAGACTCTACGAATATCAGTCAACCCGAGCGAAATAATAGTGAATTCAAAACAAACTCAACTACGATAGGGATATTCGATGGCATTGCAAGCAGTAACCAGTTGCAATCCATGGACAGCACAGGGCAGCCGACAGTAATCAATCGCCTGAGCAAGACCTCGAAACTAAACCGTTTCTTCCAAACAGGGATTGATGAAACTCCTTACAGACCACATTTAACCAGCTTTATTGTACCGACAGTTTTTATAGGCTTCGGGGTTGCCAGTTTAAGCATCAACGGTTTAAAAAATCTCAATTTATCGACCAAAGACGAGATCAGCGAGCATCAGTTAAAGCACACCAACCTCGACAATTACAGTCAATATGTCCCTGTAGCTATGGTATATGGACTAAATGCTTTGGGTGTACAAGGCAAACACAATTTTAAAGACAGAACGGTCATTTACTTAACATCACAGTTGATCTCAGGAGCAATGGTTCTTCCGTTGAAACATATCGTCAAAGAAATCCGCCCTGATAGCTCCAATAACCTTTCCTTTCCCTCAGGGCATACTGCTACAGCCTTCTCTTCTGCGCAATTTATGTTTCATGAATACCGGGACAGTAACTTTTGGTTGAGCATTTCGGGCTATCCATTTGCGATTTTTACGGGTGCCTATCGTGCCATCAATAACAAACATTGGGTCGGAGATGTGGTTGCGGGAGCGGGATTTGGTATTCTGGCAACAGAACTGGCCTATTGGGTGCATCCCAAAATCAATCATTTGTTATTTAAAGATGATAAAACAACTTCAGCCACGATTATGCCATTCTACCAGAATAAGCACTTTGGTTTAAGTTACGCCAAGCAATTTTAACCTGCCAAATTTTTTCGAAGCCTATGCATTCAGAAATCATCAAAAACATTTTTCATCTCGAATAGCCTTCTAATAACAGGCAAGCTCTTGCGCTATCAGTTTGGTTTTCGGCTTATCCCTGTGCGTGCCCCCATGAAATCCTGAAAGTTTTCTTTCCATATACCTGTAAATTTAGCTTAGTTTGATACATTTGTATAGATGAAGCATGGACAAGCCACGCTTTGATATCAGATATGAACTTCGATTCATCGAAGCTTTTAACGTTTTTCTTGATATGAAGATTCTCCTAGTCGAAGATGACGTACGTGTTGCAGGATTGATAAAACGCGGACTTGATGAAAATGAATTTCAAACCGATATTGCGTACGACGGCGTATCTGGAAAGAAAATGGCCCTACAGCACGACTTTGATCTTATCATCACCGATATTGTACTGCCTAAGATG
>Ga0308161_1005264_pt1 | contig 11430 bp, 9 predicted proteins | sample PhyFR2_FD_201034 | JGI IMG/M metagenome (GOLD analysis project Ga0308161, IMG submission 201034) | Phyllosphere microbial communities from UC Gill Tract Community Farm, Albany, California, United States - DLSLF.R2 | ecosystem: Host-associated > Plants > Phyllosphere > Unclassified | place: USA...
GCGACCAGGAGGGCCGCTCTTCGGGACCGGGGGGCGAAGTTGAACATCTACTCTCCTTCGAGTCAGACGAGCACCCGGCGTTCTGTGCTCATGCGCGTCATCGCGTCCTGTCACGGTAGGGAGCAACGTCGTCGGGCGGGAGAGTCGCCGACCGACTGTGCGCGTTCATGCGACGAACGGTGCGATCGGCGCGACCAACGGCAGAGGCCCGGGGGCGCTGCACTCCCCGGGCCTCCCCTGTCGTCGCTTCGCGTCAGCCCTCGACGGCCACCTTCGGCTTGGCCCAGGACCTGCCGCGGGTGTCCTTGAGGATCGTGTACTCCACGTCCACGTGCGGCTCGATCGCGCTGTACTTGTCGTTCGGGGCGCCGATCACCAGCTGGAAGCCCAGGCCCCGCCAGGCGCCGATCGCGCGCTTGGTGAAATGCGCGTCGGCCTTGATGAGGGCCTCGTCCATGAACACCGGCGCGTAGCGCGGGCGCTCGGCACCGGCATCCCCCAGCTGGTAGCGCAGCGCGGCGCCGACGATGAACGCGACCAGCTCCTGCGACTCACCACCGGACTTCTCGCCGATGTGGTCGTACAGGGCGACGTGCTCGCCCGTCGCCGCGACGACGCGCTCCGCCGACACCCGCACGTGGTTGCGCACGTCGATCAGCTCGGCGAAGTCGGGCGCAGTGCGGCGCATGCGACCTATCAGCCTGCTCATGCGGCGGTATGCGTTCTCGCGCTCCTCGTCGGTGGAGGCCGCTTCGATCAGCCCGCGCACCTCGCGCAGGTCGCGGCGGAAGCGCTTGCGCGCTTCGGACTGGTTCTCCCGCGGCGAGATCTGCAGCCGGTGATCGTCGTCGTAGAACGGCAGTTCGCGCATGATGCTGTTGATCGGCTCGATGCGCTCCCTGATCTCGCGCACCGACCGGCTCAGCGTCGAGTCCAGGCTGGTCAGATCGTTGCCGGACAGACCGAGCAGGCTGTCGCGCCATTCGCTCTCCAGCTCGTGCAGCCCGCTGGTCTTCAGCGCCTCCAGGATGCCCTCGAATTCGGCGACCGACTCGTCGGGGTCGGGCAGCAGGTTGAGGTTCGGCCAGCGCTCCAGGAAGGACGCCATCAGCTGCCGCATCCGCTCGCGCTGCTCCTCGTACGCCTCGGATGCTGCGCGCCGATCGCCCGCGAGCCGCGCCGCGGCCGTCTTCAGTGCGACGTCGAGTCGCGCGAGGCGGTCGCTGGCGGCATCGTCGGACTCATCGGCGAGGATGAACCGGTCGTCGAGGAACGCGGTCTGGCCGGCATCCAGCTCCATGCCCTCCGCGGCATCGATCACGCGCTGGCAGTCGTCCACGTCGTCGGTCACATCGCCCCAGCGCTCGGCGACCTGGTCGCGCTGCGCGCTCAGCGAACCGATCTCGTCGCGCAGCACGGATGCCTTGAGCTTGAGCGTCTCGGCCTGCTCCTTCAGCAGCGCGATCTCGGGGTTCGCCCCGGTGACCTCGGCCTCGACGGATGCCCAGCGCTCCACCTCCTGAGCCAGGGCGTCGACGTCGATCTGCTCCCAGGTCACATCCTGGATCTTCGCGAACGCGGTGAGCCGGTTCTCGATGGCGTCCATCGCCTGCTCGGCCGCATCCGCGGCATCCGTCGCCGCGACGATCTGCGCATCCAGCTGCTCCAGCTGCCGCTCGAGGTCGTGCAGGCGGCGCTCGTTCGAGAACCCGAGCACGTTGTCGCGGCCGTGACCGCCGTGCGCCCCGCGGTTGCCCTGGGACATCTGACCGGTGATGGTGAGAGCCATGCTGTGGGCGGAGAGCTGTGCGGAGGAGTCCACGCAGACGAAGCCGAAGCGCTCGTCGAGGCGCTGCTGCAGCCAGCCCGTGAACGGCGTCGGGCGGAAGTCGAGCCGTCCGGGAAGACTGCGCCCATCAGCGCCGGCCGACGTCGCGAGGCCGGCCTGCACGCCCTCGTAGCGCAGCCGGATCGGCGTGCGCACCTGGTCGATCGCTGCCCGGAACGCGGACACGTTCTCCGCGTCGATGAGCAGCGTCGTCGCGAATCCGCCGAGCGCCAGGTTGAACGCCTCGCGCCAGGGCTCGAACTCCGTGCGGACCTCGATCAGCTCGCCGACGAACGGCAGGTCTTCGGCATCGAGCCCGGCCGCGCGGGCCAGCAGCATCCGGGCCTCGTGCAAAGGCGAGGGGATGCTGCCGTGCACGGCATCCGCCTTCTGCCGCTCGGCGTCGAGCTCGCCACGACGACGCATCAGCGAACGCCGCGCGGTCTCGGCATCCGCGAACGCCGCGCGCGCGGCGCGGCGGGAGGAGCCCTCGCCCTCGGCCTCGTGCGCGGACGCGAGCACCGCCGCGAACTCCTCGGACGTCGTGGCCGACAGACCGAGCTCGTCGAGCACGGCATCCACCCTGGCCCGCTCGCGCTGCACCTCCGTCAGCCGCCGTTCGACCGCCCGCAGCTCGCGCTGCGCGGTCTCGAGCCGATCGCCGCCGGACTGCCGGAGCACGTCGAGCAGTCCGTCGCGCTCCACCTCGGCCGCGTCGACGAGCGCCTTCTTCTCGCGGATGCCGGCGTCGAGCGCGCGCTTCCGATCTCCGAGCTCGCTCTCCACCTCGCGCAGCAGGTCGAGCCGGCGCTGCGCGCGCCACAGCGCGGCGCGGGAGTCCGGGTCGGCGAAGTCGCCGATCTCATCGATCAGGCGGGTCTGCTCAGCGGCATCCGCGATCCGCTCCCGGATGCCGGCGATCGGCTCCAGCGCGTTCACCTGCTGCCGGGCGGTGATCATGCTGGTGCGGGTGCTCTCCAGCTCGTCGAAGTGCGCGACCACGGCGTCCGCCGTCGCCATCGTCTCGGGCTCCTCGAGTACGAGACGCTTGTACAGGTCGTCGACGGTGGTGATCTGCTGGCCGGCCTGGATGCGGGCGAGCAGACTCATCGCCTTCGCGCCGGATCCCGCCGCGCCGATGCCGAGCACGGCGTGCAGTCGGGCGGAGAACTCGCGGTCGGTGCCGAGCGTCTCCAGACCGAGCTCTCGCAGGCTCGCGTCGCTGAGGCGCTGGGATGCCGCGGATTCGAGCCTGGCGACGTCGAACTCGCCGTCGATCGTGGCGCGTACGCGCACCGTGTCCTCGAGGATGCGGGCCCCTGCGGGGATGTACCAGGCGCGGATCGCGGTGAAGCGCGAGTCGTCGTGGTCGCGCCAGGTCATCGCGATGGCGGTCCAGGTGTCCTCGCCGTCGCCGCGCAGCACGCGCAGCTTGGTGCCCTCCTCGGTGCGGGACTCGTCGATCTTGCCGCGGCCGTAGGAGAGGATGTTGCGCTGCTCGTCACCGCGCGGACGGCCGGTGACGCCGCCGTTGGACGCACCGTTGAAGGGCGTGGTGTGCGGCATCATCAGGGCGATGTAGGCGTCCATCAGCGTGGACTTGCCGGAGCCGGAGCCCCCGCACAGCAGGGTGGCGTTGGGTGAGAACCGCACCCGGTGCGGGCCGCCGTCGTAGCCGCCCCAGTTCACGAGCTGCAGGTCCTCGGCAACCCACTGCTGGCCTCGGGACTCGGCGGGGATCAGGCCGAAGAGCGTGTCGAGCATGGTCATCCGGCGATCTCCCTCTCCTGCTGCTCCTGCTGCTGGCGGCGCAGCCAGGCGCGCAGCTCGGCGAGCTTCTCGGCGCTGAGCACCACCTCGACCAGCGCGCTGATGCGGTAGCGGCCGGTGGTCTCCTCGTCGATCACGCCTTCGCGGTCGAGCCTGTCCAGCGCCGCACGGATGGCCTTCTGCTGACGTGCGGGGCTCCCGTCGGCATCCGTCAGGTAGCTGAGCACAGTCTGCTCGACGTCCTCGATGTCGATGCGCGGAGCGGACTCCCCCGCCGCCGATTCGCGCTGGAACACGGTGCGCAGGTGCACGAGCACCAGCGTCTCGGTGCGGTTGTACGGGGCGTCCTTCAGCAGGATCGGCACCTCGAACTCGTCGGAGCGCACCTGCTGCTTGTACGCCAGGCCTCGGCCGAGGTCGACGACCAGCCGCAGGTACAGGTCGTGCATGCGCGACTCGATGATCTGCTGGTGCTCCAGCAGCAGCTTCCACTCCGCGCGGTTGCCCTCGGCGCTGAGGAAGCGGCGCTGCAGCACGTGCACGAGCACGCGGCGGATCTCGGCGTCGAGCGTGCCGCGGTCGCCGGGGAACAGCTCGTCGAGGTCGTCCTCCATGGCGACGGGCGCGATGAACGGGTCGTCGGGGAGGTCGGCGCCTTCGTCTTCGGCGCTGCCGGGGTCGGCGCTGTCAGCGCGGGAGGTAATCGTCGGTTCCGAGGCCTCGGAACCGACGATCTCCTCCTCGGCTGCGGTCTCGCGGGTGGGGGCGGCGGGTGCGGCTGCATCCGCACCGGCATCGATGCGACCCGGGTCGGTCGTCGTCTCAGGCATCCTGATCCTCCTTGGTCGCGTCGGGCACGGTGGCCGCAGAGCGGGCCGTCACCGCCCCGAACGCGAATCGTCGCGTGGTGCCGTCCGGACGCACGGTGTCGGCGGTGGAGATCTCGTCGTGCTCGGTCATTCCGTTGCGGTGCGCGATCTCCAGCAGGCCGACCAGGTCGACGGGCCGGCGGGTGTCGTCGGGGGCGTGGGCGAACGCCTCTCCGAGGTCGAACTCTGCGCCGAGCCCGGCGACGAACGCCTCCAGTTCGGCATAGTACGGGCCGCCCCACGAGCGGGAATCGGCCTCGAGGTACTCCACGTCGTCGGCATCCGTGAGCGGTGCGGGTGCGCCCGGAGGACGGACGTCGCCGACGGTCTGCCGCAGCCGGCCGAGGTCGATCAGCGGGAGGCTGCGGACGGGGTCGACGGATGCCGATGACGGCGCGTCCTTGGACCACTCGTGGAGTCCTGCGATCACGTCGCGCAGCAGTTCATCGATCTGCCGGTCGCGCAACGGGTCGTGGGTCTTCACCTGACCGGTGATGACGTGGGATGCCCGCCGCTGCGCCGCCAGCACCTCTTCGACGCCGAGTTCCACTCGGCGTCCGATCGCGTCGAACTCGATGCGCTGCGCCGGGTCGAGGAAGCGGGCGAAGGGCTGTGCGAGCAGGCCGTGCAACTGCTCGGTGAGGGCGTCGATGCGGTCGGCGTCGCCGATCAGCCGCAGGGCGCCGGCGAAGGCACGGCCCTCCGGCGTGGACTGCATGACATCCTTGGCGCGCTGCAGGTACTCGCGCAGCACGTCGCCGGTCGGCCGGTCGTCTCGGCGCAGGTGGGAGACGACATCGCGCTGCATCTGCTTGAGCGACTCCGCGACGCGCGTGAAGTCGGCCGGCAGCTCGCGGGCGAGGTGCAGCACGTTCTCGGCCTCTTCGTACAGCTCCTCGTCGTCGAGGGGCACCGCGCCGTTCGCCTGGATGTTGAGGATCTCGGCGTCCAGGGCGTCCCGCTCGGCGGTGAGCCGGGCGATGCGCTTGACCGGATCGGCCTCGGCGTCGTCCGAGAGCCGCTCGACGGCCTCGAGCAGCGTGCGCACCCGTGAGTTGGAGACGCGGGTGCGTCCGCCGCCGGTGCGCCCGGTGATCTCCAGTGCCTCGACAGCGTGCGCGGAGAGCCGGTAGACCTCCACGTCGTCGTCGATCTGCTGCACCAGCCAGCCCTGCTTGGCCCAGGTGCGGCACACCTCGCGGCCGGTGCCGGCCGGGATGCGGCGGTCGTCATCGTCGTGGCCGGCGGCCCGCAGCTCGTCCAGAGCCTCGGCGACCTCGGCATGGGCATCCGCGATCGGGACGGAAGGACGGTCGGCGGAGAAGAGCATCGACAGCGCGGCGATCACGAAGGGCGCCTGACGCCCGTGCAGCAGCCCCAGGGTCGGCGTTCTGAACGCTGCCAGAGAGCGGGAATATGCCGCCTCGGCGCGCGTACCAGTCATCCTCACGAGTTTATCGGCCCCGGTGGACGACGCCGTTCACGGCCGTCCCGCTCACGGGTGACGCGGGCGGGGATCCTTGAGCAGGTGCGCGTAGCCGGCACGGTGATCGGGGAACGCGAACCGGAATCCGGATGCCCGCAGCAGGGCGTTCGAGCAGCGCCGAGCTCCCCCGCGCGTGCGCTCCACCTCGCCGGCGGGCGGCTCGGGCATGCCGAGGCGGTCGGCGATGAACCTCAGCACATCGCCGAGCTCGGCGGGGGCGTCGTCGACGCCGAGGTACAGCTGCTCGGGTCTCTCCGCGCGCGTGAGCAGGTGCAGCACGGCGGCCGCAGCATCGTCGCGGTGGATGCGATTGGTCACCGCCGGGGTCTGCGGGATCACGGCTCGCCCCTCGCGCACCTGATCGATCAGCCGCGTGCGGCCGGGACCGTAGATGCCGCCGAGACGCAGCACCACGGCGTCCGTCTCGCTCCCCGCGAAGAAGTCCAGGAAGCGGCGCTCGGCCTCGAGCAGCACGGCGGCGCGTCCCTCGGGCGCCGCGATCGGCGTGGTCTCGTCGACGTCGCCGGGGGTGGAGCCGTAGACGGCGGTGGATGACACGAGCAGGGCACGCCGGGGCGCGGCGCCGGCGGCATCCATCGACTGCAGCACGTGCTGCAGCCCGGTCAGGTAGGTGTCCTCATAGCCGTCGTCGCGGCCGGGCGCGGCGGCGATCACCAGAAGGTCAGCCCCTGGCCATTCGCAGCCCGCGACGATGTCGACGGCGGCGAACTCGATGCCCGTCTGCGGGCCGGCAGGCGGGTTGCGGCGCCAGCCGATCACCCGCTCCCCTGCCGCGTGCAACCGGAGCCCGACCTCGGTGCCGAGGTCACCACAACCGACGATGAGGGCAGTCATCCGCTGATGATCAGGCTCGAGATGAGTCCGTCGCGCAGCTGGAACACCATCGGTCCGGTCCCGTTGTATCCGTTGCCCGTGACGGTCAGGGTGACGACGAACGCGCCGGTCGCCTCGCCCGGTTCGACCGAGACGAGCTCGAAGTGCGACTGCTTGCCGATGTTGTCCGTGCGGTCCCAGGAGCGCACGCCGTCGCGACCGTGGAACTCGCGGCCCCAGTCGTCGAGGTAGGCGTCTGTGGTGAACGCGGCGACGAACGCATCGGTGTCGCCGCTGTTCGTCGCGTCGATGAACGCCTGGACGGCGGAGGGAAGGGTTGTCATGAGATGCTCCTCGGTCGGCTGATGGTGACGCTGGTGACGGTATTCACGCCAGACCGCCGTTCGTGAAGATGACCTGGCCGTTCACCCATCGCGCAGGACCGGCGAGGAAGGCGACCGTCTCGGCGATGTCATCCGGCTGGCCGAGGCGCTCGAGGGGCACGGCCTTCGCGAGACCCTGCACGGCCTCATCGCTCTTGCCCTCGAGGAACAGCGGCGTGGCAGTCGGTCCGGGTGCGACGGCGTTCACCGTGATGTCACGGCCGCGCAGCTCACGCGCCAGGATCAGCGAGAGGCTCTCCACCGCCGCCTTGGTGGCGACATAGGGGCCATAGGCAGGGAACTGCGTGCGAGTGACGCTGGTGGAGAAGTTGATGATCGCGCCGCCGGGGCGCACTGTCCGGGCTGCCAGCTGCGAGACGACGAACGTACCGCGCAGGTTGGTGCGCACGATGCGGTCGAAGTCGTCGAGCGAGTAGTCGGCGACGGGGCCGAGGATCATGACGCCCGCGGTGTTCACGACGACGTCGACGCCTCCGAAGGCCTGCTCGACGGCCGCGAAGGCGGTCGGCATGTCCTGCTCGTCGGCGACGTCGCCGCCGACGGCGACGGCCTGTCCGGCGTTCCCGGTGATCTCGGCGACGACGGACTCGGCCTTGGCCTTGTTGCCCGCGTAGTGCACGGCGACGGCGAAGCCGTCGGCCGCCAGGCGCAGGGCGACGGCCTTGCCGATGCCGCCGGAGCCGCCCGTCACGAGGGCGACGCGGGAGGTCTGGGTGGTGGTGCTCATAGTGCTTCTTCTCTCCTTGTGGGTCTGTGCTCAGGCGAGTCGCTGCAGCCATTCAGCGAGCAGACTGCGCTCTGCAGGTGTGAACGTCTCGGATGAGCCGAGGTGGGCGGCGAGCGTGGTGGCCGCTGCTGTGAGGGGGTCGCCGGGTGCGGCATCGGTGATGAGGGCGCCGAGCACGGCATCCCGCGTGGCGACGGATGCCGTGGCCTCCGGGTAGCTCTCGGGGCGCAGGATGAGGCCGAGTGCGACGCCGCTGTTCGCCGCCATCACGATGCGGGCGGCTTCGGCGGGCTCGACGCGCAGCCGGCCTGCCTCGGCGAGGCGGTTCAGGATGCCCTGGAGAAGCCCCATCGCCTCGGCGAACGCCGCAGGGCGGGTGGCCAGCGACGACGCGAAGACGAGGCGATAGGCATGCGGATGCCGCAGCGCGAACGCCGTGTGGTTGTCCCAACCGGTCCGCAGATCGTCCAGCGGGTCGGACGAGGGCTCGGCCGCCCGCTTCATCTCGAGATACTCACCCCACACCCGATCGGCGACGGCGGCGAGCAGGCCGTCCTTGTCACCGAAGAGCCGGTAGAGCACGGGCTGGGTGACCCCGGCCGCCTCGCACACCGCGCGCGTGGAGATCTCGCCTGAAATCGATTGGGCGAGCAGCTCGGCGGCCTTCTCAAGTATCACTGTTCTCGTCGTCACGTATCAATGATACCCCAGATTGATATCAATGATACGAGCATCGTGGGGAACGCTCCCGATACGACAAAACCCCCGGCTTCACCGGGGGTTTTCATCTGTAGCAGGAGCGGGGCTTGAACCCGCGACCTCACGATTATGAGTCGTGCGCTCTCACCAACTGAGCTACCCTGCCGCAGCGCATCCGCTTCGAAAGTCGAATGCTGCGAGCCCCGAGTCAGGATTGAACTGACGACCCCTTCCTTACCATGGAAGTGCTCTGCCACTGAGCTATCGGGGCGTGCTGTCCTCTTCAGGACAACCAGATGAGCTTATCATCCGCGACGGCCAGCCACGAAATCGTGACGGCAGTTCGCGTCGGCCGGGCGTGCCTGCGCGGCAGACGCGAGCCGTCAGTACGAGTACCGGCCCGCGTTCTTGCGCATCCACGCAAGCGGGTCGACTGTCGAACCGTTGATGATGATCTCGAAATGCAGGTGCGCACCGTAGGAGCGGCCGGTGTTGCCGACCTTTCCGATGGTGTCCCCCACCTTGACCTTCTGGCCGGTCTTGACCGCCAGCGAGCCGTGCTGCATGTGCGCGTAGTGGCTCGTGACGACCTGGCCGTCGATCACGTGATCCACGTACACGGTCACGCCGTAGGCGCCGCCGGACTCGGTCGCGATGCGGACCGTTCCGTCGGCGATCGCCTGGATCGTGGCACCTGCACCGGGCACGAGGTCGATGCCCGCGTGCATGCGGCCGTTGCGCATGCCGTAGGGCGAGCTCATGGCCACACCGACCATGAACGGCCACTGGATCGCGGCGTTCGGGTCGTTGGTGTAGAGGCTGTTGGAGACGCGCTTGATGCCCTCTTCAGCAGCGACGTCGAGCAGCGAGACCGTGGAGTACTCTCCCTCACGAGCCAGGTCCTCGTCCTCCACCGCGGCGGATGCGACGTAGGCCTGGATCTCGTCGTCGGCGACCTTCTTGGCGGGCGCGGCGGACGCGACGAGCGATGCCGTCGCGCCGGAGCCGTTGTTCTGCACCGCGGCGACCGCGCTGGCGGGCAGGGTCATGGACACGGCGATCATTCCTGCGACGCCCATGACGCCGAGGGACGCGCCCGCGGCGGCGATGCGACGGCGGATGCGACGGGGAGCGATGTGAGCGGGTGCCTTGGCCGGGCGGCTCGCCTTCGGGGCCGCGGGTGCGTGCTGCGAGTCCTCCACGGGCGAGAAGCCGAAGGCGTCGGATGCCCGGGCGAAGACGTCCTCGTCGGAGGAGAGCGCCGGCTTCGTGACGATGGGCTGTACGGGCGCGGCGACGAACGCCTCGGCGTCGACCGGCGCGGTGGCCTCGGCGAGCACGGGCTCGTCCACGAGCACGGGCTCCTCGGCGACGGTGGCCTCGGAGGCGATGACGAACTCCGTCGAGGCGGCCGAGTCCGCTTCGACCGGCGCCGCAGCGTCGGCATCCTGTGCGATCTTCGGCGCCGGCTCGAACAGGGATCGGACGTTCTCTTCGGCGAGCGGGCCGGCGGGCGACGGAATGATCGGGATCTCGGCGGACTGCGCCAGACGGCGCGCACGGCGGCTCATCGGAGCAGCGGTCACGGCATCCGCCGGGGTGGCGGCATCCGTGGGGGTGACGACCTGCGCGGCGGGCGACATCGCCTGCACCGCATCGGGGGTCATCGGAGTCTCGTGTGCTGCAACGCGGAGCCGGTTGGAACGACGCGTGGGCGCGGCTTCAACCTCAGGACGTACAGGTGACAAGTCAGATCTCTCGGGTCATGTTCAAAGCTCGGGGGCGCTTGGTCACTTTCGCCTTCGGGGGACGAAAGTAACGAACAGGTAACCACTGTACAGGCACATGGCTGGGAAAGCCATGGGTCTGAACAAACTCGCGTCAGCCGCCCGTCCCGGCACCGGACACGATCGACCGCAGCCGATCGTGCACGGCCGCGCCTCCGGCGACCAGCATCGGCCGGGCGGCGTCGAGCTCGAGCCGGCTCACCGCGCCGCCGGCCTCACGGACGAGAATCGCCCCTGCCGCGAAGTCCCACGGATTGAGGCCCCGTTCGAAGAATCCGTCCAGCCGGCCCGCGGCCACGTAGGACAGGTCGATCGCGGCGGATCCCATCCTGCGCAGGTCGCGCGCCATGGTCATCACCCGGCGCACCATCGCCAGGTCGCCGTCGTGCGTGGCGGGGTCGTAGCCGAAGCCGGTGCCGAGGAGGGCTCCGGCCGGCGTGTCGTCGGTCACGCGAAGGCGGATGCCATCGAGCCAGGCACCCTCGCCTCGGGCGGCCGTGAAGAGCTCGCCGAGCGCGGGAGCCGACACCGCGGCCGCGACCCCGTCCCACTGCTCGGGATCCGGCTCGCCCTCGACGACGGCAATGCTCACCGAATAGGCGCCGATGCCGTAGGCGTAGTTGACGGTGCCGTCGATCGGATCGACCACCCAGGTCAGGCCGGTGGAGCCGCGCTCCGCGCCCGTCTCCTCCCCCAGGAATCCGTCGCCCGGCCGCTCGGTACGCAGACGTTCGCGGATCAGCTGCTCCACCTCGCGATCCGCCTCGGTCACGATGTCCGCCAGCGTCGACTTGGTGGCCGCCAGCGAGACGCCCTCGCCGCGACGGCGCTTCGCGAGCTCGCCGGCCTCGCGGGCGATGTCGGCCGCGAGCGCGCCGAGCTCGACCGCGCTCACAGACCCGCCCCCGGAGCCGCAGGAGGCGGCGGCGGGAACGCGCCGTATGCCGGTGGCGACTGCGGCGCGGCGGAGTCCGGCGGGGACGGCTCAGCGGATGCCGGCGCGACGGGCGCCTGGAACTGCTCAGC
>Ga0308161_1005268_pt1 | contig 11423 bp, 7 predicted proteins | sample PhyFR2_FD_201034 | JGI IMG/M metagenome (GOLD analysis project Ga0308161, IMG submission 201034) | Phyllosphere microbial communities from UC Gill Tract Community Farm, Albany, California, United States - DLSLF.R2 | ecosystem: Host-associated > Plants > Phyllosphere > Unclassified | place: USA...
TGACACAGGGCAAAGAAACCAATGTGGCCAACGCATTATCTGGTAAAGTTGCAGGGGTCCAGGTTAGCCGTGCTGCATCAGGTGCAGGAGGTTCATCTAAAGTAGTCATCCGGGGCAACAATTCACTAATTGGCAATAGCCAACCACTCTATGTCATCGACGGTGTTCCGATAGACAATCAAAATATCTCATCCCCAAATCAGTCCGGCGGAACTGATTATGGCGATGGAATCGGAAATATCAATCCGGAGGACATCGAAACGATGTCGGTATTAAAAGGTCCTAATGCAGCAGCACTATACGGACAGCGAGGAAGTAACGGTGTCATATTAATCACGACCAAATCGGGTAAAGCCGGTAGGACCCGCTTCACCTATGGCACAGACTTTTCATTGGGTAATGGATTAGTCTTACCTGATTTTCAAAATGTCTATGGGCAGGGCCTGAACGGTACATTTACACACTTCAGAAAGGAGGACGGCACCATCGTGTCCATGAGCGAAGCACTTAAAAATGGCTATAGCGGAACGCCCAAGATGAGCGCTGGACGTGACCGTACCACACGCGCTAGTTGGGGGGCAAAAATGGAAGGTCAAACCTATGAAGATGCTTATGGTAATATTTTACAGTTAACACCAAAAGCAGATACTTATTCATCCTTTTTTCAAACAGAGAAACAGTTTGTCAACAATCTAAGTATAGATGGGGGCACTGACAAAGTAAACTATCGCTTTTCATTCGCCAACACAGATGTTAAAGGATATATTCCAACAAATACACTCAAAAGAAACAATTTTGGACTGCGCACCCAAGCCAAAATAACCGATAAATTTCATATTGACATCAAGGCGAACTATATTGCCCAAAAGGGACAAAACCGGCCTACGTTGGCCGATGCGGCAGACAATCCAGCGTATCTATTCATCAGCCAGCCCAGAAGCTTGGGCAATGATATCATGGCTCAGTATAAATGGACCCCACAGGAAATAAGCCGGCAGCTCGGATTTTCAGGATTAACAGAAGGACTGGAAAAAACATATGCCACCAATAGTTCTACCGCCAATCCATTTTGGACAATTCACGAAAACCATAATGAAGATCGTCGCGACCGCATAATAGGTTTGCTACGCCTGAGCTACGATTTTGCGTCATGGCTTAAAGTTACAGCGACCGGAGGGACGGATTTTTACACCGATCAACGGTTCCGTTACCGCCCTATTAATACCTACCAAAGTTTGAACCGAAAAGGAGATATCCGTGAAGAGGTTATCAGAGCTCGGGAAGACAATTTCGATATTCTCGCCAGCTCCAACTTTAAACTGACAGAAGACATTAAACTGAGTGCCAACCTGGGCGCAAGTCACCAAAGCCGTTACTTGCGCATGACCGGAAACTCGGGAAATCAATTTATTGTCCCAAATCTCTTTGTGATCAATAACACCACGACAAACACATATATATTTGACCTGATCGAATCTAAGATCAATTCGGCTTATCTATCGGGGCAATTCAGCTACAAGGATTACTGGTTCATAGATTTCTCCGCACGCAACGATTGGTCTTCCACCCTGTCAAAAGAAAACAATTCATTCTTCTACCCTTCTGTAAGTTCTAGTTTGGTCTTATCGGACGCTTTCAAATGGCAATCAGATGCGCTGTCATTTGCAAAAATCAGAGCTTCCTGGGCACAGGCCGGAAGTTCTGGAAACCCATATCAGCTGACCGGGGCATATAGTCTAAACCAGTATACCCATGGCGGTGTTCCGATGGCTTCTTATACCGAAATTATTCCCGATCCAAATTTGAAAAACGAATTGACCACATCAATCGAGGCAGGAGCAGATCTGAGATTCCTAAAAAACAGACTTTCTTTCTCCTTTACCTACTATCAGGCCAAAACAAAGAATCAGATTCTGGACGTACCTATTGCTCCTTCCAGCCTCTATGTGAAAAATAGAATTAACGCAGGAGAGATCAGCAATAGAGGTATTGAGTTTGTATTGGGAGCAACACCAATTAAAACCGAATCGGGATTTGAATGGAATACGACATTCAACTACAACCGCAACCGGAATAAAGTTGAATCACTCTACCCGGGTGTAGAAAGCTTTTTATTGGCCACAGACCGTGGTATCAATGTAGTTGCTGAGGTAGGAAAACCATTTGGTCAACTGATCGGAACACAGTTTGCCTGGATCAAAGATGAGCAAGGAAATAGACTCATAGATCCAACAACAGGATTGCCGTTAAGAACGGCTGGCCGTGTAGAAACCGATCTTGGAAATGCACAGCCAGATTGGCTGGGTGGATTTTCCAATACACTTAAATACAAAGGTTTCAACCTTTATGCACTTGTCGATATCCGCCAGGGGGGTGTAATCTTTTCACAATCCAACCGTGAACAGATCATCTATGGTACCTCTCAAAAGACTTTAGAAGGACGCGATGGCACTTATGTCGCTAATGGAATGGTCGGGCAAAAAGACGGTGCCGGCAACTGGACAAGTACAGGAACGAAGAACACAAAACAAGTCAACGCGCAGGATTACTGGAATATGGTAGCCAGCGACAAAGAGGTGATGGTATCTGAAGAAATGATCAATGACATGAGCTATATCGCCATGCGCGAAATCAGCCTATCCTATTCATTTCCAAAAAAAATGATGCCGCACAAACTTGTCAACTCGCTTAAATTGGGTATCTATGGCAGGAACTTATTTTATTTTCAACGGAAAACAGATGGGTTTTCACCGGAAGCATCTGCTTTCAACGTAAACAATAGCTCTATCGGAATCGAGTCGACCTCACTTCCGATGATGCGCACATTTGGCATTAACCTTACTGTTGGCCTATAAAACCTCTATTATGAAAAAGAATTTATTTAAAAATACATTTATCTTCGGCCTTATTGCTGCAACTGGACTAGGTTCCTGTACAAAAGATTTTGAACGGATCAATACACCTCCAACATCAGTGACCTCGGTTGACCCTTCATTACTGATCGCCCGGATCCTCCGTGATGGCACCTTTCAGGAATCCGGAGAACTTCCCAACAATAAGTTCGGTTCCTGGATACAACATTGGGCCGGAGGGCCGGTAGTACCCGTATCGCGGTATTTTGAAGGCCCTGAAAATCTGATATGGTCCCAGCATTATACGTTGCTTCGCAATATTGTGCAGATCAAACAGGAATTGAGCGGTAAGGAGGATACGCCGGAAGGACGAAGTAAACTGGCAATAGCTGAACTTTATGAGGTATATCTTTATCAACGTCTCACGGACTTATTTGGCGATATCCCCTACTTCGAAGTGACAAAATCAAGCAAGGAAATCAATCGTACACCCAAGTTTGACAAACAACAAGAAATCTATCCAGCATTAATTCAAAAGGTCGACGCAGCAATAGTAAAGTTAACCGGCGGGGATCTTTCTTATGGCACCTCGGATTTCTTTTACAAGGGCAGCATTGATAAATGGAAAAAATTTGGAAATTCCCTCAAACTAAAACTAGGTATGCGCATGCGCTACGCAAATCCCTCTCTAGCACAGAAAACGGTCACCGAAGCCATGACGTCAGCTATAGGTTTATTCTCCAGCAACAGTGACAATGCGGCAGTACCAACCTATAACGATGCTCAAGCTGAAAACCAAAACCCCATCCTGCGTCAAATGACTACAGGGAGTGCCGACCTGCGTTATTTGGCCAATACGTTGGTCGACAAGCTAAAAGAATACAATGACCCTAGACTTTCTCTCCTCGCCGAACCAGTTAATATCAATGGTACGTCAACTTATCAGGGTATTGGTGTCTCGTTGACAGACGATCAATTGTCACAGTTGATTCGTGCAAACTACTCAACGGCCAATAAATCAACTTGGTTTAGCCTGACCTTTGCACCGATTCCGAGTTATGCCTTTACGTATTCGGACATCTGTTTCTACAAAGCAGAAGCGGCGCTCCTAGGCTGGGGAGCGACAAGCACAGATGCCCAAACATTCTTTACGGAAGGGGTCAAAGCCGCACTGGCACTTCCGCCATACAACTTAACGACAATTCCTACAGCATACGAGCCTGTGTTGACTTTGAACGGTCTGACAGACGAACAGAAGATGGAGAAAATAGCCACACAGAAATGGATCCACCTCTTCGGAAGGGATATGGAAGCTTTTGCGGAATGGCGACGCACTGGATACCCAAGATTAACGCCTGGTCCCAATCCGGGTTCAACCAATGGACAAATCCCTCGTAGGGCTATTTATTCCAGTGAAGAAGCGGAGTTAAATGCCACAAACTTAAAAGAGGCCGCAGCACGTATGACAAATGGAGATTCGTTTCTATCAAAAGTTTGGTGGGACAAAAAGTAATGCGATACAAGAAAAAAGCCGTATCCCAGGATACGGCTTTTTATATGTTTCATAATGCCTGAAATACAAATGCACTTATTTTTAAACAGGCCTATGAAAGATGCTATGATTTTTTTATGTCAACTCCAGATCGTCAAGACTGATTGTCTCTTTTTTTAGTACTATGATCTCATCTTTCAATTTTTTCAAGTTTTCATTGACCAGCTCAATACTATCTTTCGGAAGAACAATTTCCTTATCATTATACTTAATCGACTGCGTGGTAACAAGCAATTCCAAGTCGTAATTTGCTAAGTTGATTCCTTTAACGGGATAGTTAGCAAACTCCCAAAGTTTAGGATAATCCTCTTTTTCCTGACTAAAGACGATGGTATTGACCCGCGACTCACCGGGCTGGAGCACACTATCAGATTCACCATAAACAGACTGCTCATTACTAATAATGGCTTGTGTAGAACGTTTTTTCAGAACATAGGAAAAACCCTGACTTCCTTTTAACGGTTGTTTCCCGACATACTTCATGCTGACAATGATTCTTGGAACGGGTTCACCAAAGAAATCTTCGAGATCCAGTTCAACAGGTTCCAATTGAAAGACAGCAAGTTCTTTTTTTACCAGTTCGAATTCAGTTTTATATTTTTGCAGACTATCAATCTCATTTTGAAGATGAGCTATCTTTCGTTCCTGTTGTTTTTGAAGGATATCATCAGCCAGATCTAACATGGCGCTATAAGATTTCCCATCGACCAGACCCATCGATATATGATTTATTGATTCTCCTGTATATTTCTCAGCCTCATTCATCTTGAGCCACATGGCTTCTGATAATGTCACCCGCAATGCTTTTTCCAATTTCTCTTTTTCTTTGTTATTGAGCTTGGCTTCCACTTTTTTACGAGAACTGTCAAAAGACACATCCTTTCCACTTAGTTTCTCGCCGCAAGAGATCAAAGAAAATGCAAAGAATAGTCCGACTAACGTGATTTTTATAATTTGTTTCATTTAAAAAATGCTGTTTTTAGATCAATTTGACTTTGTTACATTTTACATAACCCCAATCATATACAGCTAGTTATCCACTACACCACAGTAACTTTACAATTGACTCTTAGTAAGTTTATAAAATTATGTAAAAAACTTAATCTTAAAAATATATTTATTGACGACACTAGCTTATTAAGTCCAACGGACTCTGCTATTCATGGAAAAAGCCATATCTTACAATGTGGCTTCTATTTATATATTTAGTTGAAAAAGCTCTTATTTCAATTTTTTCTTAGCAAAGGATGCAATTTATCGTAATCATCCCAATCACCAAAACCTGCGAAATTAAGTTTTTCACTCCATGAAACCATCGTCTTACAATCAAAACAAATTTTAGCAACTCCAACGCATTGTTTATTTTTATAAAAAACAAGGATATCCCTGAATTCATGTATACATGAACTTTCGACATTGTCCTTTCGAGCTTTTAAAAAAAACAATGAGTCTATAGGTCTATAAAGGGACTTATCAACTAAATTAATCGTATATCCAATCTCCTTTAAATGGGATAACAATGAAATATTAACCTGATTATCAGATAATACAGATAACAAAAGTTGTTCTTTTTCAGATTTATTATTTTTGTCTTCCAATTCACCTATTTTAAACAGATCAATATCGATTGAATAATGTTCTAGTGAATCAAAAGCAGCCAATTCGGCGATTGGATTGTCGTCTTTACTTCCATTAGCAGAATCGGTGCGCTCCATACAACCTTGAAACCCCGTAAAACTAAAAATTAGGCTTCCTATTATAAAAAATATTATTCTTTTCATATCGATAAAGGTTACATTGATGTTCAATTTCTAAAAATAGATAATTACACTCCTAATAATATCTCATATTACCGAAAACTTATAATTTAATCTCTCACTCTGAACATTCGCGATTCCTATTTACCGTAAAAGTCATTCCTTATGTACAGATGCTAAAGATTAATTCTAAATCAAATAAAGCGGTGTCGAAAAACCTTATTTTAGATGCATCTTTAATCAAAATGCGCCAAAGTACGATGGATATTTTTTCAAAAGACAGTATTGATATCTTTAACGATGTAACGAATAACGAGTTTGAGTATTTAAAAAACTTCTTTCATTATAAAAGATATAAGAAAGGCGATTTTATCATCAAGCAAGATGAGCTTGTTACACAAGTATATTTTATTGTATCCGGACTCGTCAAATTATTTTATTCCGACAGGCAGGCGAAAGAATTTATAGTATCATTTGCCTTCGAGAACTGGTGGGAAACCGACTTTTCCGCATTTTACAATCAATCTAAAGCTGTTTTAAATCTTCAATGTATTGAAACTACCACGGTATATGGTTTACATTATGCCGACTACTTACGGATGCTGGATAGCTGCCCGCAATTAATCACATACTTTCTTAACAAATCTATAAATGGCCACATTGCCAACCAAAAAAGAATATTATCACTGCTTGAACTATCTCCGAAGATTAAATATGAACAGTTTTTAAGCGCCTACCCACAATTAGTACAAAGAATCCCCAAATCTATATTATCCTCCTATCTGGGCGTATCACGAGAGACGTTAAGCAGATTATATAACAACAGCGATAAAAAGTGATTTGAATCACAGCAATCATCCAAAAGGTAATGAGACTTTTGTATCAGAAACATTCAGGCAATAGTTTTAAATAATTACAAGATGGAAAAACAGACAATCAATCCCTGGACTTGGCAAGAAGCTAGAAATTATGCTCAGGCAGTTGAAGTAAAAAATGTAACCGGAACCTTATATGTCTCCGGTCAAACCGCAATAAACAAACATGGCGTATCGAGCGTAGCGAATATGAGGTCACAATTAACTGATGCAATACAAAATACCGAAAAAGTAATTCAACAAGCCGGTTATGAACTCGAAAATATCGTACGCTTAAATATTTATACCACCTCGACAGCTGAACTCTTTGAAAATTTTGATGTCCTTCAAAACTGGATTACCAAAAATAGGATCAAACAGTCCTCCACAGTATTGGAAGTCAAAACATTATTTGAAACACTAAAAGTTGAGCTCGAGGCAACCGTAGTCAAATAAGATCAGCTAATGCGCAATAGAAAAAACAAAAAATTATAATTTAGATACAACTAAGGCAAGAGAAAACGATGCGGGCTTCCAATCTGCCCTATGCACAAGAACTTTTATAGAAAATAGATAGGTCTATAAGTTGTTGACCTGAACAGATAACAAATATTGCGCAATCGTGTGCGCTTAAACAAAACGGGAATAGATTTGCTCAACTATCCATTGTTTGCTAATATTGTTCATCAATCATGTACAACACGCAAAAAATAGAGGACAGAGAATTACTGCGAGAGCTACAGGAAGGAGACGCCGTAGCTTTTCAGAAACTCTATAACAATTATTTTGCACTATTATACCTTCACGCAACACGTAAACTACAAGATCGCGAAGCCGCTAAAGATATTGTACATGATTTATTTACTTCAATTTGGCAAAACAGGTTTACGCTCGCTATCCAAGGAGAAATATCTGCCTATCTTTATACTGCCATACGATATCGTGTAATCGACTATATTGCTAAAGAACAGTCAAGAACCACCTATCTGGCTTCCCTTCCTCCAATCACTGCACATCATGCCGGAGATACCGACCATTCCCTACGGGAGAAATTACTCAAGGAACAAATAGAACACGTACTTCAAAAGCTATCTCCACGGGTGAGGGAGGTTTTTGAACTCAGTAGAAGCCACTATCTCAGTCATAAAGATATCGCCCAAAGACTCAATCTATCAGAACATAGCGTCCGCAGTTATATGAAAGAAGCTTTACGCCTCCTTCGCAGTAAACTAGGAAGCCTGCTATGGATAGGCTTACTGCTTTTTTGCAAAATTTTTAATTTAGCCCCCCTCTCCCCTTCCATCGCCCGTCATATAGAAGTAACCAAATTATTGCATCATGACGAACCGCGAGCATTCCGATGGATACTCTCTGCTAAAGAAATACCTGGAAGGAAAATGTACAGCACAAGAAAAAGCACTGGTTGAAGAATGGTACCTCAACCTCGGTGATCATAAAGTTCCAGCTGACAATGAAATGATTGCAGATTTAGCGGAACTGCAAAAGAGATTAAAACGAATAACTACAAATCAACCTTATGCAAAAGGTCATATCATAGCCCTTGCAGCAACAATCCTTGCCTTTTTTACACTTGGAGTAATTATATATTCACAACAGACTAATGATCAGCAAAATAAACATGAGCTTTTTGTTGACGATATCACACCCGGTAGCAGCAAAGCACTATTATCAATAGATGGCCAACCAGCAATTGCATTAGATGGAAAAAATGGTGGTATTGTTTCAAAAGATAATTCGGTGGGATATAACAACGGAACTACAATAACTGAAACAGAACATGTTAAAACAATCACACTTTCGACACCAGCAGCAGGACAATTTGAGGTGGTACTTTCAGATGGAACCAAAGCATGGCTGAATGCATTATCGTCCATCACTTATCCGGCGACTTTTACCGGTCACGAAAGGCGGATTCAACTGACCGGCGAAGTGTACCTAGAGGTCGCTAAAAATGCACAGAAACCATTTGTTATCCATACAGCCCAGCAGCAGATTGAAGTCTTGGGTACAAGTTTTAATGTTAACACCTATAACGACAATGGCCGCACCTATACGACATTAGTAAACGGCAGTCTACGTGTGACGGACATAAAAACAAAACATCAAGTCCTCTTAAGTCCGGGCCAACAGGCAATTGTCGATGGAAAAGACGCTATCGAAGTATCCACCAACGGTATCGAAGATAGCTACGCCTGGAAGGACGGTCTTTATGTACTGCATGAAGAGACTTTAAGTCAATATGCGCTAAAAATCGCACGCTGGTATGATGTTGAAGTCGACATGGGACCGTATGGTAATCGAAAGTTCTCAGCGATTATCCCCAGAGATGCTAAATTATCAGAAGTATTACAAGCTATTGAATTAAAGTCAAATGTAAAATTCACAAGAGAAGGAAGGAGGATTGTAGCGATGCGATAACATGACAAAAAATAGCTCATTCTTCGAACTTCGAGAAGGACTTCAAAACCAATTACAATGAGCTTGTCCCGCATAGACCTGGGATAAAAACCTATAACCGCCAATGCAAAATTGACATAAATAGCTGCATCTACCAAAAGCTGTTTATGCGCCAATCTACATTGTTTATTAAACTTAAAAAAATATGAAAAAAGATAATCCAAGGCATTATTACCAATACCTAAAATCTTACAGGACACATCTGTCTATGAAACTAACTTTCGCTATACTGTTAGGTTCCATTATGGTTGCTATGGGAAATGTTCGTGCACAGCGCATCAACCTCAATCAAAATAAGGCACAGCTGAAAAATATACTGATTGAGATCAGCAGACAATCTGGCTACACATTTATATACGACGAGAACGACCTAAAAAATATAAAACCAATTACAATCAATGCAAATAACAAAACAATAACGACTTTATTGGATGAGCTCCTTCCCGAAGAATCTTTAGGTTATCAGATAAAAGGCCGGTCGATCGCCATTGAGCGTAAAACCAACGCACAGGCTATTATTAAAAACACCGACGACAGAATTCAAAAAAGAACAATAACTGGTCGTGTGACAAATGAAAATGGACAGGCTCTTCCGGGGATCAATATCCTTATCAAAGGAAGTGCAGTTGGTACAAGCACCAATGCAAAGGGAGAGTTTTCTCTTCTCGTTTCAGAAGCGAATAGCGTATTAATTATCAGCTCTGTTGGATACGCGACAGCAGAAATACCCACACAAGGAAAAAACGAAGTCAATGTTGTCCTAAAAGCGGCAAACAGTAACCTCGAAGAAGTCGTTGTTGTAGGATTTGGTACACAAAAGAAAGAGAATCTGACTGGAGCAGTCTCAACTGTAAGTGCTAAACGCCTAGCAGACCGTCCAATTTCAAATTTAGGACAGGGACTACAAGGGTTAGTGCCTAATTTAAACATTACTTCTTCAAACGGTAAACCGGGAACGGGATCCCAATTCAACATACGTGGTACCGGTTCAATTAACGGCGGTACCGCAGGTCCATTGATCTTGGTAGACGGGGTACAACGTGATCCGAATTCTATTGATCCTTCGGATGTAGAGAATGTAACGGTGCTAAAAGATGCCGCCGCAGCAGCTATTTATGGAGGTAGAGCAGCGTATGGTGTCATCTTAATTCAGACAAAGAACCCAAAAAGTCAAAATCCTCAAATCAGTTACTCGGGTGAATATACCATCTCCAGACCGACCAAGATGGCGAAATACATCAATTCAATCGATTATATCCGGATGCATCGTCAGGCAAACCGCAACGGGCAAGATGGTGGAACTACAGCTACAGAATCCTTTACAGAGCAAGATTCGATCCTTGCAAATGCCTATTTCAACGATCCAGCCAACAACCTACCTGTCTATGTAGACCCGGCCAATCCAGCGAAGTATCGCTATGTAGGAAACACAGATTGGATCAAAGAGCAATATCCAGGCTGGGCCCCCATGCAGCGACATAATCTCTCGTTACAGGGTGGTCGCGGTGCAACGTCAGTAATCACCTCCTTAGGATATCTACAGCAAAAAGGATTATTTAAAGAAGCCGGTCAAAAGTATCAGCGCCTAAATCCATCCATGAAAGTCAACTCAGAAATTACAGATTGGCTAACCTTGACAGGAAACTTTGCGCTCACACATATCGACGACAAAGAAACAGCTGGTGTAGTCACCGGCGGAACATCGTCAGGATGGATATCTGGCGACTTAAGGCCCACCATGCCTATTCGTCATCCCGACGGAAACTTTTCAGGCCAGGGAAGTTTTACCAACCCTTTTGCTGTAGCCGCCAATAATGGCAAAAGAAAAAGATACTCGAATGACCTATGGTTAACTGGAGGCGTAAAAATTAAACCCATAGAACATGTTTCGGTCGTGGCTGATTATACGTGGAATGCTTACAACAACTTT
>Ga0308161_1005271_pt1 | contig 11419 bp, 8 predicted proteins | sample PhyFR2_FD_201034 | JGI IMG/M metagenome (GOLD analysis project Ga0308161, IMG submission 201034) | Phyllosphere microbial communities from UC Gill Tract Community Farm, Albany, California, United States - DLSLF.R2 | ecosystem: Host-associated > Plants > Phyllosphere > Unclassified | place: USA...
TTGAAGAACACCGTGAAGCGGCTTTCATGTCGTACGAGCTGGCCACCATCAAGATCGATGTGCCGCTGGACATCGAAGTCGATGCGCTGGTGTGCGGCGAACCAGACCGCGAGGCGCTGCTGGCGCTATATACCGAAATGGAGTTCAAGAGCTGGATTGCCGACCTGCAGCGCGATGCGGCTCGGGAAGGGGACCAGTTGCCCCCGGCAGAGGCCCCGGCGGCCATGGTCGAGGCCCGCTATGAAACCATCCTTGACCAGGACCGCTTCGACGCCTGGCTTGAGAAACTGCGCCAGGCACCGCTGTTCGCGTTCGATACCGAAACCACCGGCCTCGATGCGCAGCGCGCCCAGCTGGTAGGGATTTCCTTCGCCGTCGAGCCCCATGAAGCGGCCTACGTCCCCTTGATGCACGACTACGAAGGCGCCCCTGCCCAGTTGGACCGTGAGGCCGTTCTGCTCGCGCTCAAGCCCTTGTTGGAGGACCCGGCAAAAGCCAAGGTCGGCCAGAACGCCAAGTACGACATCAACATCCTTGCCAATGGTTCTCCCGCGATCCAGGTGCAGGGGGTGGCCTATGACACCATGCTCGAATCGTACGTGTTCAACTCGACCGGCACGCGGCACGACATGGACAGCCTGGCGCAAAAGTACCTTGGGCATACCACCATTGCGTTCGAGGACATTGCAGGCAAAGGTGCCAAGCAGCTGACCTTCAACCAGATCCATCTGGACAAGGCCGGCCCCTACGCGGCCGAAGATGCCGACATCACCCTGCGCCTGCACCAGGCATTGCAGGCGCACATGGCCAAGACCCCCAGTGTGCAGCCGGTGCTCACGGACATCGAAATGCCGCTGGTGCCCGTGCTGGCCAAGATCGAGCGCCAGGGCGCGTTGGTCGATGCGGCGCTGTTGCACGTCCAGAGCGGTGAGCTGGGTGTGAAGATGGCCGAGCTGGAACAGCGGGCCTTCGAACTGGCTGGTGAGGAATTCAACCTGGGTTCGCCCAAGCAGCTGGGCGCGATCCTGTACGACAAGCTGGGCATGCCGGTGATCAGCAAGACGGCCAAGGGCCAGCCATCGACGGCAGAAGCTGTGCTGGACGAGCTGGCCGAGCAAGGGTACCCACTGCCTGAAGTGCTGATGCAGTACCGCAGCCTGAGCAAGCTCAAGAGCACCTACACCGACAAGCTGCCGGGGCAGATCAACCCTCGCACGGGGCGAATCCACACGTCGTACCAGCAGGCAGTGGCGGCCACGGGCCGGTTGTCGTCCAGTGACCCGAACCTGCAGAACATTCCGATCCGCACGGCCGAAGGCCGGCGAATCCGCCAGGCCTTCATCGCAAGCCCTGGCTACAAGCTGCTGGCCGCCGACTATTCCCAGATCGAGCTGCGCATCATGGCGCACCTGGCCAAGGACGAAGGCTTGCTGCACGCGTTCCAGAACGATCTGGACGTGCACCGGGCGACGGCGGCCGAAGTATTTGGCGTTGCGCTCGAACAGGTCACCCATGACCAGCGGCGCAGCGCCAAGGCGATCAACTTCGGGCTGATCTACGGCATGAGCGCCTTTGGTCTCGCCAAGCAGATCGGGGTGGACCGCAAGCAGTCCCAGGATTACATCGATCGTTACTTCACACGCTATCCAGGGGTGTTGGCCTACATGGAGCGTACCCGTGCCCAGGCCGCAGAGCAGGGGTTCGTGGAAACCCTGTTTGGTCGCCGGCTCTACCTGCCTGATATCAACGCCAAGAACCCAGCCTTGCGCCGGGGAGCCGAGCGCACGGCGATCAACGCGCCGATGCAGGGTACGGCTGCCGACATCATCAAGCGCGCCATGGTCAATGTGGACAACTGGCTGACCGAAAGCGCACTGGATGCGCGGGTGATCCTGCAGGTGCACGACGAACTTGTTCTTGAGGTGCGCGAAGACCTCGTGGATCTGGTGAAAGATGAAATTCGAAAGCACATGAGTCAGGCGGCGCAACTGGACGTGCCGTTGCTGGTCGAGGCCGGTGTGGGCGCAAACTGGGACGAAGCCCACTGATTGCGCGGGCCAAGGGGCGTTGTGGTGCGGTTTGCCGTCACAGTCGCCCTGGGCTGTCACAACCGGTTTCATGAAACTGTCGCAAATAGTTCCAGGCCCCAGGAACTAAAGCAGTGAACTGCAACTCAGAGTACCTGAATGGCTGGTGAAGCCGTTCGATGCTCCTATGTTGTGTTAAGTGTTGGCAGATATCCGGACCCCGCCCTAGCGGTCCGGGCTTGGACCCCGAACTTCCCCCTCCCCATACGAAGTCCGGGGTTTTTTTTGCCTGAAATTTGCCTGGCGCGGGCCTTGGCCCTCAGGCGACAGGCTTGTCTTCGAGCTCCATCCAGTCGGCCAGCACGCGGTAGGCGTCTTCAAGGCCCAGGCGCTTGGGGGCCGAGAACAGTTGGATGGTCACGCCTTCGCCCCAGCCTTTCCTGATCTCCGATTGCACCTTGAGCAAGGTGTTCTTGGCGGCGCCATGGGTGAGCTTGTCGGCCTTGGTCAGCAAGATATGCATGGGCATGCCGCTGGCCTTGGCCCAATCGAGCATCATCTTGTCGAAATCCGTCATCGGGTGGCGGACATCCATCATCAGGATCACGCCACGCAGGCATTCGCGGCTGCCCAGGTAAGCTTCCAGGTGGCGCTGCCAGTGCTGCTTGAGGGGGATGGGCACCTTGGCGTAGCCGTAGCCCGGTAAGTCGACCAGGCGGCGTTCGTCATCCAGGCTGAAGAAGTTCAGCAACTGGGTGCGGCCGGGCGTTTTCGAGGTGCGGGCCAGGCTGGCGTGGGTCAGCGTATTCAGCGCGCTGGATTTACCGGCGTTGGAGCGGCCGGCGAAGGCCACCTCGTAACCCTGGTCGTCCGGGCATTGTTCGACCTTGGCAGCGCTGAGGGCGAATTTGGCTTTCTGGCACAGGCCGAGGATGGGGTTCTTGACTTGCATGGGATATCCGATGTGGTGATGCCAGCCCCCTGTTGAGCGGGGCCTGGCAAGCGGTGTCGTTTCCGTTTGGGTGGCGGAAGTATATAATGCCCCAGTTTTTGTGTGCTCTTTCTCCCGGCTTTGGGGAACGAGCATGGGGTGTCGAACATGAGCTTGCGCATTAGAACGCAGCGCGGCCCCCAACCCTGAACGTCATGGCGCAATACGCAATGGCCGCTTGCTGTCGGTCTGTTCCTGCCGGTTTTCAGCGCACAGGCTACACAGGATTCCGAGGTGTTGTACAACCGCGTGTGCGCGGCGGGTACAGCGAACGCCTGCTCCATGAGCCCAGAGGGGCGATCGGGCAACCTGAATCCTGATCTGGCGCAATGCATGAATATCTCGGCACGGCACAATGCTCAGGGTTTCAAGGCTATGCCGCCGCGTGGATTGTGCATGGACTGCAGTGCCGAGGACTACCGTCTGGTCATCCTTTGGATGAATGGCAGTCCCGATACATAACATTTCACCCCTAGCCGTGTTGGATTAGCTGATGAACAAACTAGTCGTGAGTCTGCTGTTGAGCCTGGGTGTCGCAGGTGCGGCCACTGCTGCGCAGCCCGTCAAAGGCGATGCCGCCGCAGGTCAGGCCAAGACGGCCGTCTGCGGGGCCTGCCACAACCCAGATGGCAATAGCCTGGCACCGAACTTCCCCAAGCTGGCAGGTCAAGGCCAGCGCTACCTCGAGAAACAAATGCACGATATCAAGTCCGGCAAACGCGTCGTGCTGGAAATGACCGGCATGCTGGCCGGTTTCAACGACCAGGACCTGGCCGACATTGCGGCATATTTCGCTAGCCAGAAAAGCAGCGTGGGCGCGGCCGACCCTGCGCTGGTCGAGCGCGGGCGTGCGCTGTTCAACGGTGGCGACCTGGACAAGGGCATGCCGGCCTGCACGGGCTGCCACTCGCCTGACGGGGCGGGTATCGCACTGGCCGGGTTCCCTCACCTGAGCGGGCAGCATGCCCAGTACGTGAGCAAGCAGCTGACGGACTTCCGTGAAGGCAATCGCACCAACGATGGGGATGCCATGACCATGCGCACCATCGCCGGGAAGCTCAGTAACCATGACATCGAGGCATTGGCCAGCTACATCCAGGGCCTGCATTAATGCCCGGTTAATGTTGAAAGCCAAAGATGAAAGGGCGGCGCGGCTGCCCTTTTTTTCGTCCGCAGCCGTTACACTACAGAACTAGAGCCCTTCCCGGCCTGTCTCAATCCAGGTCGTGCCGTGGCGACCCATGACTGCTCAGGAGTAAAGCATGCGTAAACTGATTCTCAGCGCTGCGCTGGTCGCTGCCAGCGTACTTGGTATGACTTCCGTTCAGGCCGCAGAGCCTGTAGCCGGCAAGGAGTATGTCGAGCTGAGCAACCCGGTTCCGGTTTCCGTGCCTGGCAAGATCGAAGTGGTCGAGTTGTTCTGGTATGGCTGCCCGCATTGCTATCACTTCGAGCCTGTCATCAACCCGTGGGTCGACAAGCTGCCCGAGGACGTCAACTTCAAGCGTGTGCCGGCCATGTTCGGTGGCCCTTGGGATGCCCATGGCCAGATGTTCCTGACCCTGGAAGCGATGGGCGTCGAGCACAAGGTGCACGCGGCGGTATTCGACGCCATCCAGAACCAGCACAAGCGCCTGACGGATCCAAAAGACATGGCCGCTTTCCTGGCAACGCAGGGGGTGGACGAGGACAAGTTCCTGGCCACCTACAACTCTTTCGCCATCAAGGGCCAGGTCAACCAGGCGAAAGAACTGGCCAAGAAGTATGAAATCACTGGCGTTCCCAGCATGGTGGTCAACGGTAAGTACCGCTTCGACCTGGGCACCGCTGGCGGACCAGAGGGCGTCCTCAACGTGGCCGACCAACTGATCGACAAGGAGCGCGCTGCCAAATAGGCAGCGCACCCATGCCTCGCCTACGGGTCACGCGCGGCGTTGCCCTGCCCCAGCCGCAGGTCAACGAGCATCACCTGCAAGCCCCCGGCTTGCCAGAAGATGGTCGTCTGCGGCTGCTCAGCTTCAACATCCAGGTGGGCATTAGTACCGAGCGCTATCGGCATTACCTGACGCGCAGCTGGCAGCACCTGCTGCCGCACACTGGCCGAGCCAGCAACTTGCAGAAAATCGGTAAGTTGCTTGGGGACTTCGACCTGGTGGCCCTGCAAGAGGCGGATGGGGGCAGCTTGCGCTCGGGCTATGTCAATCAGGTCGAGCATCTGGCCCAACTGGGTGCCTTCCCCTACTGGTACCAACAGCTCAATCGCAACCTTGGGCGCTTCGCTCAGCACAGTAATGGTGTACTCAGTCGCTTGAAGCCTCACCAACTCGAGGATCACCCACTGCCTGGCCCAGCAGGGCGCGGGGCTATCCTGGTGCGCTTCGGCGAGGGTGAGGATGCGCTGATCGTGGTCATGATGCACTTGGCCTTGGGCGCCAAGACCCGTGCACTGCAGCTGGCCTACATCCGCGAACTGATCGGCGGGTATCGCCATCAGGTGTTGATGGGGGACATGAACACCCATGCTACCGACCTGCTCGAGCATTCACCGTTGCGCGACCTTGGCCTGATTGCGCCTCAGGTGGAGGCCACCTTCCCCAGTTGGCGACCACAGCGCTGCCTGGACCATATCCTGCTCAGCCCGAGCCTTACCCTGGAAAGGGTCGAGGTGCTGGCCCAGCCGATTTCCGACCATCTTCCTGTGGCCGTCGAGATCCGATTGCCTGATGCATTGACTGTGGATACGCTGCCGGCCTTGAGCTGAATCAACTGACGCCTCGCTTGCCCTCAAGTGTCCCGGGCACGCGCCGACAGTGTGTATCAGACAGCCCCAGTTGTATCACCCGTGCGGACACAGGCATGACCGAAGAAGCCGAGCGCTGGAAAGAAAAATACCTGATAAGCATTGAGCAACAGGAGAAGCTCGAACGTCGCTGGGAGGCGCGCCTGGACTTGCTGCGCCGAGGCCTGGTTCGCAGTACGTTAGCCGCTGAGGGCAGCGACAAGGTCGTCGACCAGTGCATGAAGGAAATGCGCGAGGTCATTCGCAGTGACAACATGGATGCCGGGCTTGCCGGCCTTATCCCCCGTCTTGAAAAAGCGGTACTGGAGTCTGAGCAGCGCCGCGAAACCCGCATGAACCAAGTGGGCGATGCGCTGACGGCACTGGTCGATCAGTTGCAAGGCCTGCCGTTGACCAGCGATGTCTCCAGGCCGTTGAAGAAGCTTGCCAAGCGGCTGGAGGCCGGTGTAACCCAGTCTCGCGATCTGCCGCCGCTGCTGGGGGAACTCAGTGGGCTGCAAGGGCGTGCGCTGGCCGCGCTGGACAGGCCCGAAGCCAGTTCGCGGGGCGGCTTTTTGCAGCGGTTGTTCAAAGGTCGCGATGACCTGGCGCCTGTCGAGGCCGCCAGCGAGCAGGCGCCGGGCCTCGTCCCTGCTGCCTCGCAGCCCCTGGTTCAGGAAGCGTCCATTGTCCCTCAGCACGATGGGCATGAGGACAGCGATGCGTCCCCGTCACTGATCGAGTCTGAACAAATGTCGGGTGGCGAGCCGCCGCCCGTGCCCCCGGCACCTGGTCCGGCAATGGACGTGCCATTGCAAAGTGGGGGTGAGGATGATTCGACCCCTTTGGCTGATGTCACGTTGTCTGACCAAGAGGCCTATGCCCTGCCCTACGCAGTCGAGCCGCCATACAGCCAGGTGGCCGCCCATATCGAGCAGACGCTGCTCGGTCTGCTGGATGACCTGAGCCTGCCGGACCGCCACAAGGCGCAGGCGCAGGCGATGCGCGAACGGGTGGCGCGCGGCATGAACTGGTACGAGTTGATTCCGGTGCTGGATGATCTTGCCGTGTTGTTGCTGGCGATCACCGACAGCGGCCAGCATGAGTTCGAAACCTATCTGCAATTGCTCAATGAGCGGCTCGAGGGTTTCCACGGCCACTTGCAGGCCGCCAGCGCAGGTCACGCCGACAACAGCAGTGCGGCACGCGAACTGGATACGCAATTGCGTGAGCAGGTGGACGGGCTGCAAACCGACATGCAAGGCGCCGCAGACGTATCGAGCTTGAAGCACCTGCTCGAAAGCCGGCTCGAAGGCTTGCTGATGACGATGGACCAGCACCAGCACGAGCGCGATCGCCGCGAGCAGGCGCTGGCTGGGCGTCTGCAGGGGCTGTCCGAGCGCGTGGCCAGCATGGAGCAGGAAGCGCTGGGTTACCGTGAGCACCTGGAGGAGCAGCGGCAGAAGGCGTTGCTCGACCCACTGACCGGCTTGCCCAATCGTGCGGCCTGGAGCGAGCAAATCGAGCGCGAGATGCAGCGCTGGCAGGAAAACGGCGGCGACTTGGCCATGGCGATTCTGGACCTGGATCATTTCAAGCAGATCAACGACGGCTATGGGCATCTGGCCGGTGACAAGGTACTGAAGATCGTGGCCGAACAGTTGCGCAAACGGCTGCGAGGCCAGGATTTCATTGCCCGCTTCGGGGGCGAGGAGTTCGTGCTGCTGCTGCCCGACACCTCCCCGGCAGACGCGTTACAGGTCGTCGAAACGATGCGCCTTGCCGTAGAGGCCTGCCCGTTTCACTTCAAGGGGGAGCGGGTGGTGGTATCCACGTCCATCGGGCTGAGCGCGTTCAGGCCTGGCGAGGTGGCCGATCAGGTGCTCAAGCGTGCCGACGCAGCGCTTTACCGTGCCAAGCAACGGGGGCGCAACTGCGTGGAGCAGCACTGACCGAGCGCCTGGCAAGGGCGAGCGCAGATGCGGGGAGAGCGTTATACTGTAGCGCTCATTCGCTGAGGCCACTGCCGTGCTTTCCACGCTGAAAAAATCACTGATCACCCTGCTGCTGCTGACTGTCGCCGGTTGCTCCACGGGCTTGCGCATCGACCGCAGCCACCCGTCAGCCAACCAAGACAACCGCATTCAGTTCGTGGTGCTGCACTATACCAATGCTTCACTGGAGCGCTCGTTGGCGTTGCTGACCCATGGCGAGGTCAGCAGCCACTACCTGATCGGTGATGGCCCCGCAACTGTCTACCAATTGGTGGATGAAAGCAGGCGGGCCTGGCACGCTGGCGACAGCCAGTGGCAAGGCAGAACCTGGTTGAATTCATCGTCCATCGGTATCGAGATCGTCAACGCTGGCTTTACCGATACGCCTGCCGGGCGGGTATGGCACCCCTACAGCGAAGCGCAGATCCAGTCGCTGATCGCGCTGCTCAAGGATATCGTCAAGCGTAATGGCATCGAGCCGCGGCACATCATTGGCCATAGCGACATCGCCCCACTGCGCAAGCAGGACCCCGGCCCGCTGTTCCCGTGGAAACGTTTGGCCGACGCCGGCCTGGGTGTGTGGCCTGACGCCTCTAGCGTGGCTCGCCAGCAGGCCTACTTCGAGGTCAATCCTCCTACGGTTGGATGGTACCAGCAGGCGCTTGCCCGATTTGGCTACGCCATCGAGCAGACGGGCGTGCTCGATGTCCAGACTCGGCACGTGATCGCGGCGTTCCAGATGCGCTTCCGACCTCAACGCTTCGACGGCCAGCCCGATGCGCAGACGGCCGCCATGCTCGAGGTGCTCAACCGCATGCGGTAAAGCGTTGACGGCTGCCGTTTGGTCCTCGCGCAAGCGAAGCGCTAAACGGCAAAGGTAATTGTCCATTGAGTTGCTATACCTTGGTAATCAACTGGATGCCTTCGATGCCTGATCGCCTAGCGGCCTTGCGCCAATTTTTCTACCGCCCCTGGATGCTTGCCGCTTTGGCGGCAATCGCCAGTGCCGCCCTATTGCTAACCGCCAGCATCGCCATTGCGTTGCAGCAGATGAAGCAAAGTGAAAGCGAACAGATGAATGCTCAGGGCGAGCGTTTTCTGGAACGACTGGAACAGGTATTCGGGCAGTTGCGCGAAGGTGTGGACTTATTGGAGACGCAACCTTTGCGTGGCTGCGGCCCCGCCATGCTGACGGCCTTGCAGCAGATCGGCTTGAGTTCACGGTTCATCTACGAGGCGGCCTATGTCGACGGTAATGTTGCCTGCTCGAACCGAGGTGACGAGCGGGCTTTCGTGCCGCTGCGCCCGCCAGACATCAAGGGGCCGGTCTACAGCTACTGGCTCAACACCACCACCGAGCCCGACGAAAACCTTGCCGCCCTGATGTTGGGGCGTGGCCGGTTTCTGGTGTCCACGTCCCGTGGGCATCTGACCGATGTAGTGGATTTGCCTCCGGGCGGGAGCTTGTTGGTCGTGCTGGACAACGGTGCTCGGGCGATCCCGGTGCTGGGCCCGCCCCAGGTGTGGCCACCGCCTTCTGTGTGGTCGACCAGTCACAAAACGTTGCTGGAGTTCAGCGATCGTCTCATCTATCGCATGCCCACCAAGTCTCCTGATTACCAGTTGGTTCTGATCGCACCACGCGCAAGTCTCCCCCTGCGCATGAATGGCGCCCTGTGGCTGCTGTTTCCAGGCAGCGTACTGGGAGCTTGTTGCATTGGCTGGCTGGTCCTGCAATTGGCTCAACAGCGACGCTCCATGAGCTCCGAGCTTCAGCAAGCGCTGAGTCGTGGCCAGCTGCAAGTGCTCTACCAGCCGATTTTCGAGCTCGACAGCAGGCGCTGTGTCGGCGCCGAGGCATTGGTGCGCTGGCGTCGTCCCGATGGCAGCCTGACCAGCCCTGAGCTGTTCATACCGCTGGCCGAGAATACCGGGCAGATCCGTGAAATCACCGACTTCGTCCTGCGACGCGTCCTTGAGCAACTCGGCCCTCTGTTGCGCTCAAGGCCCATGCTCTACATCTCGGTGAACCTGGCGGCGTGCGACGTGATGGTTCCGCGTGTTGGGGAAGTGGCGGCGCGCCTGCTGGCGCTGCACCGGGTGGCCCCGAGGCAGATCGCCTTCGAGGTGACCGAACGGGGCCTGATCGATGTGGTGGTGGCGCGCGAAAACCTGCAAGCGTTGCGCGCCGAGGGCCATCAAGTGCTGATCGACGATTTCGGCACGGGTTATTGCAGCCTGGCCTACCTTCAGACCTTGCCCGTGGATTGCCTGAAAATCGACAAGGCATTCATCGATGCGCTGGGCCACGATGCCGCCAGCAGCGGTGTGGCACCCCATATCATCCGCATGGCCCACGACCTGCATCTACGGGTGATCGCCGAAGGTATCGAGCGTGAGGACCAGGCGCTGCTGCTGCTTGGCGAAGGGGTGAAGTACGGCCAGGGCTGGCTGTTCGCCAAGGCCCTGACGGCCCGGCAGTTTGCCGAGCTGGTCACGCGGGATAAGTTGCCACGGGGCAGACAGGCCTGACAGGCCTTGCGAGCGTCAGACCGGCAGGGCCAGGTAGAACTGGGTACCTTCACCTGGTCGCGAGAAGACGCCCATGCGCCCACCGTGCAACTGCACGATTTCCTTGCACAGGGCCAGTCCCAGGCCGGCCCCGCCCTTCTTGCGGCCCACTTGCACGAACGGCTCGAAGATGCGGCCCTGCTGACCATAGGCGATACCCTCGCCCGTGTCCTCGACACTGATGATCACGCGTTCGGCATGGCGGCGCGCATGCAGGCGGATGCGCCCGCCCTGGGGGGTGTGCCTGACCGCATTGTGCAGCAGGTTGTCCAGCACGCGGTCGAGCTGAGCAACGTCAGCCTGGATGCGCGGCAGTGGCGGTTCCAGGGCCAAGACCAGTTCGATCTGCTTCTGGCCCGCCTGATCGGCGAAGCGCAATTGCGCCCGCTCCAGCAATTCATCGATGGCACAGGGCGCCAGCTCGAGCTTTTGCAGACCGCTTTGATAGCGGCTGAAGTTGAGCAGGTCGTTGATCAACTGGGTCAGGCGCTGCATTTCTTCGCCGATGGTTTCCAGCAGATCGTATTCACGCGCTTCCTCGGGAAACTTGACCCGTTCGCGCAGCAAGCCGAACGCCATGTGCATACCGGTGACAGGCGTACGCAGCTCGTGGGAGGCGCGTAGCACGAACTCGCTGCGCACCCGCTCGAAGGCACGCTGTTCGGTCACATCGTGCAGCACCATCACGGCGCCCAGGATCGGGCCCTGAGGATGGCTGACGGGCGTCAAGCTATAGGTCAGCAGACGCGTTTCCTCGTCAACGTCGATGTGAAGGTCGTCCGGTTGACGGTCCAGACTGCCGCCGCGTAGCACCTGGCACAGTTGCTGTTCCAGTTCAGGTCGTTCCAGGGCTTCGGCCAGGCTGCTGCCAACGCGGCTGTCGTTCCAGCCCAGTTGGCGTTGAGCAACCGGGTTCAAGTGCTCGAGCAAGCCCTGTCGGTCGATGATCAGCAGGCCATCATCGATACTGTCGAGCACGGCTTGCAGGCGCTGCTGCCCGGCGAGCAATTCGTCGACATTGGTGGCCTGGTGCTTGCGCAGGGCGTCGGCCATGATC
>Ga0308161_1005279_pt1 | contig 11411 bp, 14 predicted proteins | sample PhyFR2_FD_201034 | JGI IMG/M metagenome (GOLD analysis project Ga0308161, IMG submission 201034) | Phyllosphere microbial communities from UC Gill Tract Community Farm, Albany, California, United States - DLSLF.R2 | ecosystem: Host-associated > Plants > Phyllosphere > Unclassified | place: USA...
ATCAAATACCAAGCGGCGGGAATGGGTCGAGGAGTCTCTCATGCGGGTGGAAGAGGGGGATTACCACGACCAGTGGTCCTACCTGATAGAAGCCATAGAGGGCACATCCATATGATAGTCAAGCTGCAAGAGTTCACTATAGGGATCAAAAGTGAACTCGTCACGCCAGCCTCACCCAACTTTCAGCTGTCGTCTTGGCCGCCTTCGCGTGAATGGCCTGTAGTCATCGACAAAAATGGGGTAGTCGTATCTCGTTGGGGCGATCCAAAATGGAACCTAGCCCCTTGGGCAGGACACAAGTTGACGCTTAACTTTGGCGACGGCGAGGCTCGCAAAGGAAGGCAAGCCGAGGCTTTGAGCTCAGAGAACGCTCATGTAATGAGAATTATTGCGACCTGGCTGATCTGGGGCCGGCATCAAGGCGCAACGGCGGTGACTACTATCAGCGCCAACTTTAACATGCTCAGACCGCTTGTTGCTCTCTGCAATCGTAATGGGATCAGCGCGACCAGACTAATGCGTTTCCCGAAAGTGCTCGAGCAAGTTCCTACAGTTATCGCGCCAAGCAGTTACGCGAGTACGGTCTCACTGCTCCAACAACTTTATGATGCTCGAGACGTGCTCGGCTTTACGATCGTTGATCCAGGCGGTTTAAGACGGATCGTTGCGGCGGAGCCCCACCACGACCATGTACAGACGCCATACATTCCCCCTCGCATCTGGCTCTACCAAATAACACGTCTGCGTGAATGCTTAATCGACTTCCTCGATCACCAAAAGCAGATTGAGGAATGTTTCCATTTCTGCCTGGGGATATATGTTAAGAGATATGGGTCATTGGAAGCCGCGCTAGTTTTAAACAAAAAAGGGAATAACCCTCTGCACCCCGACTTCGCTACCCGAACGGACTATCCCGGCACGTTCGCAGAAATCGCCGCGCGGTTCGGAATTGCCGACCTTCTGGTCAAGTGGGCCGGCTTCGATCACAGCAGCCTAGATGCGCGAGCATTTTCGCATTACTTTTCGGTTGTTACCTTTGTTGGGTTAGCCTATATCTGCAACTTTACCTTACAACGTAAGGAAGAGGTTGCGTCACTTCGAACGAGTAGCCTACTTTGGGAGGAAGACGAGAAACTAGGTCGTGTGCCGATCATTTGTGGAGAGACACGCAAGACCACCCTCGATTCGGACGCACGCTGGGTGGCGAGCCCCAGCGTTGAAGTCGCAATTCAAGCCCTATCGGCAATCGCCCACATGAGGATGTTTTGTGACCGGGCGAATCCGATAATTCGCCCCACTGAGGAGGACCAACGGGATCCTTACCTATCGAGTACGCCGACCGAGCCATGGGCAAATGGATTAGCGCATGCACGTCCATACAACATTCGGCGTGTTACTGGCAGCATCAAGGTAATGACTAATGGCGTCTGCAAGAACTTGTTCGATCCAGAGAAAATCAAAATTACGGCCGAAGACTTGGTGGTGGCCTTGCGCCTTACACCCAATCTTTCCGAGCATGAATTCGCCATCGGGAAAACATGGCCGTTTACATGGCATCAGTACCGCCGCACTGGCGCCGTGAACATGTTTGCCAGCGGCGACATCTCGGACTCGACAATGCAGCAGCAGTTAAAGCACTCTTCGCGTCTAATGTCTCTCTACTATGGCCGAAATCACGGTCGCTTGCACTTAAATAAGGAAGTGCAAGCCACGGTAGTAATGGCGATGTATCAAGCGCAGGCTGAGATGCTCAAAATCGTCTCGACCGACGGCAGATTCGTTTCACCTCATACGCCAGAGCGTAAGGAGGCGCTAGCTGCGATTGTGCTTAGCGTCAAAGATACTAAGGACCTAATAAAGATGGCCAAGGAAGGAATGGTCACATTCCGTGAACATCGCCTGGGTGGCTGTATGAAAGGAGGGGGATGCGAATATGGCGGAATTGAATCGGTCGCGCGCTGCGCAGGCGGCGACGGAGACAAGCCATGTACGGACGTCCTGTATGACCGGAGGAAAGAGCCGCAGATCCGCGCCGATATGCACCGTGTGGAAGTGGAAATCAAAATGCTCCCCTCTGGGCACCCACGATCTAGCGCGCTCTTGAAAGAACGCCAAGCAATGGAGAACTATCTAAATGCCATCTCAAACCGTTAAAGCTCCTAGTGCAGAAGATCGCTTTCGCCAAGCCTTTGAACGCCTAAAGGCTGACGAACCCAAGCTATTGAAACCGGGCACACCTGTCACCCAGAACAACGTCGCACGTGAGGCTGGTTGTGACCCGTCAGCGCTCAAGAAAGCACGGTTCCCTGTGCTCATTGGTCAGATCCAGGCTTACATCGAGCTCCATCAAGACGATCACCATTCGACTGACAAAAAAACCAAAAAGCGAACTGCCAACCGAACAATGCAGCAGCGGCTCGAAGATGCGATTCGACAGCGCGATCAGGCGCAGTCAATCCTGGTAAGTGCCAACACGCGCATTATCGAACTAAGTGAGGAGGTCCAGTCATTGCAGCAGCAACTGGACGAGATTCGCCCTTCGACGAGATTACAAACTTTATGATGGCGTGACTCGAAGTGTCCGTGACGACGCGGGAATGCCGTTTGAAGGTCTTCGCAAACGGCGCCGGCTATATCAGGTCACCATTGTTCAGGCGGTGATTTAGAAGAAGCACGCGGAGTGGCGTACAGTCGACAGCGATGCTCGAGGTAATCCGGGCGTATGCCCTTTTTATGATTCTATTCGGCCAGCTTTGGGCTGGCATCTTGGGAACGGTACAAAAAATAGCCTGTAGAGGTTATTGCACCTCACAAGCGTTTTACGTGACCTACAATCGGACGCTCGCAACCGTATGTTGCTCATTTCTTTGATTGACGCATGAAAATCAGAGTTGAAAAGTAGTACTCAGCTGCATCAGCTAACCTCACGAACACTTCCACCCGGCCCCATCTCAAGGCGAATACTAATGCCCTCTTCCTTTTTCCCTGCTCGCGTTTCAAATGGATAGCCTCCCTCAGCATGTCGGTTGGCCCAACGCTCATAGGCTCCGTTCGAATAATTGAACAACAGCAGTGCATCTGGAGTGGCAGTCAAAGCGCGTGCTATTACAATATCACTAGGGTGTGTTTCGTGACGCTCACCATCCGTCGTAAATAAATAACGCCTTGCCGGGAGCTTTAGAGCAAGTCTCCTTGTAAAGTTCGCCGAGCTACCGTGGTGCGGCAATTTGAACAAGTCTAGTTTTAATTCCTCTGGTGGCAATTTTCCTGCAGATTTAAATAGAATACTTGCATGTGCATCGGCACCTAGGAGGATCCTAATGCCGCCATATTCAAATATGAATGCAATTGAGCTGGCATTGGTCGTTGAGTTATCAGTGCTCGATGGGGAATTCGCGAGTTCTGATATCGAAGCATACGTTGCACTCAACGCTTCGATGTCCGTATCTTCACCTGGATCTGCTTCATTTTCTACATTCACGGGTACTATGGGTGCTTCTTCCCGCGCTACCCACAAGTCCCACAAAGTTCGCAGTGCAGCCAGCCGTTCTCTGGATGGCGAGAGAACAGTGATAGTTGCTTCTGACTTGCACAGCGTTTTGCGAACCGGCATGTCTTTGTCGTCCAAGCACACTGCGTCCTCATCGAAAGCCTTGTTCCAGCACACTCCATCGCGACCGAGCAATTTTGCCAGTTGAATTCCCTCGCCTACGGCCATCGACTCACGACCCAACTCCAAGTGCTGTCGACCGTTAAACCAGATGTCACCAAAGCGAGTAGCGATAGACTTATCGGATAATAATGAAAGCGTGCCGCCGATATGGTCTAGGTCGATGTGTGTAACGACCAGCAGCTCCCATACCGCTTCTTCGCTCGTGCTGAGAACTTTTTTCAACCGCTCTGCCGTGGAAGCAACTCCAGCATCTACTACTAGGCGGAACTGTTTAACTCCGTCTCCATAACTCAGAACAATACAATCGCCGTGCTCAGCTGCTAGAGCATGAACCTCTACCCAATAATTTGGCGTTTCAGCGGGAGTGGACAGATCAGACATCGAATACACAAAATGGTTGGTTTGGATCCACACGCAGGGATAGCTCTCGCACATACCTACTCGCGGCTTTGAGCGTACGGTAAGTCTGCTCGTCCGCCGCTTGGTTCTTCGTTTCACTTTCAAGAATCGCAAGGTTTGTCGCCATCATTTTTATGCCATGGCGAAATAGCGGAGGGCCTCTACGCACAGCTTCTAAAGCAGCGGTAACAGCGTTTCGAAAGGGATTCTCACCCCCATGCTCGTAGTGCAGATTTTTCAGGTCGTCGGTCGAACCCTGCAGCAGCAGGGTGGTAAATAAAATTGCCCCGTCCGGCAAGCTAGAATAACGGTAGGCTAAATTCAGGATCCACTGGCGCCAGTTCCCATGTGCTCCTGGCCAATCGCCTACTTGAACCAGCACATAGCCAGCTGCAGCAGACGCGTATGGATTTGACCACTTTCGATACAGAAGCTCAGTCGCATTGCTCAACATTCGGGCCGAGCCACCAAGGTCACCTTGCTGTAGGAAGTCCAAAAGGCCTCCCAAGTCAGGATCATCTACCTCAACACGAAGTGATCGAGTTGATATGTTTCCAACGCTACGCTCGTAATAGTCAGCGTAGACGTCCGCAAGGTTTCCGTCTCGTCTCACCCATCTACCGGGCACACACGCAACTTGAATCGGGTTCAGTTCGCCCTCAGCTCTGTAAGAAAGGGAGAAATAGCGGGAGCCTTTGCCTTCTTGGGACTTGTCGCCTACAAGTCGCTTATCTCTAAGTGGGGTTTTCCACTTAGCGAACGGCGCATCTTTAGTCCCATGCAACTTTGCACCTTGTACCGCAGCGATTTCACCGACAAGTTTGGCTGTGACGCTATCTGACACAGAGTCAGGCGATGGAATCTCTCTTAAGGCCTCAGCTTGTAAACGCGCGATCCCCACAAAATCATGCTTGGATTGAACCAACTCGCTAGCATGGAATCCCGGCAAATTAGCGATCGTTATTGGTTCCTCCGTCCTTGCCATGGGCAACGCAGACCACCACTCTCTGGGGACGGTTGGCTTCTTCTCTTCGAACCCGTCCAAAAGTATGCTTGGCACGACGCTACGTTGAGCGGCAGACTTCTGTATCTGCGCACGCGGTTTTTCGGGCTTTTCGCTTAGCTGCTTCGGTAGGAAAACTAGTGAAGTATCGTCACTTGGTTGGACGTAGACGCGCTTCATCAACAGCTGGCCTTCAGGGGTCCGTAACCGAATTAAGAAAGCTCCAGGCTTGACTTCAACTCTAGTAGGCCTCTCACTTCCGCGGCGCCGGAGGTTGACGACTACACCACCCACCGCAAGACGTTCCTCACCGTTGTCTCGGCCCAGCTCAAAGATGTCAGCCAGTGCCACTCTAGGCAGTCTGGCGCCAGCGGGCTGTCCCGTAATAAAGTCGAACTCAACGGTGGTAGTCATGGATTCTCCCCTGAACATCGTATAGACACGTCAACGTAAGGTGGAGCAACAATTTCCTCAAGTGCTTGACCGTGAACATGGGGGCCACTCGAGGTAGCTTCGATAGCTTCAAAGTCATAGGACTGACGGACAATGTCAAAGCTGCTTGGCCAGTTGCCAGCTTTGCTGTGTTCAGCACTGTCAACGTGCAATGCGCTTATTGCTTCGATATCGCTGGGGTCGCATGAGACACGGACTGGCACTAAGGGTTTGCCGGGCAGCACATGAAAAGGGAGGTTACTTGACAATGTACCCCCTCCATATGAAACCTCTTGACCGTAACCTTCAGGTCGCAATTGTATGAGCCACGAAAGCGCCATCCTGAGCATGTCGGCTTTGATGACCCACTTTTGCCCTGGCGCCGATACAGCGCCTGCACCATTCATGGCACGCAAAAAAGCCCCCATGAATAGGGACGGGCCACTTTTAGATCCAAACGCTCGTGTCCCAAGTTTGCTTGCGCGCAAGAGACATTGTTCTGACTTTGCTAGGTTTTCGTTTTTGGTCTCCTGCACTATAGTTCGTGTGCGCACGTTCTTATATTTTTCCGAGAAGCGAACTTCTGTACTACAGGCATCGATAAGAAATAACTGGCGATGCCCTTGCACCTTACGCATGGCATTTGCTAGCTCCTCCGGTTCGATCGCATTTTCGAACGGCGCTCGTGGGTTGGCCCCAAAGTCTTCAGCCAGTAGGAACTGCGTATCGCCAATTCGAAGACCATGTCCGCAGAAGTAGAAGATTGCTAGATTGTCTTCATCGGTGTCTACATCATCAGCCCAGTCACCAACATCATTGGCGATGTTGGTGAACGTTGGTGTGAGTAGGCCTAGAGGCGACGAACGGCTTGCAGAGGATCCAAGCGCTCGAATCGTATGTAATGGAGTGTCTGCCACATTCAGCTCATCCATAAGCCATTTAGCGAAGGCTTCGACGGAGTGCAAGGGTGTTTCAAGATTCGGAAACCCGCCTCTCGGCGCATCGGCTTCAAGAAGGTCTGCTACTCGAGCATGTGCGAACTGCCCAACGCCTATAAGAACTACATGAACACCAGGTTCACCTGGTTGGCGCTTATCAAATATTAAAGCCATGCTTCTTGACACCCCTCAACATCAACTTTGGTTTGAAAAGATACATTTTGACTCTCAGAAGCATGGACGAAAGCCATAAAATCGCGAAGAAAATTCCTCACACCCTCCCCTTAATATGCTGCGTTTGCTAGTACTCTCGCTCGCACGTCCCAAATCTTCGAGCCGGCGAGGCATACGTAAGCGATCACAGGGTGGCGTAAGCACGTCGGCTGCCCAGGTCATGTAGATCCGAGCGTAGCGGATTCGCGGCAAACATTTCCTTCCAGATCCGTGGCGTCAGCTGATGCACCAGCTCATCAAAGAAAAGCGCCGCGCCATCGTTGCCATCGATGAGATTCTTGTCCTTGTTCGAAGATGCGCGCTCGTGCGCCGCGATCCTGGTCGTTTTGGCCTGCGCCACGTCATCGGGAACGACGTCGAACGCCTCGCCCAGCGTGCCCTGGAAACTTTCCGGTTCAGGCGTCCGACGCTCGCTCTTCTCCCCAAAGATCTGCCGTTGGAAGCATGCCACCTGGCGGCGCAGTCGGATGATTTCGCGCTCTTGCGCGCCGATCAAAGCGCTCATCTCCGGCGCGGTCAACACCACCGCCGGACTAGCGATTTCGGAAGTGGATTGTGGGTCGGAAGGCATGCCAATATTATAAATGTTTCACAGCGGGAACAGGCGCTTTTTGGGTGCGGCCGAGAGGTGTTTTGTAGCGCTTGCGGACGTGCCTGGGCTCGATCCCCTCAAGCAGCAGTTTCAGACCCGTCCAGTCCATTTCTCGGCTTGCGACATCGTCCCAAGTGCTTACGAAGCGCCCTTGCTCCAGGCGCTTGCTCCACACGCACAGGCCGCTGCGGTCGAAGTACAGGACGCGGATCTGTGTAGCACGCCGGTTAATAAACGCGAACAAGTGGCCGGACAGTGGATCCTGGTGCATGACGTGCTTGGCCAGCGCATACAGGCCATCGAACGACAGGCGCATGTTGACCGGCTGCCCGTACAGGAACACGCGCACCTGACCTTCAGGGGAAAAACATCAGCGTCTCGTGATCGTCAGGACGATGCCATCACCGAGATCGATCCGGACGTCGATTACAGCAGACGGCGTCGCTGGTGTCGGATCACGCGCTAACGGCGCGACGCCGGCGATATCCTTGACGGCGCCGAGGTCAATGAACGTCACCGGCTGTGCGGGCGTAGCTGCAACCTGGCTGGCAGCGGCCAGCTTTGCTCGCCATATATGAAAGGTAGCTGTCGACACCGATTCATTACGGCAGAAGGCTGCGATGGTCTTGCCGCTTTGCGCATGCCGTTGCAAGCGGCTACGCCACGCCGCTTCCTTTGAAGTGTGAGATTCCAGCTTGTCCATGTCCGGCTCCGTGTCGTTGGACTCGGAGGGAATTGTGCCGGCATGAGAGATCGAAAGATACAACGCCGCTCACGAACCGGTTACGTACAGTCGTCAGAAGTTATTCACTGCCGCAGACGACCCTGCTCCCAACGCGACCGGTCACGCAAGTTGACGCCGGGCCTTGTATATCAGCTTCATCTTTTGCTTTGCTTCTTCTGGAGTTAGCCCTACTGTTTCACCAGCATCAGTGATGTAGACAGGATGCTCTACAGAATCTTCTTCGTACGCGCGGATTTCCAAAACCTTGGTCCAACGCCATGTTTGTGTTTTATCCCTTCGGAAAGGTTCCAGAAGAGAAATATCAACGATTTTCGCAGTCTGATTATTCTTGAACCGTTGGCAAAAATCTAGCACGTCGCGGCTGTCCCATAGGATCGAAGTCTGGTAAATCCAACTACGTCCATCCTTTTGGCCATAGTTGATAAAGATATACAACATTCCTAGATTGAGGGTTGCTGTACGCCAAGTCGAAAATCCAGGCCCAATTGAGAACATTGGTGCCTTATCCGCATCATAGGTCGTAATCATCTTCTTCCCCAGAATTTGGCAATGAACACTATAGATTGTAGTCCTAAAGTGTTCAACATGAGTACATCGTACCTTTTGTGCGGAGGTACTTGTGGTGTTGCTCAAACGGTTCGGGATAGGGTTACAGAGAGCAAGGAAGAGTCGCGAACTAACTCAAGAAGACTTCTCCGTCGTGTCGAGTAGAACATACCTCAGCAGCTTGGAGCGTGGGATCAAAGCGCCTACGATTACAAAAATCGACGAAATTGCCACCGTAATCGGTGTACATCCTTTATCGTTGATCGCGTACGCGTACCTCCCGTCGAGCTCGACAGAACGCGATCGATTTTGGGCAACAATTGCCGCCGAGGTAGATTCGTTTGACTGCAGCGCCAACCCTACTACTCCCACAGACAATGAATGCTGAGGATTTGGTGAACCAACAGTTGCATGCGTTGAGCTACTCACGACTGTTGCCGGCCGGATCACATGGGCGCCTAAAGAGTGGGCGCAACTCGTGTCGGGGTGGCTCTTCAGCACCGACCATGTCACGGTGGGGTACGGCCTGGAGTTCGACGGAGTTCTCATCGAGCGTCTCTCGTTTGGCACCCGAGGTATCGTGTTGTTGCTGCTGTACCTCGCGATCGACTCGCAGGACGACCAGCCGCTGATCGTAGACCAGCCGGAAGAGAACCTTGGCCCGCAGTCGATCTACGACGAACTCGTCGTCGAGTTCCAACGCGCGAAGCTGCGGCGGCAAGTGATCATCGTCACCCATAACGCCAACTTGGTCGTCGACACTGACGCCGATCAGGTGATCGTGACGCGCTGCGGCAACCACGAACCAAGGCACCTGCCGCGCATGAGCTACGTATCTAGTGGGCTGGAGGAGCCGGCTATCCGCGAAGCCGACTGCGCCATCTTGGAAGGCGGCAAGCGTGCGTTCCAGGAGCGTGCCAAGCGACTGCGTGTCTCGTTCTGACCGGGGGCTGAGGTGCGCACGGATCGCGTCAGATCATGAGCTGCTAAGCCGCCACGGCGGTGGTGCGCGTCGTGCGACTGCTTCAAAAGCCTGACCCAGCAACCTACGACTGCGATGGATAGAAATCGGCCTCAACCGAAAGACTCAATCTGGCCAGGAGCAGACTGTCGCATTTGCCACCAATCCAGTATTGCTTTGATAACTACGACATGGCAGGATGCTTCTGTAAAAATCTTTGTTAGGCAGCGAAAAAATGATTACAGACATTGAGTGCCGCTCTGAAATCGGTCCTGATCTGGACCGCAGTAAGCTGAACTCGTATTGGCAACAGTATTTCGACTTCCATCGCGACGCCGCGGAGTTACACGCCCTGTCTGAAGCAGCTCTTACAAGCGCACTAAATAACGTTCGAGCACAGTCCAGGCCATTCCTGGATGCTCAGCGTACAATCTCTGAAATTCTTACTCGCTTCGGATCCCAGCATAATTTTCATCGACAGTTCAACGAACGATTTGACTCAAAGGCCTCTCAAGTGCTGGGTATGCAGCTATACGAAATTGTGACCCGGGATTCTGACTGGTGGGTATACCTCCCGACGCAACACGCGGGCCACGCATTCCCTCACGCGACGTATTTCATGCCGCGTGGTGATGCCAAATATGAATCGCCACGACTATCGTAGACACTCCTGAGCCATAATATCGGGCACAAGGAGAAGATATGAGCGGTAAGCGGTACACAGAGGAATTCAAGATTGCTGCGGTCAAGCAGGTGTCGCAGGGTGGTTACCCGGCGACCGAAGTGGCGTCGCGGCTTGGGGTAAGCATCCATAGCTTGTACGCCTGGACGAAGCGCTATGGCGTGCCCGAGGCGGAGCGCAAGGCTGTCGATGCCCAGTCTGACGAGATGCGGCGCCTGAAGGCCGAGCTCAAGCGCGTCACGGAGGAGCGTGACATATTGAAAAAGGCCGCGGTGTACTTTGCCAAGACGTCCGGGTAAGGTACACCTTAATTGCTCAGTTACAGGACCAGTTCCCGGTGCGCCGGCTGTGCAAAGTGCTTGAGGTGCATCCGAGCGGCTTCTATGCCTGGCGGCTGAATCCTGAAAGCAAGCGCACCAGGGAAGACAAGCGTCTACTCGTCCCGATCAAGGAGTCATGGCTGGAAAGCGGCAGCGTGTACGGCTACCGCAAGGTCAGCGACGATCTGCGCGAACTCGGTGAACAATGCGGTGTCAATCGTGTCCACCGCCTCATGAGGTCCGCTGGGATTCGTTCCCAAACCGGTTACGCCAAGCGCAAGTACAAACGAGGCGGCGCGCCATCGCTGGTAGCGCCCAATCATCTGCAGCGCCAGTTCGATGTGCAGGAACCCAATCGCGTCTGGGTCACGGACATCACCTACATCCGCACCTATGAGGGCTGGCTGTATTTGGCCGTGGTGCTTGATCTGTTCTCGCGCCAGGTTGTTGGCTGGTCGATGAGTTCACGCATCGATCGCGAACTGGCGATGAATGCGCTCTTGATGGCCGTCTGGCGTCGGCAGCCCAAGAATGCGGTGATGGTGCACTCGGATCAGGGTAGCCAATTTAGCAGCTACGACTGGCGCGACTTCTTGGATGAGCACAACCTGCAGCAGAGCATGAGCCGGCGCGGAAACTGCCATGACAACGCCGTGGCCGAGAGCTTCTTCCAGCTCCTGAAACGGGAGCGAATCAGGCGCAAGATCTACGGCACTCGGGAAGAAGCAAAGCAGGATGTCTTCGATTACATCGAGATGTTTTACAATCCGAAGCGCCGGCACAGCTTCAGCAATGACTTGTCGCCGGTTGAATATGAAAAGCAGTATTTCCAACGGCTCGCGAGTGTCTAGAAAACTCGTGGCGATTCACTAGAGCATTGAGTTAC
>Ga0308161_1005289_pt1 | contig 11400 bp, 11 predicted proteins | sample PhyFR2_FD_201034 | JGI IMG/M metagenome (GOLD analysis project Ga0308161, IMG submission 201034) | Phyllosphere microbial communities from UC Gill Tract Community Farm, Albany, California, United States - DLSLF.R2 | ecosystem: Host-associated > Plants > Phyllosphere > Unclassified | place: USA...
TCCCCGTGTCCGCACTGCTCACCAGCCCCGTCGCCACCGCCGTCACCGGCAGCCGCGCCCGACGGTTCGCGGCCCTCGCCGTGCTGATGCTGCCCGTGCTGCTCATCTCGGTGGACAACACCGTGCTGAGCTTCGCGCTGCCGACGATCGCCCGCGCACTCGACCCGAGCGCGACCACGCAGCTCTGGATCGTCGACGTCTTCCCGCTCGTGCTCGCCGGGCTGCTCGTCGTGATGGGCAGCATCGGTGACCGCATCGGCCGCCGTCGCATCCTCGTGGTCGGTGGCACCGGGTTCGCGCTGTTCTCGTTCGCCGCGGCCTTCGCCACCGAGGCCTGGATGCTCGTCGCCGCCCGCGCCGCGATGGGCGTCTTCGGCGCCATGCTCATGCCCGCGACCCTGTCGATCATCCGCAACGTCTTCACCGACGCGGGGGAGCGACGCATGGCGCTCGCCGTGTGGTCGACGATGTTCGCGGCCGGCAACGCCCTCGGCCCGCTCGTCGGTGGCGTCCTGCTCGCGCACTTCCACTGGGGGAGCGTCTTCGTCGTCGCCGTCCCGATCCTCGTGCTCATGCTCGTCGGGATCCCGTTCTTCGTCCCGGAGTCCCGCGACCCCGCGCCCGGCCCCGTCGACGTGACGAGCATGGCGCTGTCCCTCGGCGCGCTCGCCCCCACCGCGTGGGCGATCAAGTCGGTCGTGCACCCCGAGGAGCGCGGCTTCGCGATCGCCCTGCTCGCGGTCGGTGTCCTGTGCGGGATCGCGTTCGTCCGTCGGCAGCTCCGGTCCCGCACGCCGATGCTCGACCTCCGGCTGTTCCAGAGCACCGCGTTCACCGGCAGCGTGCTCATGAACATGGCGGCGATGTTCTCGCTCACCGGGTTCCTGTTCTTCGTCGCGCAGCACCTGCAGCTCGTCGCCGGCCTCGACCCGTTCGCGGCGGGGGTCGTGCTCATCCCGGGCTCGGTGCTCACCATCGTCGCGGGCCTCGTGGTCGTCCCGATCGTGGCCCGGGTCGCCCCGCGCTGGGTCGTCGCCGTCTCGCTGACGTTCTCGGCCGCCGCGTACGCGATGGTGTCGGTGCTCGGGCACGGCGCCTCGGTGGTCGCGCTCGGCTTCGCGTTCGTGCTGCTCGGCATCGGCATCGGCGCGTCCGAGACCGTGACGAACGACCTCATCATCTCGACCGCGCCGGCGGACAAGGCCGGTGCCGCCTCGGCCGTGTCCGAGACCGCGTACGAGATCGGCGCGGTGCTCGGCACGGCCGTGCTCGGGACGGTCCTGGCGACCGCGTACCGGGCGCACGTCGTGGTGCCCGACGGCCTGAGCGGCTCGGCGCACACGGCGGCGCAGGAGACGCTCGGCGGCGCGGTGTCGGCGGCGGCGGACCTCGGCGGGACGGCCGGGCAGGCGCTGCTCGAGAGCGCCCGGGCCGCCTTCGACTCGGGCGTGACGATCACGGCCGGTGTCGCCGCGGTGCTCATGCTCGTCGCGGCAGCCGCCTCGGTCGTCATGCTCAAGCGCGACTGAGCTCGCCCCCGCCCCGCCCCGCCCACGGATGGAGCAGACGATGTCGGGTCGAGCCCGTCCACCCGACATCGTCTGCTCCATCCGTGGGAGAACGGGCGAGCGGGCGGGCGAACGGGCACCCGGCACCTCCCACGCGCGACGTCCCCCGGTCAGGCTCCGGCACGCCCGGGATCGGACGAACCTGGGAATCGTTGACCTGAACCACGGTTGAGGTCCTACGTTGGGACGTGGCCGCGCAGCCGCGGCCCACCCCACCCGGAGGAACCCCACGACTGCCATGCCCCCAGAAGCACCGGCCACCACCGCCGACGCGTACAAGGCCGCCTTCCGCGGTCACCCTGCCGGTGTCGCGGTCATCACCGCCGAGGGCCCCGACGGACCCACCGGCCTGACCGCCTCGAGCGTCGCGAGCGTGGCGGTCGACCCGCCCGTGCTCGTCTTCTCGCTGTCGACCAAGTCCGGCTCGGCCGGGGTCGTGCTCGGCGCCGACGTCTTCGTCGTGCACCTCGTCGACTCGCTCAGCGTCGGTCTCGCGAAGCGGTTCGCCGCGACCGGGAGCCCGGCCGCCGACGACCCGATGTGGGGCACCCTGCCGTCGGGCGAGCGCTACCTGCCTGGCGCCGCGACGGCCCTGCGCTGCCGCCCGCGGTCGACGACCGAGATCGGCTCGTCCACCGTCGTCGTCGCCGAGGTCCTCGACATCGTCGTCGGCCAGGCGCACGGCGAGCCGCTCGTCTACCACAACCGGGAGTTCCACTCCCTCTCCGAACGTTCCCGGCTCTCCTGAGCCGCGGAGCCCACACCGCCAACCCCAGATCGAAAGGACCTCGCAATGGCTGAGTACACCCTGCCCGAGCTGCCGTACGACTACGCCGCCCTCGAGCCGCACATCAGCGGCAAGATCATGCAGCTGCACCACGACAAGCACCACCAGGCCTACGTGACCGGTGCGAACACCGCGCTGCAGCAGCTCGGTGAGGCGCGCGAGTCCGGCAACTTCGGCGCGATCAACAAGCTCGAGAAGGACCTCGCCTTCCACCTCGGCGGCCACGTCAACCACTCGATCTTCTGGACCAACCTCGGCCCGGACACGAAGGTCCCGGAGGGCGAGCTCGCCGCCGCGATCGACGAGTTCTTCGGCTCCTTCGAGCAGTTCCAGGCCCAGTTCGCCGCCGTCGCGAACGGCATCCAGGGCTCCGGCTGGTCCGTCCTCGCCTGGGACCAGGTCGGCCAGAAGCTCGTCACGTTCCAGCTGTTCGACCAGCAGGCCAACGTGCCGCTCGGCGTCGTCCCGATCTTCATGCTCGACATGTGGGAGCACGCGTTCTACCTCGACTACCTCAACGTCAAGGCGGACTACGTCAAGGCCGTGTGGAACATCGTCGACTGGGAGAACGTCGCGGCGCGCTTCGCCAACGCGAAGTCGCAGTCGTTCGTCACGCTCTGACGTGACCCGGCGGGTCGCCTCGGGTGACCCACCACGGACGGGAGGCGCGGTGCCGGCTGGCACCGCGCCTCCCGTCCGTCGTCGTGGCGCGTGACGACCGCGATCCGGGTGCACTGACCGGGTCGCGGCCCGGCCGGCCGGGCCCTGCCCGCGCGGAGCGGCCGGGTCAGGCCGCCGTCAGGCGGGCGCCGGCCGTGACGTCGCGCGCGAGCGCGCGCAGTGCGGCGTCGACGTCGGTGTGCTCGGGGTCGACCAGCGCACCCCACTGGGCTCCGCGAGCCGCCTCGACCAGCGCGCGTGCGGTGCGTTCGGCCTCGTCCGGGCAGCGGCCGTGCGCCCGGCACCAGGCCGCGAGCTCGTCGACGCGACGGCGGTGGCAGCGCGACTCGTGGTCCCGGCCGTCCAGCGACTCGACACTGCCGAGCTCGAAGGTCAGGCGAGCGGCGAGGGCCCGCTCGCGGACGTCGAGGCCGCCGAACACGGCGACGAGGTGGTCGGCGAGGGCATCGGCGTCGGCGCAGGGCTCGAGCGTGCGGGCCTCGACGTCGGCGGACAGGTGCTCGACGACGGCCTGGACGAGGGCCTCGCGCGACCCGAAGTGGTACACGATCGGGTACGCGCTCGTGCCGAGGACCCGCCCGAGGCTGCGGACCGAGACGTCCTCGAGCTTGGTGTCCAGGAGGTGTCGGGCGACCTTCTCGATGATCGCGGGCTTGAGCGTCGGGTCGGGCTTCCTGGGCATGGGGTCTCCGGAGGTCACGGCAGCGGATGCCCGACGGCGAGTGCGAGCATCTGAAATGTTACACGGCTCTGCCGGGGATCCGCTCCGCGCTCAGGACTCGGCGGGCTCCGCGGTGACCGTGAAGGTCTGCACGAGCCCGTCCGACGGGGGTGCCAGGGCGACGTCGACCCGCAGCCGACCGGCGGTCCCGGGCAACCACCAGCGCAGGGACGACGGGGTCGCCGCGTGCTCGTGGACCGCGTCCGCGTGGAGGTCCGCGCCGACCCGGGCGACCGCCTCGGCCACGCGCCGACGGCGCTGCTCCCACGGCAGGTCCATCGGGACGTTCGGTGCGCACAGCTGCGCGGCGAGGACGTCGCCCCGGGCGGCCGCGTCGGCGTCGGCGGCCTGCCAGGTCCGGAGCACCTCGGTGACCCCGACCTGCGCCACGCGGACGGCGGCGCGGGTGCGCTCGACGCCCGGCACGTGGCCGAGCGGTGCACCGGTGGCCGGCGCGGCGGTGTCGGACGCTGCGGCACGACGGCGGGCGTCGGTGAGCAGCAGGTCGAGGGCGCGCTCGGCCGGTGCGGACACCTTGGCGCGCGTGGCGTTCTCGAAGGCCACGACACCGAGTCCGGTCTCGGTGGACCACCGCACGTGCGCGGAGAACCCCGGGTAGCCGCCCGAGTGCGAGACGAGCTCCCCGGACTCCGCGTCCTGCTCCACGAACAGCCCGAAGCCGTACGCCGTCGCCCGGGTCGAGGACGGCACGACGCTCGGCGGCACGACCCGTGCGGCCTGCTGCGCGAGCCGTCGGTCGGCGGGGGAGAGCGGTCCCGGTTCGGGCTCGGTCGTCCACGCGGACGCGAGGTGCCGGGCCCAGCGCACGAGGTCGCCGACGGTCGAGAACAGGCCGCCGATCGCCGAGAACGCACCAGGGCCGGTCATCGGCTGTGGGGTCCAGGAGCCGTCGTCGTCCCGGAACCCCGTGACGACGTACCCGCGCGCGTCCTCGGTGCGGAACACCGTGTCGTCGAGGCCGAGCGGGCCGAGCACCCGCTCGTGCGCCGCCCGCGTGAAGGACGTGCCCGCGACCGCGGCGACGGCACGTCCGAGCAGGGCGTAGCCGGTGTTCGAGTACGCGAACCGGGTGCCGGGCACGGAGTCGAAGAGCAGACCGCCGCGGAGCACCCGGTCGAGGTCGTCGTCGGTGATCGCCTCCTGCCGGTCGGCCCACGGGTCGTCGGTCGGCAGCCCGCCGGACATCGTCAGGAGCATCCGGAGCGTCGGCACCGGGGCGTCGTCGGACGGCAGCTCGACGGCTGCGAACGCGGGCACGAGGTCGGTGATCGGCGTGTCGAGGGTCACCCGGCCCTCCGCCACGAGGGTGAGCAGGGTCGCGGCGGTGATGCTCTTGGTGCAGGACGCGATCCGGTAGACCGTGTCGGCGTCGGGTGACCGGCCGTCACCCCGGTCGCCGTGGCCGCCCGAGGCGACGAGGCCGGTGCGGTCGAACACGCCCCACACGCTGCTCGGGGCGGTGCGTGCGGCGACCCGCTCGCGGAACAGCGCGTCGACCTGCCCGAGGACGTCGTCCGACGGGGTCATGCCCGGCGCATCTCGGCGTAGGCGTCGAGGGCGCGCTGCCGACTCGCCTTGAGGTCGACCATCGGCTCGGGGCGGTCCTCGTCGGCCGGGACCCAGCGCCGCACGTACTCGCGGTGCGGGTCGAAGCGTTCGAGCTGTCGGTCCGGGTTGAAGATGCGGAAGTACGGCGCCGCGTCGAAGCCCGAGCCCGCGACCCACTGCCAGTTCGCGGCGTTGTTCGCCGGGTCGGCGTCGACCAGGGTGTCCCAGAACCACTGCTCGCCGATGCGCCAGTCGACGAGCAGGTTCTTCACCAGGAAGCTCGCCGTGGCCAGTCGGACGCGGTTGTGCATGGCCCCGGAGTGCCAGAGCTCGCGCATGCCGGCGTCGACGAGGTCGATGCCGGTGCGGCCGTACCGCCACCGGTCGAGTTCGTCGTCGTCCACGTCGCGCCACGGGAAGGCGTCGAACTCGCGGCGGACGTTCACCGTCGCGATGTCGTCGCAGTGGAAGTACTCGTTCCAGTTGAACTCGCGCCACGCGAGCTGTCGCAGGAACGCGGGTGCCTGTCGACGCTGTTCGGGCTCGAGCTCGCCGTGCAGGCGGTGCCAGACCTGGTACGGGCTGACCTCGCCCCAGCGGAGGTGCGGGGACAGGTCGCTCGTCGCGGCCATCGCCGGTTCGTCGCGCTGGTCGTAGTCCTCGAGCGACTCGTGCACGAAGTGCTCGAGCCTGCGGTGCGCACCGGCCTCGCCCGGCTCCCACGCGTCGCGGAGACCGCCGGCCCAGTCGGGGGCGGTCGGCAGCAGCCCCCAGTCGTCCAGGTCGTCGCTCGCCACGTCGGCGGGCGCTGGCAGGTCGCGGGGCTTCGGCAGCGGGTGCCGCGGCTCGGGCATGGCCTGGGCGGCCCGCCAGAACGGCGTGAACACCTTGAACGCCTCGCCCTGCCCGGTGAGCACCGTCCACGGCTCCCAGAGCAGGTTCGCCGCGAAGCTGTGGGCCTCGGTGCCGGCGTCGGTCAGGGCGGTCTTGATGCCGGCGTCCAGGTCGCGCTCGACCCGGCCGTAGCGGCGGTTCCAGTAGACGGCGTCGGCGTCGGCGTCGGCGACCAGGCGGGGGACGACCTCGGCCGCACTGCCGCGCCGCAGCACGAGACGCGACCCGCGTGCCCGGAGGTCGGCGTCGAGGGCGCCGAGGGAATGGTGCAGCCACCACCGGCTGGCGGCGCCGAGCGGGCGGATGCCGGGGGAGTCCTCGTCGAGGACGACCACCACGGTCACGGGGCCGCCGTGGTCGATCGCGGCGCGGAGCGCGGGGTTGTCGGCGAGGCGCAGGTCCTCGCGCAGCCAGACGAGCGCGCCGCTCATGCGACGACCGCGTCCGCCGTGGGACGGGTGCGACGGGCCGGTCGGTCACCGGCGGCGACACGGAGCTTCGTGCACAGCTCGGTGAGCGTCCGGAGCTCGTCGTCGTCGAGACCGGCGCCGACCTGGTCGGCGATGGTCTGCGCGTGCTGCACGGCCACCGAGCGGTAGACGTCGAACCCGTGCGCGGTCAGGGCGACGATGACCCCGCGGGCGTCGGACGGGTCCGGCTGCTTCTCGACGATGCCGCGTGCCGCCAGGCGTTCCACGAGGCGGCTGACGCTCGGCTGGGTGAGGAGCAGGTGCCCGGTGAGTTCGCGCATGCGGCAGCGGCGCTCGGGCTGGGTCGACAGGTTGAAGCACACGTCGTACTCGTTGAACGAGATCTCCCCGCCGGGGAAGTCGGCGTTGAGCGCACGCATCACCGTCACCTGCGCCCGGAACAGTGCTTCCCAGGCCGCGACGGCTGTCGCCTTGTCGCTGCGGCGTGACTCGTCCACGATCGCGTTCCCTCCGGTCCAACGGTCGTTCCACACTACCGAGGGGCGGGGACACGACACCCGGCTCGGCGCGGCGACGGGGGACAGGACCCGCGGGGACCGGAGCGGGACGCGAGCACGGGCACGACCGCGTGACGGGGCCCGGGGCGTGACGGGACGCCCGGCACGCGACGGTGCGGCCCGGGCCGTGACGGGGACCCCGGGACGTGACGAGGGCCGGTCGCCTTCTGAGCGACCGGCCCTCTCCCTTGCACCAAGAGTGTCCTGCAATCACATTCCACAGGCCGTGCCACAGCAAACACTGCCTGCGGAACCGACTGTATAACGCTGCGGTAACGGCGCGCCAGCCTTCGTGGCGGTCGTTCGCTGCGAGTTCACCGGGAGCGGCCCGTACGGACCATCAGCGCCCGGCCGCGTGCCGCCCACGGACCGTCGCCGAGCGCGGCGGCGCACCGCTGGCAGCGATCGAGCGCGTCGGAGGTCGGCGGCTCAGAACAGGTCGGGGGACGGGGTGGAGGCGTAGCGCACCGCGACGTCCGCGTGCCGGTCGAAGCGGTAGCCCACGCCGCGAACGGTGCGGACGATCTCCTCGAAGGCGCCGAGCTTGGACCGGAGGCGTCGCACGTGCACGTCGATCGTGCGCTCGTTCGGCGTCTCGTCCTCGTCGTCCGACCACAGGCCCTCGATGATCGCGGCCCGGTCGACGGTCTGGCCCTCGCGCAGGACGAGGAACTGCAGGAGCTCGAACTCCTTGTACGTCAGCGGAGCGGCCTCGCCGTCGAGCGTGACGCGCTTGCGGGAGATGTCGATGACGACGCCCGTCTCCTCGGGCTCCGGCTCGACGGCCTGCTTGCGCGCGGCCACCGCGGACCGGTCCTGGAGCGCGAGGCGGACCACGTCGACGTCGCGGCCGCCGCTGCCCTCGGCGGCCACGGCCACCGCGGCGTACGTCTGCGCGGACGGCACGAGCTGCGCGGTCAGGGCCTTGAGCTGCTCGACCACGGCGGCGAGCGTCGTGCCGGCTGCGGCGGCGGCTGCCTCGTCGATGCCGACGTACAGCGCGAAGCCACGTGCCTCGGTCCCCTCGGGCAGGGCCCGGTTCCGCTGCGGTGCGACGACGGGGCTGGTGGGCACGGCGCTCGGTGCGGGCGGCGCGGCCGGCGTGCGGCGTGCGCGGATCGGCGTCACGGTGCCGAGGTCGGTCGCGGCCGGGGCTGCGGTGCGGAGGACGGTGCGGGGCTGGGTGAGCGTGAGCGACATGGTGGTTCTTCCCTGCGGGAGCTGCGCGGCGGTGCTGCGCGGCGGTGCGGATGCGTTGGTCCGGGTGCGGCTGGTCGCTGCGGTGCCCTGCGGTCCGGACGGGACCGGGGCACACCGGGAGTACGGGGACGGACCGACGTCGAGGGTCGCTGTGGTCGGAGGACCGACGGCGTCGTCGAGGTGGTCGTCACCCGGGGATCACACGCTCGCGACCGGGGTGGCGTCGCGGGGGATCCGGCTGGAACGGGTACCGATCAGGCACACATTCGACAACGCATGACCACCGTCGTCGGCATCATCGTGCCGACGGTCCCCTGTGCCTCTGGGAGGACGCGGGTGGACGGGTTCGCAGTCATGGGATGAGTATCGGCGGTATACCAACACGCTGTCAACCGTCCGCACGGACGGTGGGTGGGAGTGGACAGGGTCCCGTCCCGCAGGGCGGGAGGCGCGGGTGCGGCCCGCAGGGCGGGTCCGGACGGCAGGCGCGCGGCCGGGAGGCGCGGGTGCGGCCCGCACGGCGGGTCCGGACGGCGGGCGGACCGCCGGGAGGCGCGGGTGCGGTCCGCAGGGTCGGTCCGGACGCCCGCGGACGACGCAGGGCGCGTGGCGGACCGGCACCGCGCCTCCCGTCCGCCGTCACCGGGATCGCCGCCGCCTGCGACACGGTGGGGGAGACGACGAACGCCCCGCGGCGTGCCGCGGGGCGTTCGTCCGGAACGGGCCGGGTGGTTACTCGGCGAGCCCGTACAGGCGGTCACCGGCGTCACCGAGGCCCGGCACGATGTAGCCGTTCTCGTCGAGCTTCTCGTCGAGCGCCCCGAGGACGATCGACACGTTGCGGTCGCCGACGGCCTGCTCGACGGCCGCGAGGCCCTCGGGCGCTCCGAGGATGCACACGCAGGTGACCTCTTCCGCGCCGCGTGCGAACAGGAAGTCGATCGCCGCGGCGAGGGTGCCGCCGGTCGCGAGCATCGGGTCGAGGACGAAGCACTGCCGGCCGGACAGGTCGTCGGGCAGGCGCTCGGCGTAGGTCTGCGGCTCGAGGGTGTCCTCGTTCCGGGCCATGCCGAGGAAGCCGACCTCGGCCGTCGGGACGAGCTTGACCATGCCCTCGAGCATGCCGAGCCCGGCGCGCAGGATCGGGACGACGAGCGGGCGGGGCTTCGCGATCGCGACGCCCATGGTGTGGGCGACCGGGGTGTCGATCGGGGTCGCGGTGACCCGGACGTTCCGCGTGGCCTCGTAGGCGAGGAGCGTGACGAGCTCCTCGGTGAGCGCGCGGAAGGTGGGGGAGGGTGTGGTCCGGTCGCGGAGCACCGAGAGCTTGTGGGTGATGAGCGGGTGGTCGGCGACGTGGACTCGCATGGTGTCGAGCGTACCGTGCCGATGGGGCAGGATCGACGCGTGGAAGACCCTGCCGCTCGTCCCTGGCTCGACGCGATGGACCGTGCACTCGACGAGGCGCGCGCGTGCCTGGCGACCGGCGACGTGCCCGTGGGCGCCGTCGTGCTCGACGCGGCGGGGCGGGTGGTCGCCACCGGCCGGAACGAACGCGAGGCGCGGCAGGACCCGACCGCGCACGCCGAGGTGCTCGCGCTCCGTGCAGCAGCGGCGGCGACGGGGGACTGGCACCTCGAGGAGCACACCCTCGTCGTGACGCTCGAGCCGTGCCCGATGTGCGCGGGAGCGGTCCTCGCCGCCCGGGTGCCGCGGGTCGTGTTCGGCGCCTGGGACCCGAAGGCGGGGGCGAGCGGGAGCGTCTACGACATCGCCCGCGACCGTCGGCTGCCCCACCGGTCCGAGGTGGTCGGCGGGGTCCGCGAACAGGCGTGCGCCGCGCTGCTCGACACGTTCTTCCGCGAGCGGCGCTGACCGCCGCGAGCGGCGCTGACCGCCGCGAGCGGCGCCGACCGCCGCGCGCGACGCTGACCGCCGCGGACCGCCCGGCGTCAGTCCGCCGCGCGGATGACGATCGCCTCGGTGGGCGGACGCGGTCCGGTGCGCTGCACGTCCGGCTCGACGTAGATCACCCGGGCAGCGGGGACGGCGGTGCGGATGCGCTGCTCGACCGCGTCGATGCCGGCGGCGACGTCACCGAGCCGTCGGTCGCCGTCGACGGCGACCTTCATGCCGACCATCAGCTCGTCCGGGCCCAGGTACAGGGTCTTCAGGTGCACGATCGCGTCGACCTCGGGGCCGTCGAGCACCGCGGCCCGGATCCGCTCGACGTCGCCGGGCGTCGCTCCCTCGCCGACGAGCAGGCTCTTCGTCTCGACGCCGAGCACGAGGGCGACCGCGATGAGCAGCAGCGCGATGAGGATCGTCGCGACCGCGTCGAACACCCCGTTGCCGGTCACGGCCGTCAGCCCGACGCCGAGCAGTGCGAACACCAGGCCGGTCAGGGCGGCGGTGTCCTCGAGGAGCACGACCGGGAGCTCGGGCGCCTTCGCCCGGCGCACGAACTGCACCCACGACTGCGTGCCCTTGTGCGGCCGGGACTCGCGGACGGCGGTGCGGAGCGAGAAGCCCTCGAGCCCGACCGCGACGACGAGCACCGCGACCGGCAGCCACCAGTTCTCGAGCGGGTGCGGGTCGCGGAGCTTGTCGATGCCCTCGAGGAGCGAGAACACACCGCCCACGCTGAACAGCACGATCGAGACGACGAAGGCCGACACGTAGCGCTCGCGGCCGTGGCCGAACGGGTGCTCCTGGTCGGCCGCCGCGCGCGCCCGGCGTCCGCCGAGGAGCAGCAGCAGCTGGTTGCCGGAGTCGGCGAGCGAGTGCACGCCCTCCGCCAGCATCGCCGCCGAGCCGCTGATCGCCGCGGCGACGAACTTGACGACCGCGATGCCGACGTTCGCACCGAGTGCGGCGAGGACCGCGCGGTTGCCTCCGGAAGCGCTCACAGTGACCCCTGTTCTCGTGACCTGGTGCCCGATCCTAGGCGTGGGCCGTCGGTAGGGTCGGGAGCATGACGATCGAACTGCCC
>Ga0308161_1005291_pt1 | contig 11397 bp, 9 predicted proteins | sample PhyFR2_FD_201034 | JGI IMG/M metagenome (GOLD analysis project Ga0308161, IMG submission 201034) | Phyllosphere microbial communities from UC Gill Tract Community Farm, Albany, California, United States - DLSLF.R2 | ecosystem: Host-associated > Plants > Phyllosphere > Unclassified | place: USA...
TCCTGAAAAAAGGGAACCCGAAAAAAACTGAGCGAACACAACAATGATAGCCCACTGTCGCTTATCCGAAATGCGAACTCAAACGAATTCTTTGGCACAAAATCATTAAGACGAGTGCGTCAGAGAATTTAAAAGCCTTTAATTCGAATGTTATTTTAAAACGCGGAATATCATCCTGTTTATAAGCGGAATGTATGGGGTTGAATGATTCTCCTGCCATGCACAGATTTAACTGCCTCCGTTGTCATTTATTCCTGTGTTTAGGGATTGAGGCGCATAAAGCGCTGAAATTGGCTGTGCGACAAGATTTTAGTTACCTGAAAAGTGAAAAAGATGTGAAATGGATGCTGAGTTTATGGGGTGATGTCCGCTGTGTAAATCCGCTGACTATCATCTGCTGAACAGTGAATTATGCTTTTACATGCCGGGTGGGGGAGCTATGCACGTTGTAATTCTTGGAAGTGGTGTGGTTGGAGTGGCAAGTGCCTGGTATCTGGCGCGTGCCGGACATCAGGTCACCGTCATCGATCGTCAGCCCGCCGCAGCGATGGAGACCAGTGCAGGTAATGCCGGTCAGATCTCTCCGGGCTATGCCGCACCCTGGGCAGCTCCGGGTGTGCCGTTGAAAGCGGTCAAGTGGATGTTTCAGCGTCACGCGCCGCTGGCTATTCGCCTCGATGGCAGCGGTTTCCAGCTGGAATGGATGTGGCACATGCTGCGCAACTGCGATATCAACCACTATCAGCAGAACAAAAGCCGCATGGTGCGGATTGCCGAATACAGCCGTGACTGCCTGAAAGCGCTGCGCTCTGAGACCGGCATCGCCTATGAGGGCCGTCAGGGCGGAACGCTTCAGCTGTTCCGCACTCAACAGCAGTTTGACAGCGCCAGCAAAGATATTGCCGTGCTGCGCGACGCGGGCGTACCTTATGAGCTGTTAGAGGCGCATGAACTGTCACGTGTTGAACCGGCTCTGGCGGCGACTCAGCATAAACTCACCGGCGGATTACGCCTGCCCAACGATGAAACCGGCGACTGCCAGCTCTTTACGCAGCGGCTGGCAAAAATGGCCGAAGAGGCAGGCGTGGTGTTCCGTTTCAATACCCCGGTCGATCATCTGCTGCGCGATGGCAATCGCATTTATGGCGTGAAGTGCGGCGAGGAGATCATCAAGGCGGACAGCTATGTGGTGGCATTTGGTTCCTACTCCACCGCGCTGTTAAAAAACGTTATTGATATTCCAGTCTATCCGCTTAAAGGCTACTCACTCACGATTCCGATTAAAAATCCTGACGCTGCGCCGGTTTCCACGATCCTGGATGAGACCTACAAAGTGGCAGTGACCCGGTTTGACGACCGTATCCGTGTCGGCGGAATGGCGGAGATTGTTGGTTTTAACACCAAACTCTCCGAAGCGCGGCGGGAAACGCTGGAGATGGTTGTCAGTGATCTCTATCCTGAAGGCGGTCATGTCGCGCAGGCGAGTTTCTGGACCGGTCTGCGTCCGATGACGCCAGACGGTACGCCGATTGTGGGTGCCACGCCAATCTCCAACCTCTGGCTCAACACCGGTCACGGTACGCTGGGCTGGACGATGGCATGTGGTTCGGGTCAGTTACTGGCCGATCTCATCTCCGGTAAAAAGCCTGCCATTGCGGCAGATGACCTGGCGGTGTTCCGCTACTTACCCGGTTTCGCGGCGACCTCATCGCCGCTGCGTAACGCCAACGCAACTCGTTAAGTATTCAGGGAGAGAGAGGATGTCACGTCCGATTATTGCGACCATCAATCAGCAGTCGTTACGTCATAACCTGACGGTCGTTCGCCAGGCAGCGCCCGCATCGCGCGTCTGGTCAGTGGTAAAGGCCAATGCTTACGGCCATGGTATTGATCGCGTTCGCGAGGCGTTATCCGCCACCGACGGCTTTGCACTGCTGAATATGGAAGAGGCGATTCTGCTGCGTGAGCAGGGCTGGAAAAAGCCGATTCTGCTGCTGGAGGGGTTCTTCCAGCCAGAGGATCTGCAGTTAATCGACCGCTATCGCCTCACCACCAGCGTGCACAGCAACTGGCAAATCAAAGCGCTGGCCAGCGCCACGCTTTCTGCGCCAGTGGATATCTATCTCAAAATGAACAGCGGAATGAACCGTCTGGGCTTTCGTCCGGAGCAGGTCAACGGCGCATGGCAGAAGCTGCGGGCGCTGAGCACTGTCGGTGAGATGACGCTGATGGCCCATTTTGCCGATGCCGAAAACCCCCAGGGTCTGATTGCCCCGCTGCAGCGCGTAGAGCAGGCGGCTGAGGGACTGAACTGCCCGCGATCGCTCTCTAATTCGGCCTGTACCTTATGGCATCCTGAAGCGCATTTTGACTGGGTTCGTCCCGGCATCATTCTGTATGGCGCATCGCCCAGCGGTGACTGGCAGGACATCGCAGGCAGTGGCCTGAAGCCGGTGATGACCTTAAGCAGTGAGATTATCGCGGTTCAGCAATTACAGGCTGGCGATGGTGTGGGTTACGGCTACCGGTATCACGCCAGCACGGCGCAGCGTATTGGCGTGGTGGCGTGCGGTTACGCCGATGGCTATCCGCGCCATGCCCCAACCGGCACGCCGATCTGCGTTGATGGCGTGATGACGCAGGTGGTGGGCGCGGTTTCCATGGACATGATCACCGTGGATTTAACGCCCTGTCCTCAGGCCGGGATTGGCTCCGCCGTAGAGCTGTGGGGCGAGCAGGTGAAAATCGATCAGGTGGCAAAAGCGGCGGGAACGGTAGGGTACGAGCTGATGTGCGCACTGGCACCCCGCGTTCCGGTCACCGTTATTTAAGCGCGGTCAGGCTGCCGCGCATCTTTCTGCTGCAGCGCCAGGCGATAAAGGCCAGCGCTGCACCCAGCAGCATCATCAGACTCAGCGACAGCTTCTCTGCCACCGGCAGTGCGACGATCACCAGGCTGCCTGCCGCACCGCCCGCCATCTGTATGAATCCCTGCAGGGCGGACGCCACGCCCGCCTGTTGCTGATATGGCTCCAGCGCATAGCTGGTGGCCGGTCCCACCGTAAAGGCCAGTCCGGCCACCGATACCGCCACCGGGAACATGTAGAGCGCCCAGTGCGTCTGCATCTCCGCCGGGAAAATCTGCATCCCCGCCACCAGCAACACCGCACCCAGCAGCATAGTGAAGAATCCCATCGCCAGGCAGAAAGGGCGGCCCGCTTTACGAATGGCTTTATTGACGAACATGCTGACAAACATGATCCAGAAACCGTTGGCCCCGAAAGCAAACGAGAACTGGATCGGCGTCAGACCGCCTTCGGTCATTAATACCTGCGGCGCCAGCGACACATAGGTCAACACCATGCCCAGCGCACCCGCATTGGCAAAGGCGAACGCCAGAAAACGCGGCTGACGCAGAATTTCGGCGTACTGCTTAATCGGTAATCCTTTCACCCGCAGCGTATCTGCCGGGCGCGTTTCCGGCAGCCAGATAATCACCAGCAGCGTAATCAGCAGGCCATAGCCGCAGAGGAACCAGAAGGGTGCGCGCCAGTCAAAGGCGCTGGCCAGCAGCCCACCCAGCAGCGGGGCCAGAGCCGGAACAATATTCAGTGCGCCATTCAGGAAGCCATAGGCGCGGGCGGCATCATCGCCACTCAGACGGTCGCGCACGCCGCTAAAAGCGACAACGGCGCTACAGCAGACGCCACAGCCCTGCACCAGACGAGCCAGGACGAATAGCGGGAATGAGGTGGCGGTGGCAGCGATGGCGCTGCCCGTGATGTAGAGCGCGAGACCCAGCAGGGCAATCGGCTTACGCCCATAATTGTCTACCAGCGGGCCTGTCACCAGCTGTCCCAGCCCCATCACCAGCAGAAACAGAGGAATGGTGGTCTGCACCAGATTAACCGGCGTATCCAGGCCTTCTGCAATTTGTGGCAGCGTGGGCAAATAAAGGTCGATGCCTAAGGGTGCCAGCAGCACCAGGCTTAATAACAGCAGAGTAAATTTTTGCATAACAACCAGAGGGTAAGCGTTCTGTTAAAAAACGATCGCAGAGGGTAATGATTCAGAGGCAAAAAAGATAGAGGAAGTCGTGCGGAAAGTGCGATGCCTGCTGTAAACAGGCATCGCATCAGGGCTTAGTAAGCGCCGTCACGGCGTAGCACCACACCTGCGGTTTTAAACAGGATCGCGATATCGGTCCAGAGCGCCCAGTTTTTGACATACCAGGAGTCAAAGTAGACGCGGGTGTCATAGTCGATATCATTACGTCCGCTGACCTGCCAGAGACCGGTCATGCCGGGTTTCGCCATCAGGTAGTAGTCAACATCACCAGCGTAGCGCTCGAGCTCAGCTTCGATAACCGGACGCGGCCCCACCAGGCTCATCTCGCCACGGATTACGTTCCACAGCTGCGGTAACTCATCCAGGCTGGTCTTACGCAGGAAACTACCAATGCGTGTCACGCGCGGGTCATTCTTCAGTTTGAAATCTTTGTCCCACTCCATCCGGGCTGCTTCGCTGGTCGCCAGTAATTTCTCCAGCACCTCTTTGGAATTGGTCACCATGGAACGGAATTTCAGGCATTTGAATTTTTTGCCATTCTGGCCCACACGTTCGTGACCATAAATCGCATTGCCGCCGTCGCGTTTCACCATGTAGCAGAGCAGGGCGAATATCGGACCAAGGAACAGCAGCAGCATTGACGCCACCACGATATCAAAGGCACGCTTCATGAAACGGGAAGAGTGTTTTGCCAGGTTATTACTGACGCGCAGGATCATCACTTCATGACTGAAGATGAAGGACATGTCCGTGCCGTAAAGGGGCACACCGCGCAGCGTCGGGATCACTGAAACTGAACGGCAGTTCATCTTCGACAGGAATTTCAGCCAGCGATCGCGCATTGGCTGCTGTTCATACTCCATAGCGACAATAAACTGCACGTTGTCACGGTCAATGGTCTGCCAGTTAATGTCTTTCCAGGTGATTACGGGCACACCATTCACGCTCTGCTGAGCCGGGACATCATCGACCGAAATAAACGCCTGGACGTTATAGCCCAGAATCTCTTCACTCTGCAGTGCCGCATAGGCTTCGGTGGCGTTTTTACCGGAACCGATAATAATGGTCTCTTTCTGCCACTGGCCTGCCTTGTTAATGGCGCGTTTAACCAGAGCACGCATCAGTGGCAGCAACAGCAGGGCATATGTCCAGCTGAAAACCCACACCATGCGTGAGAAGTCCCATTTAGAGAAGGCGATCAGGGCGAGGTCGAGCAGCGAGAAAACAAATAATGTTTTAACGATCTCTTTCAGCTCAAACCAGAACGGTTTGCGATATGTGTAATGACGCAGACGTACCCAGAACCAGCCGATACACATTACTGACATAATAAACTGTGCCACAAAACGGTATTCAATCTGATGCGGTGGAATAAAGGTATCCAGCTCGCCCCAAATACCTTGTATCGTCGCGGCAGATAAAAACAGTGCAAGGTTAAGTGCAATCAGATCGGAAAAGCTCAGGGCGAATTTCACGATGATATTTTTACGCGTGCCGCTCCATGAGCGGCTCGGGCTATTCATTATCAATGTACTTGCCATAAAACCTGCTCTCTTTCTCAAGTAAAAGATGGCCTGACCAGAATCAGGTTCGCGCTCAGGAGTGGGCTCTGAAAAATTAAAAAATAATTTTCAGTCTGTTGCAGTCAGTAAAGCCAGTGCAGCTGCAAAAAAGTTAACAATTAAAGCGTGATGGTACTCACGAAATGTTGCAGCATTGAGAAAGAGTATGCAGGAGTTATTTGACAGAGTTAATACGGAAAAAATCTGAAAACATCAAAAGTGATTAAAGTTTTAAATAGCTAAGTTGATGTTTATTTTGGATAAAATAAGAGAGGGGCTAATTATAACTAAACTGTTTAAGACGCTTTTTAGGAATTACCGCCGAGTCTTACGACTGGCGGCAATGATAGAGGCTCAGGCAGGTTTCTTTAAAATCCAGCGGTCCTGCTGTTTATCGTAGTGACCGATCTGCAGATTCACCGGTTCCCCGTCAATCCAGGCCGGCACGCTGGTATCGCGATCCCAGCCATCAAGTTGGGTGATTAAGCCGGGATTGGTGTGACAGGGGATACTGACAGTGTCCGTATTTTCACCGTCAAGATCGGCATCAACAATCTCATAACGACCAATTTTAACCACGTGTCCCATTCATTTCTCCCGTTTTTACTGGCATAGACAAGTAAGCTTAGCGTATTGAGAGAAAATAACGTGGCTGAATGATTAGGATTATTCCTTCTCTTCCGCCGGACGGACGCCAATCTTCACAATACGGTTATCCTCTTTCTCCGCAACAGTCCACGTAAGCTGATTCCACTCCACCTGATCGCCGACCACCGGCGAGCCGCCCAGCATCGCAAGCACCAGTTGTCCCAGCGACTGCTGATCATTGGTGCTCTCATCCAGCTCCAGCCCGTAAATCTGCGCAACGTCGCGCAGGCGAGCTTCTGCATCCAGAATAAAGTCGCCAAAGAAGCGCTGGTCGAGCGAGACTGGCGGTGACTGGCTGAACATTTTGCCCAGCGCCGGAAGATCGCGCTCGCGGCCAATCACGCAAATTACGTCGTTCTCTTTGAGCCGCGTCCCGCCGTTGGGGTGCATCAGCACATTGTCACGGAACAGGGCAGCGATGCGGGTTTCACGGGGCATCTGCAGATCTCGTAATGCGGCACCGACGCACCACTTGTCGGCGCTGAGCTGATAGACAAATTGCTCCCAGGGGTTTTCCGGGTGAATATCCAGACCGATACGGCTGATAGGCGAGGCGGTTGGTGGCACCACCACTTTGGCTTTTTTCGCGGCAAACCCCAGCGAGGTGCCCTGCAACATCAGGGAGACCAGCACCACGAAGAAGGCGATATTAAAATAGAGCGAGGCGTTCTCTAATCCAGCCATCATCGGGAATACCGCCAGGATAATCGGTACCGCACCACGTAAGCCGACCCAACTGATAAAAAAACGCTCGCGGGTCGTGAAGTTGCGGAACGGCAGCAGGCCAATAAACACCGACAGGGGACGCGCCACCAGAATCAGCCACAGCGAGAGGAGCATCGCCGGCACCGCGATATGCCACAAATCAGAGGGCGTGACCAGCAGCCCCAGCACAATGAACATGCCGATCTGGCTGAGCCACGCCATACCATCAAAGGTCTGCAGAATGCCATGGCGGTTACGAATCGGGCTGTTGCCCAGCAGGAAGCCGCACAGATAGACCGCCAGGATGCCACTGCCCTCTAAGACCGTGGTCAGAGCGAACACCAGAATGCCGCCACTCAACGCCAGCAGCGGATAAAGGCCAGGAGCCAGACTGATGCGATTAATCAGCTGCTGCAGCGCCCAGCCGCCGCCCAGGCCTAATACGATACCCAGACCGAACTGCTGCACCAGATGCACCAGGAACATCCAGTCAAGGCCGCTGCGGCCCTGTTCGATCATCTCAATCAGGGTGATGGTCAGAAACACGGCCATCGGGTCGTTACTGCCTGATTCTATCTCCAGCGTGGAGCTGACGCGCTCATTCAGGCCTTTGTCACCCAGCAGGGAAAAGACTGCGGCGGCATCCGTGGAGCCGATAATCGCGCCAATCAGAAAGCCCTGCATCATGTCGAGGTTAAACAGCCAGGCAGCCACCACACCGGTTAAGCCAGCGGTGATCATTACGCCAACGGTCGCCAGCGACAGCGCGGGTCCCAGCGCGACTTTAAACGAGCTGGCTTTGGTCCGCATGCCGCCATCCAGCAGGATGATCGCCAGCGCCAGGTTAGAGATTAAATAGGCCGCCGGATAGTTATCAAAAGCGATGCCGCCGATACCATCAACACCGGTCAGCATGCCCAGTGCGAGGAAGATAACCAGAATAGGGATGCCCAGCCGGGACGAGAAAGAGCTGAGCAGAATACTCGATGCGACCAGCACGGAACCGATGATAAAAAGACTGTAGACAATAGTGTGGTTCAAACCCGGTCTCCTGAGATATGACAGTGCGATGCAGCGACTGCTGACAAATATCCATGCTATCTCTGAAAGATAATGTTTTATCAAGGAGTTGTCATTGTGAAAATGTTCATTATACGAATTGCTTAACAGGGTAAGGAATCAGATTAATGTGAAGAATGAGGGGGTTGGCAGACAAGTGGAAGAAAACAGGCCGTTTTAGCATGTTATTCGGGAGATAAAAAAAGCCGGTGATTAGCCGGCTCAGACGGTACCGCGAATAAAATCGATGAGAACAGACGCACTGACTGGTGCGTCAGGCTTCCGTTGCCTGTTTATGAAACAGCGACCGGAACACCGGATAGATATCTTCCGGCTCACGGATATGTTCAATGGCAAAGTTATCGAATGTCGCCTGCAGATGCTCATACTCACGCCACAGCGTCTGATGCGCACGGCGGGTAATCTCGATATAACTGTAATAACGCACTACCGGCAGAATATGCTTCGCCAGAATCTCATGACAGAGCGGAGAGTCGTCAGCCCAGTTATCGCCATCCGAGGCCTGCGCCGCGTAAATATTCCACTGCGCCGGGTCATACCGCTCTTTCACCACCTCATCCATCAGTTTCAGCGCACTGGAAACAATCGTGCCGCCGGTCTCCTGAGAGTAGAAGAATTCCTGTTCATCCACCTCTTTGGCCTGGGTGTGATGACGGATATAGACCACATCGACATTCTTGTAGGTGCGGCTCAGGAACAGATAGAGCAGGATATAGAAGCGTTTCGCCATATCCTTGGTGGCCTGATCCATCGAACCGGAGACATCCATCAGACAGAACATCACCGCCTGGCTGGAAGGCTCCGGGCGTTTCTCAAAGTTTTTGTAGCGCAGGTCGAAGGTATCGATAAACGGAACGCGCTCGATGCGCGCCCGCAGCTCGGCGATCTCTTTGCGCAGCCGCTCCTCCTCAAGCAACTGAGCCGGTTCAGTTTTCTCAATCTCCTGCAGCGTCTCTTCCAGTTCGTGCAGCATGCGACGTTTACCCGCCGTCATTGCCGTACGACGCGCGAGCGAGTTTTGCAGTGAACGCACGACGCTGATATTGGCCGGTACGCCATTGGAGGTGAAACCGGCACGGTGAGTCTTGTATTCATTGAGCTGACGATGCTGGTTGCGGCGCAGGTTAGGCAGGGCGAGATCTTCAAACAGCAGGTCAAGATACTCATCTTTCGAGATCTGAAAGACAAACTCATCCTGTCCTTCACCATCCTGACTGGCATTGCCCTGACCACTGCCGCCGCCACCGCCACCCTGAGGCCGCTCAACCCGGTCATTCTGCACAAAATGGTCGTTGCCCGGATGGACCCGATGGCGATTACCGCCGCGTCCCTGATGGAAAATTGGCTCATTGATATCGTCAATCGGGATAGAGACTGACTCACCGCTGCTGACGTCGGTCACCGAGCGTTTGTTGATGGCCTCGGAGATCGACTGCTTAATTTGCGACTTATAACGGCGTAAAAAGCGCTGGCGGTTGACCGCGCTTTTGTTTTTACCGTTAAGTCGGCGATCGATGAAATAGGCCATGGTATTCCCCCAAACTACATTGTAAGCAGGCCGGGCGAACCCGACCCTGTCACACCGGTATCACTTACCGGCAAGCTTACAGACACTTATCAGGACGATTTACGCACACGCAGATACCATTCACATAGCAGGCGGACCTGTTTGCGGGTATAGCCTTTTTCCATCATGCGATCGACAAAATCATCATGCTTTTTCTGCTCATCGGTAGAGGTCTTGGTGTTAAACGAGATGACCGGCAGCAACTCTTCCGTATTTGAGAACATTTTCTTCTCAATGACAGTGCGTAATTTCTCGTAACTGGTCCAGTTAGGATTACGACCGTTATTGTGTGCCCGGGCGCGCAGCACGAAGTTAACGATCTCGTTACGGAAATCTTTTGGGTTGCTGATGCCAGCAGGCTTCTCGATTTTCTCCAGTTCCGCGTTGAGCGATTCACGATCGAACAGCTGTCCGGTGTCGGGATCGCGATACTCCTGATCCTGAATCCAGAAATCTGCATAGGTCACATAGCGGTCAAAGATGTTTTGACCATACTCGGAATAGGATTCCAGATAGGCGGTCTGAATCTCTTTACCGATAAACTCGGCATATTTCGGAATCAGATAGCCTTTGAGGTGCTCAAGGTATTTCTCTGCCTGATCCTGCGGGAACTGCTCGCGCTCAATCTGCTGCTCCAGCACGTAGAACAGGTGCACCGGGTTAGCCGCCACTTCGGCATGGTCGAAGTTAAACACCCGCGACAGGATTTTAAACGCAAAGCGGGTCGAGAGACCGTTCATCCCCTCATCCACACCGGCATAGTCGTGATACTCCTGCCAGGACTTCGCTTTTGGGTCGGTATCTTTCAGGCTCTCACCATCGTACACCCGCATTTTAGAGTAGATGCTGGAGTTCTCAGGATCTTTCAGGCGAGACAGGATAGAGAAGCGTGCCAGTGTTTCCAGCGTGCCAGGTGCGCAGGGCGAGGTAGCCAGCTCACTGTGATTAAGTAACTTGTCGTAGATTTTGATCTCTTCAGAGACCCGCAGGCAGTAGGGCACCTTGACGATGTAAACACGGTCAAGGAACGCCTCATTATTCTTGTTATTACGGAACGTCACCCACTCTGATTCGTTGGAGTGCGCCAGAATTATGCCGTTAAACGGCAGCGCCGAGATTCCTTCAGTGCCGTTATAGTTCCCTTCCTGCGTTGCCGTCAGTAACGGGTGCAGCACCTTGATTGGCGCTTTAAACATCTCAACGAATTCCATAATGCCCTGGTTCGCGCGGCAGAGTGCGCCAGAGTAGCCGTAGGCATCGGGATCGTTTTGCGCGTGGTTTTCAAGCTTACGGATATCGACTTTACCCACCAGCGCAGAGATATCCTGGTTGTTCTCATCACCGGGTTCAGTTTTGGCGATCGCCAGCTGTTCCAGAATCGACGGCCAGACTTTAACGACTTTAAAACGTGAAATATCGCCACCAAAATCGTGCAGACGTTTAGCGGCCCACGGCGACATGATCGTGCCGAGGTAACGGCGCGGTACGCCATACTCTTTTTCAAGAATGTGCGCATCTTCCTGCGGATTAAAAAGGCAAAGAGGATGGTCATTCACCGGGCTGCGTTCACCGTCGGCACTGAGCACATAAATAGGCACCCGCTGCATCAGCGACTTAAGCCGTTCCGCCAGTGATGATTTACCGCCACCTACCGGGCCCAGCAAATAGAGGATCTGTTTCTTCTCTTCCAGTCCCTGGGCGGCATGTTTCAGGTAGGAGACGATCTGTTCAATCGCTTCCTCCATGCCGTAAAACTCCTCGAACGCC
>Ga0308161_1005292_pt1 | contig 11395 bp, 10 predicted proteins | sample PhyFR2_FD_201034 | JGI IMG/M metagenome (GOLD analysis project Ga0308161, IMG submission 201034) | Phyllosphere microbial communities from UC Gill Tract Community Farm, Albany, California, United States - DLSLF.R2 | ecosystem: Host-associated > Plants > Phyllosphere > Unclassified | place: USA...
TCGAAGATCTCGTCCTCGGTCAGCGGCGCGGTTGCGGAATCGTCAATGGCAGTGATTGCGTCAATGGACACGTCGTTGTCTCCTGGTGCTCGCCGTGGGCGCACGGCACGTGGGGCTTGGGCCCGGCCGGGCCCAAGCAGGGAAAGTAGTGCGACAGGAAACCCAGGGGTGGCGGGTCCGCGGGAACGCCGGGGATGTTTCCGCCCTGCCGCTCCTGTGCCTCCATGCTAGGCAACGGAGGAACCACCATTTGGCGGCTCGCGACAGCCATTTCCCGGGATCATGCGGTCAACAGGGCAATGTTGTGATCCAGATCACCCCATTATGACGTATTTAAGCGGGTATTGGTCTAGGCCAGTTACGCGGATTTCGTCACTGTGAACCTCGAGTCCGCCTCAGGAGAGAGCCTGCCGCAGGCCTTCTTGAGGTCTTCCTCGGCCTCGAAGAGGGAAAGCCGGCGGTTCCGCACGGACTGGACCAGACCAGTGACGGTCAGCAGGAGGACCCTCGCCCCCACGGCGTCACCGCAGGCAGCGGTGACGAGCTTCTCACTGAGCGCGTCGATCTCGCGCAGGAGGTCTGTGGTGTCCTTTTCAGGAAGGTAGACGCCCCGGCTCAGGCACTGCTCCACGGCGGGCTGCATGACGCGCATGTGGAAGATCTCCATCAGCAGGCCGGAGAGCGCACGCCCCCGGAAGCGCGGGGAGGAATTGCGGGTCCCGGCCTGCAGCTCATCCAGCTGCTGCCGGTACAGCGCCAGCATCAGGTGCGTTGGCGACGGAAAGTAGCGGTACAGGGTGCCCAGCGGTACGTCTGCTTTTTCTGCCACCTGGGCGAGTTCCACGGCATCCAGTCCCGTGCGGGCAAACCCTGCAGCCGTATCGAGGATCCGTGCGTAGCGGAGGCGCTGGCGTGGAGCGGAAGGCCGGGCGGCCATGGGCGGATGGTCTGAAAAAGTCTCGGGCATCAGCATTCCGGGGTTGTGTTTTAGCGACTGCGGCCAGGAGCGCCCCCACTTCCGTACCGCCCTGCAGCCGGTTCAACTATACGGCACAGGTCCGTGCCCTAATTCGTCAGCCACCCTTACTATCGGTCCCCCCAGGGTCAGTTGACGCCCTTGATTTTCACCACGAAGACGGCACCCAGCAGCCCAATGACAGCCGCTGTGAGGAACAGCGTCCGGTAGCCGCCCCCGTAGGTTACGGCCAGCAGCGCCAGCGCCGGCGCGACCACCTGCGGCAGGGAATTGGCCACGTTGATCACCCCCATGTCCTTGCCGCGGCTGACGGGGAACGGCAGGACCTGCGTGAGCAAAGCGAAGTCCACGGCCAGGTACGCGCCGAAACCGATGCCCAGCACGGCGGCGCCGGCAAGGGCTCCCGGCCACACAGGGAAGAACGCCATGATGGCACCGGCCATGGCAATGGTGGCGGAGGAACCGATAACGAAGGGTTTTCGCCGCCCCATCCGGTCGCTCCACGGTCCCGCCAGCACTGCGGTGATCATCACCATCACGGCATAGATCCCCGTCAGGACCAGCACGCCGGCGGCCGGATCCTCGTGGCCGATCACGTCCCGCAGGAAGAAGAGCAGGTAGACGATGGTCAACTGGTTGCCGACGTTCACCAGGAAACGGGTCAGCCATGCCCACGCGAAGTCCGGGTAGCGCCGGGGACTGATCCAGAAGCCGCGGAGGAACGCGCCAAGCCCGAAGGGCCCGGCGGTGTCCTTGGGCAGTGCGGGGTCGTTCCTATGGAACAGGTATGGCAGCACGGACAGCAGCAGCGCCCCGGCGCACAGCCAGTAGCCCACCATGAAGTTGCCCGATACCACCGCACCGAAGACGGCCCCGGTGAGGATTCCGAGCGTTTGGCCCATAGCGGCAAGGCCGCCCACTCCCCCGCGCTGGACCACCGGCACCCGGTCCGGCACAGCGGCGGTAATGGCAGCGTAGGCGGCGTTTGCGCCGAGCTGCACCAGGCACCAGAACAGCACCATCAGCGCCACGGCGCCGGAGAAGGACATGGCCACCAGCGCGGCGGTGGCCAGCACCGCTCCGGCCAGCACCCAAGGGGACCGGCGGCCGAAGCGGGACGTGGTCCGGTCCGAGAGCGCGCCGAAAAGCGGATTTGCCACCAGGGAGACAGCCGCACCGCAGGCCGTGACCAACGAGAGGATGGCCTCCTTGCCGGGGGCGTCGATGGTGATTGCCTGCTGGCCGATGAACACGTTGATAGGGCCGAAGAATGCCGCATTGATGCCCACGTTCACCAGCACCAGGCCGGTGACCCAGCGGGCGGTGACCTTGTGCACCGGTTCGGCGAGCGCCGCCGTCGTGCTTTCGCCTGCGGAGGTGCCATGTGCCGGCACAGGAGTGTTGGACAGACTCATTGGCTTGGCTCCCCCTGGTGCGGCCGGTTGGCGGTGCGATCAGACTATCGTGGTCCCCAAGCTGCCCCAACGGATAGAGGAGAACCAGATGAGCGCACCCACGCCGGCAGAAGCTTCTGCGGTTAATACGGCGGACCTTTACGACGAGCGCGGCGACGAACTGGCGTCCGTCTCCCTGCAGTTCCAGTCCCTGGGTGGCCGTTCGCACTTCAGCGGTCCGGTCCGGACCATCCGCTGTTTCCAGGACAATGCGCTGGTGAAGTCGACGCTCAGTTCTCCGGGCAACGGGGCGGTGCTGGTGGTGGACGGCGGCGGCTCGCTGGGCACGGCGCTGATGGGGGACATGATCGCCGAAAGCGCGGTGGCGAACGGCTGGGCCGGCGTCGTCATCAATGGGGCCATCCGGGACCGGGTGGCGATCGGGCAGCTGGACCTGGGCGTCAAGGCGCTGGGCAGCAACCCGCGGAAGAGCCTGAAGGCCGGTGCCGGCGAGGTGGACGTGGACGTAGTGATCGACGGCGTGACCTTCCGTCCCGGAGCCACCGTCTGGTGCGATCCGGACGGCATCCTCGTCGAAGCGTAAAGCGAAAAATCTCCAAGGCGGGGAATAGAAAGAGCAGGTAAGATAGTTACTGAAAGCAACTATCGCTGCTTATATCCTTTTCTTTCCCTTGGAGCACCCATGTCCAAATCCACGGCCGCGCCCGCCGCCGGAGAAGCCCTGACGCAACGCCAGATCGTCACTGTAATGGTGGGCCTGATGCTGGGCATGTTCCTGGCATCGCTTGACCAGACCATCGTCTCCACGTCGATTTACACCATTGCCAATGACCTGGACGGGCTCTCCCTGCAGGCATGGGCCACTACCGCGTACCTGATCACCTCCACCGTCAGCACCCCGCTCTACGGCAAGCTAAGCGACATCTTTGGCCGCCGCCCGCTGTACCTGACCGCGATCGCCGTCTTCCTGGCGGGCTCCATCTACGCCGGGTCCGTGCACTCGATGACCGAGCTTGCCGTTGCCCGCGGCATCCAGGGCCTGGGTGCCGGCGGCCTGCTGGCCCTGGCGCTGACCATCATCGGGGACATCGTCTCCCTCAAGGACCGCGCCAAGTACCAGGGCTACTTCATGTCCGTCTTCGGCATCTCCTCGGTCCTGGGTCCCGTGGTGGGCGGCGCCTTTGCCGGCTCCGCCAACATCCTTGGCTTCGACGGCTGGCGCTGGGTCTTCTTCATCAACGTGCCCATCGGCCTGGCCGCCCTGGTGGTGGTGTTCCTGTTCCTGCACCTGCCGGCCAGGCACCTCAAGCAGAAGATCGACTACTGGGGCGCCGCTGCCATCACCGTGGCCATCGTCCCGCTCCTGCTGGTGGCCGAACAGGGCCGCTCCTGGGGCTGGACTTCCACCAATTCGTTCGTCTGCTACGGAGTGGGCGTGCTGGGCATCGCGTGGTTCCTGCTCGCCGAGAAGCGCGCGGGGGACTACGCCCTGATCCCGCTGCGGCTCTTCCACAACATCACGTTCGGGCTGTCCTCGCTGCTGAACTTCATCATCGGCATCGGCATGTTCGGCGCCATCGCCATGCTCCCCATGTACCTGCAACTGGTCAAGGGCCTCACCCCCACCGAGGCCGGCCTGATGATGATCACTTTCACCATCGGCATCCTCTTCGGCTCCATCACGGCCGGCCGCACCATCTCAGCCTCGGGCACGTTCCGGATCTTCCCCATCATGGGCACCGGCATCCTGACCGCCGCCGCCCTGGTGATGGGCTCCGTCCTGAAAGTTGACACCGAGCTCTGGGTTCCCGGCCTCATTGCGGTGTTCTTCGGCGTGGGCCTGGGCTTCTGCATGCAGCCGCTCACCCTGGCCATGCAGACCTCGGTTCCGCCGCGGGACATGGGCGTCGGAACTTCCTCCGCGGCCTTCTTCCGCTCCATGGGCGGCGCCGTGGGAACCGCCGTCTTCATCTCCATGCTGTTCAGCCTGGCCGCTGACAGGATCGCCGAAGGAATGAAGGCCGCCGCCAGCGACGCCGCCTACCTGGCCGTCCTCAAGGACCCGGCCGTCGCTTCCGATCCGGCAAACGCCAAGCTGTACGACTTCTTCAAGAACGGCGCCTCCAACGACTCGCTCAACGACACCAGCTGGCTGCACACCGCCAACAGCACGCTGACCCGCCCCATCACCGAAGGATTCGCCACGTCCATCGACACGGTGATGCTGACGGCCGCGGCGCTGACCGGCCTGGCGTTCCTCATCAGCTTCGCCCTGCCGCGGAAGAAACTGACAGACCAGAACCCCTCCGCGCAGGACAAGGACAACATGCAGATCCCGGCACACTAGCGGGGCGGCGCAAAGACCAGACGACGACGGCGGCACGGCCCGCCGTCGTCGTCTTCTTTTTTGGCGCGCAGCAGAGCGCCCGGGCAGCCCCCCAAGTGGATCGAGGAGCCATGGCATGGAACACTTGCGGAAGCGCACCGGCGACGTAACCGGTTCTGCAGCCGACGACGTCCGCACCGCTTCCACCCATTCCAGAACCCAGGGAGAACCATGCCCACTGCACAGGAGCAGACCGATACCGGGATACCGCGGCGGGTGATCTGGCTGGCGCTTGCGGGGGCGGTGGGCGGATTCCTCTTCGGGTTCGACTCGTCCGTGGTCAACGGTGCCGTGGACGCCCTAAAGGAAGAATTCGCACTGTCCGAGGCCGTGACCGGCTTCGCCGTGGCCGTCGCCCTGCTGGGCTGCGCGGCGGGCGCTTTCCTGGCCGGCAGGGTGGCGGACCGCCATGGCCGCATCCCCGCGATGAAGCTCGGCGCGCTCCTCTTCCTGGTCAGCGCCCTGGGGACCGGCTTCGCCTTCGGCGTGTGGGACCTGGTGTTCTGGCGCCTGGTGGGCGGGCTGGGCATCGGCCTGGCCTCGGTCATCGCCCCCGCCTACATCTCCGAGATTTCACCCCGGAAGGTCCGCGGCCGCCTTGCCTCGCTGCAGCAGCTGGCCATCACCACCGGCATCTTCGCCGCCCTGCTCTCGGACGCGGTCCTGGCCACCACCGCCGGCGGTGCGGACCAGAACTTCTGGCTGGGCATTGAAGCATGGCGCTGGATGTTCCTTGCCGCCGCGGTGCCCGCCGTCGTCTACGGCTGGATCGCCTTCACCCTGCCCGAGTCCCCAAGGTTCCTGGTATTCAAGGGCAAGGAGGACGAGGCCCGGAAGGTGTTCGCCTCCATTGCTCCGGCCGAGGACACCGGCCGGCACATCCGCGACATCCAGGAGGCCATCGAAGAGGACAAGCTGGCCGGCCAGAAGGGCTCCCTGCGCGGCAAGGTCCTGGGCCTGCAGGCCGTGGTCTGGGTGGGCATCATTCTCTCCGTGCTGCAGCAGTTCGTGGGCATCAACGTGATCTTCTACTACTCCACCACTCTGTGGAAGGCTGTGGGCTTCCAGGAGAAGGACTCCCTGGCCATCTCGGTGGCAACCTCGGTCACCAACATCCTGGTCACCCTGGTGGCCATTGCCCTGGTGGACCGCGTTGGCCGCCGCCCCATCCTCCTGACCGGGTCCGTTGGCATGGCCGTGTCCCTGGGGGCGATGGCGCTGGCGTTCTCCTCCGCAACCGGCAGCGGCGAGGACATCACCCTGCCCGGCGCCTGGGGCCCCGTTGCCCTGGTGGCCGCCAACATCTTCGTGATCAGCTTCGGCGCCTCCTGGGGCCCGCTGGTATGGGTTCTCCTGGGCGAGATCTTCCCGTCCAGGATCCGTGCCCGCGCCCTGGGCCTGGCCGCCGCGGCGCAGTGGGTGGCCAACTTCGTGATCACCCTTAGCTTCCCCGTCATGGCAGCCGCGTCCTTGCCGCTGACGTACGCCATGTACGCCCTGTTCGCGGCCGCGTCCTTCTTCTTCGTCATGTTCAAGGTGCCGGAGACCAACGGCATGTCCCTGGAGCAGGCGGAGACCCTGTTCGTACCGAAGGGCTCGGCCAAGGCCAAGTAACGCCCCATCACCTTTCACAGGAAAACAACAAACCCTCCATCACATGGCGTGATGGAGGGTTTGTTGTTTGATCAGCTGTGCCTAGACGACGTGCGGTTCGTGCGAGGACAGGTACTTGCGCCCACCGAACGCGATGGCGATTGCGATCACCATGGCCAGGGCGCCAGCGAAGAACGGAACCTGCGGGCCGAAGTGTTCACCGAGCTGCGCCGCCAGGAACGGGGCCAGGGCGCCGCCCATCCAGCGGACAAAGTTGTAGCCGGAGGACGCCACGGGCCGGGGCGAATCGGAGACACCCATGGCCAGTTCGGTGTAGATGGTGTTGTTGACGCCCAGCAGCGCACCGGCAACGATGACCAGGACGACGACGGCAGGAACCGAGTGCCCGGCCGCCAGTCCCAGCCCCGCCAGGTCCAGCATAAGCAGGAACAGCGTTCCGGTCAGGACCTTGACGGCGCCAAAGCGGTTCTGCAGGGGCGGTGCCACGAAGACGGAGAACACGGCCACGGCCACGCCCCAGCCGAAGAAGACACCGCCGATTCCGTAGGCGTTCATGCCCAGGATGAACGGGGTGAAAGCCAGGATGGTGAAGAAGCCGTAGTTGTAGAACAAGCCGCTTGCCGCCGTGGTGCGCAGTCCCTTGTGGCCCAGCGCCAGCAGGGGGTCGCGCAGCCGTACCTTGCGTTCGGGCAGCGGCGTCTTGGGCAGCAGGGTGATCAGCGCGATGAAGGCGGCGGCCATCAGGACTGCAGTGCCGAAGAACGGTGCGCGCCACTGCCAGCCGCCCAGGAGGGCGCCGAGGAGCGGGCCGAGGGAGATGCCCAGGCCCAGGGCGGCTTCGTAGAGGATGATGGCGGTGCCGGCGCCGCCACTGGCTACGCCGACGATCACGGCGAGCGCGGTGGCGACGAACAGGGCGTTGCCCAGCCCCCAACCGGCGCGGAAGCCAACCAGTTCACCGACGCTGGCGGACAGGCCGGAGAGCGAGGAGAAGACGACGATGACGGCCAGGCCGATCAGCAGCGTCTTTTTGCCGCCGATCCGGGAGGAGACGAATCCCGTGATCAGCATGGCCAGCGCCGTGACCAGGAAGTAGCTGGTGAACAGCAGGGACACCTGGCTGGGGGTGGCGTTCAGGTTGGTGGCGATGGCGGGGAGGATGGGGTCCACCAGGCCGATGCCCATGAAGGCGAACACTGCAGCCAGGGCGGTGGCCCAGACTGCCTTTGGCTGCTTCAGGAATGAGGCTTTTTCAGCCTGCAGGGTTGATTCTGGTGCTTGCAGGGATTCTGCGAGCTGGCCGTCCATGGAGGGTACTCCTAAGTTTCGTACTAATCGGTTCAGTTCTGGAGCGATGCGTTGATCTTGTCGATGACCGGCAGGGCCTCGGCCAGGGCTTTGCGGTCCTGGTCGGTGAGGGTGCTGAGGATTTCGGCCATCACCTGGTTGCGGCGCTTGTTGGCGGAGTCGACGGCGGCGCGGCCTTCCTCAGTCAGGATCACGCGGACCGCACGGGAGTCCGCCGGGTCCGGCTCGCGGCGGGCCAGGCCTGCGCGCTCAAGCTTGATGATCTGTTCGGTGGCACTGGGCACGCGGACTCCGAGGTTCCGGGCAATCTCACCGACCCGCTGGCCGTCCCCAAGCATCATCTTGAGGGTGCTGAGCTGGGCGGCGCTGAGTTCACCGTCGGCGTCGAGGCGCCGAACCAGGTAGATACTGTGGCGGAGGGCTTCGCGGAACCCGCTGGCAAGTTCCTGCAGCTGGGCATCGTTCGTATTCATCGTTAGGTAGCCTAACATTTAGGCACCCTAACGGTCAAGGAGTTAGAGTTCCAGCTTCATGCCGACATGGCTGGCCTCGAAGCCCAGCTGCTCGTAGAACCGGTGGGCTGCCGTGCGGCTCTTGTGGGTGGTCAGCTGCATCAGCCGGCAACCGTGGTTCCGGGACTCCTGGACGGCCCATCCCACCATCAGCTTGCCGATGCCCTGCCCGCGAAGGGACGCCGCCACCCGGACGCCCTCAAGCTGAGAGCGCCAGGCTCCCTGCCGGGAGATGCCGGGGAGGAAGCTCAGCTGGAAGGTGGCAACAACAGGTCCCGCCTCCGCGCCCGGCGGCACCAGCTCCCCCACCGCCAGCAGGTGGGCGGGATCGGCCTCGATCGCGTCGAAAGCCCGCTCGTACGGTTCCATGTCCCTGGCGGTTTCGCGGCCGGCGCCCAGTGCGTCATCCGCCAGTAAGTGGACCAGGGCCGGCAGGTCCGCGCGGGTGGCGTGGCGGAGGCGGAACGTCCCGCCGTCGACGCCGGCAGTGAACAAAGCAGCAGCTTGTTTGGAAGTCACCCGCCCAGCTTGGCACAGCAAAAACCACGACGCCGGCACTTTTGGAAGTGCCGGCGTCGTGGTTTACGCAGTACGTCGGTTAGCCCGGAAGGCGGACCAGGTCAGGCGGGGGTGCGGGCCAGCTCCGCCTGCCGCTCCTCCACGAGGGTAGCCACGGCGTTGAAGAGCGGGTGCTCCGGTTCAAGCCCCGTGATCCTGGCCGTGGCGTCGGCGGGGCTGGCGGATCCCAGGATGCCCGCCAGTTCGGTGGCTTCCGCATCGGCGGGATCGTTGAACCTCAGCGCGGCCGCGATCGCACCCAGCAGGGCCTCGGGCACGACGCCCCGTTCGGCAAGTTCCGCGGCAGGGCCGATGAACCGTTCGTGCCGGCTTAGCTTCCGCAGCGGAGCCCGGCCCACCCGGTTGACCGTGTCCGGCAGGTACGGGTTGGAGAACCTGACCAGGATTTTCTGGACATAAGCCTCCTGTTCGTCGTTGCTGAACCCGTGCTTGGCCACCAGCAGCTGCTTGGTTTCCTCCAGCACCGCGCGCACGTCCTCGGCCACGTCCTGGTCGGCCATGGCGTCGGAGATCTTCTCCAGGCCCGCTTCGAATCCGAAGTACGCAGCAGAGGCGTGCCCGGTGTTGACGGTGAACAGCTTCCGCTCGATGTAGGGCGAAAGGTCATCCACGAACGTGGCACCGGGGATCACGGGGGCGGAATCACCAAAGGCGGTGCGGTCGATGACCCACTCGTAGAAGGTCTCCACGGTGACGTCCAGGCCCTGCCCGGCCTCCTGGTTGGGCACGATCCGGTCCACGGCCGTGTTGGCGAACACCGCCTTGCCGTCCAGCACTGCGGCGGTGACGCCCGGCTGGGAGGCCACCTCCTTGGCCAGGATGTCCGTGGCATTGATGGCGTTCTCGCAGGCCATTACCTGCAGCGGCGCCAGGCCCGGCTCCCGCGCAACGATGCCCTTGGCGATCACCGGCGCCACGAACTTCAGGATGTGCGGACCCACCGCGGTGGTGACGATGTCCGCCGTCGAGATCTCCTGGACCAGTTCCGCTTCCTGGGCGTTGGAGTTCAGGGCACGGAAGTTGTCCACGGTGCGCACGGCGGGGTTCTCCCCCACCTCGTGCACCGCGTAGCTGTCGGCGTCTTTGAGCCGGTTGATCAGCTCCTCGGCGACGTCAGCGAACACCACTTCATACCCGGCATCATGCAGGAGCAGGCCCACGAAGCCGCGTCCGATGTTGCCGGCACCAAAATGTACTGCCTTCACTATGCGTTGACCTTTCCGAAGAGGTCCAGGACTTCGTCTTCGGAGGTGGCGGCCTCCAGGCGGGCCACCTGCTCCTTGTTGGTGAAGACCTTGGCAATGGAGGACAGGATGTGCAGGTGCTCATTGTTGATGCCTGCCACGCCCACCACGAACTTGACCTGCTTGCCGTTCCAGTCGATGCCTTCCGGGTAGCGGATGACAGACACTGCCGACTTGCGGATGTGGTCCTTGGCGGCGTTGGTGCCGTGCGGGATGGCCAGGAAGCTGCCCATGTAGGTGGACACGGATTCCTCGCGTTCGTGCATGGCGGCAATGTAGCCCTCGTCCACGGCACCGCGGGCCAGCAGCAACCGGCCGGCTTCGTCGATGGCGGCGTCGCGGGTGGTGGCCGAACCGGTCAGAACCACGCTCTCGCGGGCCAGGATGTCACCGGAGCCATTGGCGGAGGCATCGGCAGCAGGGGCTGCGTCCACCGGGGCGTCGGCGGCGTGGGCACCGTGGGTGGTGCCTGCGCCGGCCGCAGCCGCCATTGCGGGCCCCGAAGCGGAGGCACCGCCGGGCGTACCCGCTCCCGCGTCCGGCCCCTCGGTGGCCGCAGCACCTTCGGTGTTGCTCTCCCGGACCAGGTCAACGATCTCGTCATAGCGGGGGCTGTTCATGAAGTTGTCCACCGAGTAGTGCATGGCGCTGGAGGTGACAGGCTTGGCGCGTTCGGTCAGGTCCTGGTGGGTGACCACCACGTCATAGGTGTCGCTGAGGTTGGCGATGGAGGCGTTGGTGACCTTGACGTCCGGGAAGCCGGCCGCCTTGATCTTGTTCCGCAGCACCGAGGCGCCCATGGCACTGGAGCCCATGCCGGCGTCGCACGCGAACACGATGTTCCGCACGGGACCAGCCAGCACGCCCACTCCGCCGCGGCCCGCCGCTGCGCCGGCAGCGGTTCCGGCACCGGCACCGGTCAGGTGGGAGGACACAGAGCTCTTCTTGCCCTTCATCTCCTCCATGCGGGCGGTGGCGTCGCCGAGGTCCGCCTCATCGCTGTGCTTGGTGGTCTTCAGGATCACCGAGGACACCAGGAAGGAGACTGCCGCGGCGAGCACCACGGACAGGATCACCCCGAAGTAGCTGTCGCGGGAGGTCTGCGCCAGCACGGCGAAGATGGACCCTGGGGCAGCAGGCGCCACCAGGCCGGAGTTGGTGACCGCAAGGGTGGCGATGCCGGTCATGCCGCCCGCGATGGTACCCAGGATCAGCAGCGGACGCATCAGGACGTACGGGAAGTAGATCTCGTGGATGCCACCAAGGAACTGGATGATGGCAGCGCCGGGAGCCGATGCCTTGGCGGCGCCGCGGCCAAAGAATGTGTACGCGAGCAGGAGGCCCAGGCCGGGGCCGGGGTT
>Ga0308161_1005297_pt1 | contig 11386 bp, 13 predicted proteins | sample PhyFR2_FD_201034 | JGI IMG/M metagenome (GOLD analysis project Ga0308161, IMG submission 201034) | Phyllosphere microbial communities from UC Gill Tract Community Farm, Albany, California, United States - DLSLF.R2 | ecosystem: Host-associated > Plants > Phyllosphere > Unclassified | place: USA...
TCTACGCTCTCCTTATACGCCATCCGAATAGTACTGCTGGAGTCTTGTTAATGAGAAGCAGGGAGGCACCTGGGAGGAGGCGATGAGAAAGAATGAAGAAGAGAAGAGACAACTTTCGCAACTCTCTCGCTCTCACTGAGAAAGAACAGAGGAGAGTACAGTGAAGATAAGTTGATTGATATCCATTCCGAGATGATTTAGCAAAAAAGGATCAGCCCAATATTTGAGAGATTCACACTCTTTTGTGTCTTTTTAAAGAAACAAGGTTATAGAGTTCGTGGCGAGTGTGCTACCTCATTCTGTATACCCTATCCCTCTAACCTCAACCACCCTCATTCCCGGCCCTTTGCGAATACGAGAGATTCGTTAGGTCCTAGTCTCGACTGTTTTGAAGAGTCGATGGGAAAAGGGGGCGAAGGTAAGAGATGGATTGGATTCAGAGTTAGGTTGGACCACGATTGGAGGGTATCATCAGAGGAGTTTGTTAAAACTCGGAAGGATGGAGAGAAGAGAAGGAAAGTCGCCAAAGTTTTGAGACTTCTCTCTTTCCACAGGTTTTTTTACAAGTCGCCAAATTCGACTTGTGGTACTCTACACCTCTCCCTCTCCCTCTCAAAAGGCTGCACCGTCAGACCTCTCTCGAATTCGTACACAGGGACCGCTTCATCAGGCCCATTCGTTGCAGCAAGAAGAGGAGTTCGACTTTGAAGATCAAAACATTTTCGACTTTCTTCCACTCCACCTACACACTCGCTTAGATCAGTAACAGACAGCGAAGCTATAGCTGCATAGGTTAGGAATAGTAAAAGGTGAGCAGCTACTTCGTTTGAACGAGATTCAAGAGGTTTTCGAAAGATGAGGCAACAATTCGGCAATCATTCGACTACTCTACGGAAGGATCCCAGTCAAGGTGGCAGAGCAGCTATGGAGGACACGCGGAAGCTCGAAGGGCTGGAACAGCTCCAGTGGGACTGAGCAAGGCGAGGAAAGGTTGATTGTTATTTTCAAGAGAAGCGAGATCGCTCAGCCTGCAGGGGTTCAAAGATGGAGGGTACCTGTCGGCAGCAGAATACTAAGCGTACCGAAGAAGGCACAGGCTGGAGCAGTTAATTGGTGGCGATTCGCTCTCGATCCTCCTCGAGAAACAAAATCACCTTTTTCTCTCACAAGCTGTTCATACTGACTCTGTTCCCTTCCCCTTCATAGCCAATCAAGATGCTGAGAACAAGACTATTACGGTCGACGACCCTTCCCCGATTACGCTTCTCCCCGAATGTCCTCTCCCCTTCCTCTACCCGATTCGCTTCAGCTGCCACTGCCATCTCTTCCCACGACCTGCATCGAAATCGTTCACCACTCTACACTGTCACTCCTTTACCTCCAATCCCTCCACCACTTCCAGCAGACGTAGCCGCTTCCGACACTTCGACCACTTCTCCTTCGAATTCCTCTTCCTCTCCTTCCTCTACAGAAGATCCCGATTCATCTCTCCATCGAGGCGTTACAATCTCTCATCAACTCCCTGCCGCTCAAGAACAACTCGCAGTACTCAACGCATGTCTCGCATCGGGAGATATTCAACGAGCAGAAGATGTAGCGAAACGAATCAAATCGAACTGGTCAAAATTGGGAGAAGTTGGATCTTTATCGACTTTGTTACCCTCGAGGGTTCACGCCGATTTCCTCAAAGCTTACCTCGTTCGAGCACTTCAACCTTTCCAACAACACGAACAAAGTAAAGCTGTCCAACAACAACCGAACAAAGCGAATACGACGACGAAAGGTTACGAAGGATTGAGTTTACCTTCACTCGCGGATCAACGACACCTCACTCCACCCGGTTCACCTTTCGGCATGAGATCAAACTTGCAAACGAGTCGATACATTTCGAAAGCGTGGGCTTACTTCGATTCGCTGTATGGACCTCAATGGGACGCCTTCGACCCTTCGACTCGACGAGTGAAACGTGGAGTCAACGGAGCGATCGATGCGGGAGTGTTTGCGGCGTTGTTCAAAGGATTAGTGAAATTGGGTTCGGACGTTTACAACCCTTCGTCCTTGACGGATCCGGATCGCGTGTATCGACCGATCACTTACTTGTTACCTGCGATGAGAAAGGCAAAGATTGATTTGGAATCCGTGTTGAGGGATCCAGTGTTTGATGTCGATTTACCGAGTTATTTGGGTCAGTTGGATAGGGAACTCGTGTTGGATGCTTTACAGGAGACGGGGAGGGGAAGAGAAGGTTGGGAAGAGTGGGAGAGGATCGTGGATGAAGTGAGAGGAGTGTTGGTCGAAATGAAGGAGGGAAGGGTCAAGGAAGAACAAGAGAGATCTCAAGCTCCTGAATTAGATCCTGTCATGGCTTCTGTGAGTTGCGACCATTCTTCATCAGTCACTTCGTAGGAGATCTGACTGAGACATGTTGATCGGAGCGACTCACAGGGAGATCAAGTCAACGTTTCCTTACAAACCCTTCGAACGAATCTTTCAACTCTCTCGATGCCCACCCTCTCGACTCAGATGACGCCTACGAGTCGACAACGGTTACTCGAAGAATCTTCCTACGATGCAGCACGACAACTTTACCTTCACGAAATGGAGGCGCTCGCGAAAGTTGGCAAAGACAAGGAGATCGGAATGCAGTCGAATTGGTTACAATCCCTCATGTACGATTGGATGAGGATTCTCGAACGAACTCTAGGGGAAGCGAGTTTGGAAACGGGGAGGAATTCACCTTGGGGTAAAGATCCAGATATTGAACCTTTCCTTCGATTACTCGCACCGGACAAGATGGCACTCATCACGATCGTCGAGTTGTTGAGGTTGTGTGGAGGAGGAGGAGTCAGTGATGGAATGAAGGCGGCGAGGGCGATCTTACATATTGGAAAAGCGATCGAGAATGAGTATCACGCGCAAGTCCTCAAGCAAGGGTACCCGAACAAGAAGTTCGAGAAAGAGATGGAACGACTCGCCGAGGGAGGAGCATCGATCGAGAATGGAGGAGGAGCGAGAAGTCCAGAAGAGAGTTTGGGTATTTTGTGGAGGAGGGAATTGGCGAAGAGGGAGAAAGAAGGAGATCAGAGTTGGAGACCTACTTGGACTCAGAGTATTAGGGCGAAAGTGGGAAGTATTTTGGTTTCGGCTTTGATGGATGTCGCGAAAGTTGAAAGAACGGCGAAACATCCCAAAACTGGCGAACTAGTGTGAGTCCCCTACCTTCCCTCTGATCTTGTTCGACCTCAACTGAAAGTGCTGTTCATTCACAGCTCGGAGGTTCAACCTGCTTTCTCTCACGCTTATCAATACGTGCGAGGTCTGAAATTGGGCATCATCAAAGTCAACCCAATCGTGTCGGAGCGAATGGATCAAGATCCTCTCCGAATCACTCTTCATCCTCGATACTTACCCATGGTTGTCAAGCCTAAACCCTGGTTGAGCTGGAACTCTGGTGCTTATCTCGTTCACAACAGTGCGTTTCAACTCCCTGTTTCTCTCGCCGATCAGACCTGACCTCTCCTCTCGATGTAGCGCAAATGGTTCGAACGAAGGACTCGGAAGAACAACTTCGATACCTTCAGCAATCTTCCGATGCCGATGCTCTCGAAGACGTCTTCAATGGTCTCGACGCACTTGGTGCAGTTTCATGGAAGATCAATCGACGAGTATTCGATGTCGTATCGGAGGTATGGAATTCTGGAGAACCAGTCGCCGATATTCCTCCCAAAGATTCCCTCCTCGACCCCATCTCAGCCGAAATCCCTGCCGACGTTGAAACTGATCCTCGCGCGAAAGACACTTACCGGCACCGACTCAAGACCGCTTTGCAACTCCGAAGATCCGCTCACTCGAACCGTTGCGACTTGAACTACAAGCTCGAAATCGCCAGAGCCTTCAGAGACGAAACTTTCTATTTCCCTCACAACCTCGATTTCCGAGGTCGAGCCTACCCTATCCCTCCCAATCTTTCCCACATCGGAGACGACATGTGTCGAGGGTTGTTGATGTTCGGAGAGGCGAAACCTTTGGGAGAAAGAGGATTGAGGTGGTTGAAGATTCATCTCGCCAATTTGACTGGATTCGACAAGGCGAGCTTCGATGAACGGGAAGCTTACGCTATGCAGAATTTGGAAGAAGTCATGGATTCTGCCGACAAACCTCTCGAGGTGAGTCGTCCCTTTCCCTCCCTCCTCGACAGATCCTCGAAACTGACTTTCTCGATTTCGTAGGGTAATCGATGGTGGTTGAAAGCCGACGATCCATGGCAGTGCCTCGCTACCTGCATTGAACTCACTCAAGCTCTTCGCTCTCCGAACCCGATCGAATACGCTTGTGGCCTCCCGATTCACCAAGACGGAACTTGCAACGGTCTACAACATTACGCTGCTCTCGGAGGAGACCTCAAGGGTGCTCATCAAGTCAACCTCGATATCGGAGATCGACCTGCTGATGTCTACTCGGGAGTCGCGACCATGGCGAATCGAATCATCGAAAGTGATGCCGAGAGGGGAGTGAAAGAGGCGATTCTCTTGAAAGGCAAAGTAACGAGAAAGGTTGTCAAACAGACCGTACGCTTCATCCCTTACTTGATCTCCTCATCTATGTCGTGCTGACGCTCTGCTGATCTCTACAGGTCATGACGACGGTTTACGGAGTCACCTTTATCGGAGCGAAGAATCAGATTCAACGTCAACTGAAAGATCGAGGCGACATCCCAGCGGAACACCTCTACATGTGTTCTCTCTACCTTGGACGACTCGTTCTCGACTCTATCGGAGACATCTTCAAGGGAGCTACCGGGATTCAAACTTGGTTGAACCGATGCGCTCGACTCATCTCGAAATCGATCCCTCCCGCTCGAATCGAAGCTGCGATGCAAGCCGAGAAGACGAACCCTCGTACGAAGAAACGAGTATCAGCTGGACTGAGTCGTATTCCAAAGGAGCAAATGACGAGTGTCGCTTGGACGACTCCTCTAGGTCTTCCCGTCGTTCAACCTTACCGCAAGGCCAAGAAGCGTCAAGTAAGCTCTCTACATCTCTTGCACGCCTTGAATAGACTGACCAGGCGACCCACAGGTCACGACGACTCTACAAACCATCTTCATCACCGATCCCTCTGTTCCCTCCGAAGTCGACCCTCGAGCGCAAGCTACCGCTTTCCCTCCCAACTTCATTCACTCTCTCGATGCTACCCATATGATGATGACTGCTCTCGCTTGCAAGGTACGTAGAGCTCATCTATTGCTGCGAATGATTGTTTGAGCTGACAAATCTCCCGTCTCTCCCTTCTCACAGGACAAGATCGCTTTCGCCTCTGTTCACGATTCTTACTGGACCCACGCCTGCGATGTAGATGAGATGTCGGTGATCCTCCGCGATACCTTCATCGAACTTCATTCGCAGGACATTCTAGGGAAACTTCGACAAGAGGTACGGGATGGCTTTCGATCCTGTTTCTGCATTCCGGTAGCATGCATTGACCCTTCGTGACTTCTGTCATCATCGTTCCATCCAGTTCATCTCTCGATACAATGGCCATGTCGTTCCCGTGGCCAAGATTCCTGCAGGACTTCGATCTGTGGATCCTTCAGATCCTATTCCTGCGCCTCCATCCCCAACCGATTCGACTTCGGAAGTCGAACGACCCGATGTATCCGCCGTCATCTCGGAACTCGAAGCTGAAGACGGAAGTGACTCGCTCTCAATTTTCGCACAATCGAAGAAAGTCAAGCGAGCGTCCTCGGTAAAAACTCCTTGGGACGATACCGACGCCGACGACGAAGACGGAGGAGCTGGAGCGGTATGGAAGACGACCTCGAAGAAGACTGACAGCAAACTGGTCTATCTCGCCGACGTCTTGCCTCACGCTCCGAGCAAAGGAGATTTCGATCTCAGACTTGTTAGAAGTTCACCTTATTTGTGAGCCACCTCTCTCATCTCTTCTGCTCTCTCTTCATATCACTGACGCTTCTCTCGTTTTCTCGCAGCTTTAACTAATATCTTTTACCCCTACACCACTCTGCTTTATTCCCCTCCTTCGTTTCGACGTTCTTCCGTTCTCACGAGTGCAAACTCGAACGAATCGCACGCAAAATTTTCACAAATTGTTGTTGTATACTGCAAGTCTCTCTCTTTATCATTCTTCGTTTACGCACGTCGGAGGAAAGGTGCATCATCGCAGGCAAAATGGAGCTATCTCTTCTATCGTTTTCAGTTCTTCAGTCCTCTTTAACCTGTCGTTCTGCATTGGAAACCCACCTCTCTCTGCTCCTTGCGTGCACATCCTCTTGACTCTCTGTTCGTTGCGAGAGAATCTCTTTGACCGGTTCGCTCCCTTCTCATCGAATTTTCTACACGTGTTCTCCTCAAGGTATGTCAGCTTCTCGTGTGTACATCAAACACTGTTCACGAGGAACATAGGAACAAAAGGCTAACGAAACTGTCGACTTGGCTACGATCAGACATGATCGAGTCAAATGATCGCTCATTGTCTTCGTTAAACAGTTTGGTTCTCGTCGCTGCCGAAGAAGTCCCATTTCTTCGCTCAAAGCTTGTCAAGTCGCTGATCTACACGTCGAGACCTACCGAGCGAAAAAGTGAGACGTAGACGACAAAGTGAGTCAAATTCCTTTGCGAAACAGATCTGGTTCGTTCTGGAGAAAGACCTTTGTATTTCGTATCTCTCTCTCTCGGACGTATGGTATCGTCCCGATTGGCTCATCGTCGGAAGTTAGTCCTTTGTGTCGTGAATCCGAGCATACCGTTGCGAAATTGACTTTCGCAAAATTGTTGCAAACGGTCTCAAGGTACAATGCCACTGGTGAATCAGGTTAGATTTTGTCAAGCTCGAAGTCGTTGTGTCGTCGTTGTCAACCCAGGGACAACGGTCAGCTAATAGTCGTTGATTGACGGAGCGAGAGCCAGAGGATGCTCAGACGGTTCAACGTTAATCGGTCTGCACTCAAGGGTCTTTGTCGAAGTTGAATAGATTTCACTTTCAACGAACTATCGTCGTCTGTTATCATCTGAACGGGGTTCCGCTTGAACGTCGAGCTGAATACGAGCCGTTGCGAGATCGTCCGAAAAAAAAACCCCTTCAAAGAACGCTCAAAGGGTTGCGGTCTACGTAAATTCACTCGCCACTTTGTAGCGCTTCCAGCTTCCGATAGAAGAGCACCAGAGCACAAATGGCGTTCAAGACATGCCGACGAGGAGCGCTGGAGCAAAGCTTGCGAAGCGACTTTCTTGCGATTTCTGCTTTGAAAAGCAAGCGACTCGCTTTCCGGAGGTCGATACGGTCTCTGCAACTCTAAGAGGGATAGAGACGAGTTCGATAGAGCCCATTTTGACCAAAGTCTTTTGCGAAATTCTGGTGGTGGAAAGTCAATTTTCCAAAGTCAACACGAACCTATCCTTTCTTCATCATACTCTCCAACCACTTCAGACAACCTCAACTACTGAATACGAATCGACTAATCGGTAGTACGCGCTCAGCGAGGTGGCTAGTCCTCTCAAGATGGCATTCGGTTCAACAACTACTCGAACTCGAACCAAGACGAATACAAAGACTCGTACACGCATCAAGACTACTTCTAGATCAAGTACAAAGCAAGTAGCAACCCTCGTACCTTCCTCCCCTTCCTCATCTGGTCTCAATTCTTCCCCTCCAAATTCATCTGATGAGGCAACTCGTCCTTCTTCCTCCTCTCGCCGCAAGATCACACGCAAATCAACAGACTTGACAGAAGAAGAAGAAGAGGATGATCCTGATTTCGGTAATGATTTAAAGGAGGAAGTACGAATGGAACAGAAGGAATTGAAACAGGGGGAAAGAGAGAAGAAGTTGAGGGCGAAACGTAAACAGTACAAGGACAACGGAGAGGAACTACCACAAGATCTCAAACCGAATGTCAAAGGTGGAAAGAAGGGGAAAGGAAAGAAGAAGCAGGTCGAATTGAAACCAGAGGAGAAGGCACTCTTGGAAGGGATCGAACCTGGGATTGGAAGGACTGTAGATGAACAGATCAAGTGGGATAACAAAGGAAAGAGAAAGGCGAAAGAGGAGGAGGAACAGAGTGAACAAAGTGATGATTCGATGAGTGAGAAACCGACGAAACCGACTTTTGACTGGAGTTACAAAAAGAAGGAAACTGAGAAGAGGAACAAGATCAAATTCGAACCAATCTTCTTTGAAGCAGGAGGTGAGTTCTCAGGGTTTCGCTCGAGAAAGATCCAAAACGAGAGCTGATTCCTTCTTGTAGCTCTTCGACCCATTGAAGCTTCTTCCCCTCCTCCTCCTCGTCCACGTATCCGTTCTCCTCTGGCCGACTTCACCGAAGCGGAAGTCCTCAAACACCTCAAACGTCGATGGAGAGTCAAAAGTCGCGATCCTCTTTACATGAACGATGAAAGGAAAAAGATGGAACAAGCCTACAATCCTCTCATCAAGCTACTGGGTGAGTACCATCTCCTTTTCCTCTGTCCGACAAGCAAATGCTGAACATCATTCGCGAATGTAGACGTCAAGATTACAGTGATTGAGGATGGAGACAACGTCAATTCGAAAACTCCCGAAGATTCCGACGCTCCTACTTCCTCATCCGATTCCTACTCATCATCAGGTCCGCGCTCTTCCAAGAAGAAGAAGAAGAAGAAGCGTCAAAGTCGTGGACCCGATACCTACATTACTCAGCTCGTAGATACGGATGATGAGAACGAAGGAGACGTGGAAATGAAGGACAAGAACGATTTCACGGCGGACGACACGGATTGGAACAGTGATGGGATGGGAGGTGAGAGTGCGAATTGGCCGACTAGACCGATTCCTCCTCGTCATTCACCAAAGTCGGAGAAGAAGGGAGAGACCATCGGGACAGTCAAGAGGGAGGTTGAAGAGGACGTGAAACCCAATCTGGGAGTGATGGTACTCGATGATGATGATGAAGGAGAACCCTCGACACAGGATGAGGACGACTCCCCTCTTCCCATTCGACCAAATCATTCCGCTCCTATCGCCTCTACTTCGAACATCCGTGCAGTCGTCAAGACAGAGGTCAAGTCCGCTTCAGTACCAGTCAAGATGGAGGTGGAGGAGGACGACGACCTTGAGATCCTCGAACCGGAAACCGAACCTTCCGATGTCGAATCTGCTCTTCCCGGTCTCTCGACGCTCGCCTCCCGCCAGACTTCGTTGAACTCTGCAGTCAAAGTCGAGGAAACGGCCGAATCGCTCACCAAGGAGATCAAGAGACATGAGGAGGTACTCAAGAGAAGAATTGAATCTCAGTCACAAAGTCAATCGCAGAGTCAATCTCAATCTCAATCTCAACCTCAAGGCGACTCGTCTCAGATCAAAATCGAACCAATGCTTCTTGATGAAGAGGAGGATTCGGAAGCTGGAGACATCGATGAGCAAGCACTTCGAATGTGGAAACAAGACGTGGCGGCACTTTCGGCGGTCGAACGGAAGAAAGCAAAGGCGGAGCGACGAGCGCAGAGGCAACGAGATGAGGAGGCGTTGGAACGAGAGCGAATCAAGCGGGAAGAAGCGGAGAGTGCTGCGAGGGATCGTGAGAGATTGGAGGAGGAAGAAGCTGAAGAAGAATCGGAAGAGGAGGAAGAACTAGCTGCTTGGGAGAGGAAGGAAGTCAAGGATGAAAAGGTGAGCTCCATCTTTCTTCGAGAGCGTGTTCATCGCACTGATCGTTACCTTTCTGTCTAGCCAAAAATCGTGCTCCCTTACCCGATCAAACGTGGACGACCCAAATTCATGATCCAATCTCTCGAACAACATCGTACTGGTCCTCACGAGCTTGATGACGAAGGTGCCGAGATTCCTGCTCCGATCAACAAGTTCCTTCGAAAGTATCAGAGAGAGGGAGTCGAATTCTTGTGGGGTCAATGGAAGAAGAGAATGGGTGGGATACTGGGAGATGATATGGTACGTTGAACTTTCACTGCGCGTCGCTTCTCGATGCTCACTATCCTCGACTTTCGCAGGGTCTCGGAAAAACTATTCAAGTCATAGCTTTCCTTTCAGCTGTTATGGGTACGCTCCGCCTTCTCTCCCACTTTTCAGGGTCGAGCTGATGTACGGGAACCTATTGTGCAGGTAAACGAGGTTTCAGCAAGTTCGACAGTAACAAGCGCAAGAATGCAGTGAATGAGTTACCAGAGGGAGAATTTCTCGATGGGCCATCAGAACTCGGACCTACCTGCGTCTCGTAGCTTTCACTTCGCTTCATTCGATTATCAAAACTGACGATGAATAAGAGTGAATAGTGGGGTTATTTCGATGTCGCAGTCTACGAAGGAAGTAAGGAGCAGAGACTGAGGACGCTCCAGAAGTTCCGACGAGGCTATGTCGACGTTCGTGAGCTACCTCTTCGTTCCATCCTTCCGAAGCGTTTCTGAGCTGAAACTCCTCTTGAATTTCCAGTCATCGCTGGACTCGAAAGCGTACGAGATCATATTGACGAGTTCTCTCGACTCGACATCACTCTTCTCATCATCGACGAAGCTCATCGACTCAAGAATCCCAAATCGTCTCTTACGAAAGCTTTCCACGAATTCCCTACTCCTTTCCGATATGGTTTGACGGGGACCGCGATTCAGAACAACCTCGAAGAGCTTTGGTGTCTACTCAACTTTGCGAATCCTGGTCATGTCGGAGTTGCGGGTCAATGGTGAGCACTTCTTTCCTCGTTTCTCTCGACCGCTCAAGTACGCTCAACGTAAGGAAGCTACTGAGAAAGAACTAGCTCTCGGTCGATCGAGAGCAAGCGCTCTTGTCGGTCTTCTCCTCCCTCATTTCTGGCTACGCCGGTAAGATTGCGCTTCTCTCTACATCCCACGGTCTCGATACTGACATCTGAGCTCATGTACAATAGTACGAAAGAATCTGTTCAACTCCAGCTACCTCGCAAACGAGACAACATCGTTTTGTGCCCTCTCACCGACCTTCAGAAAGATGTTTACCGTCGTATCCTCGCTCTCGACTCGGTCAAGATCATGCTCACTGCCGATGATCCTTGTCCTTGTGGCGAGAGAGATTCTGAGGGTTTACCTTACAAAAGAGGGAGTTGTTGCGAACAAGGTTGGGGAAAGGTTCGTTCTCACCTATCCTCTCCTGCAGTCAGCTGAACTGATATCTCTTTCGCGATACGTAGATGATCTTCAAAGTAACTATGCTAACGTACACCTTTCCATCTCGTCTCCACGCTAACCGAGATCGTTTCGAATAGTACATCACTCTTTTCCAAAAGATCAGCAATCATCTCGCTTTGATCTATCCCGGTTAGCACTCTATCCTCTCCACTGGCTTTCGTATATCACTGACGTCCATGCTCTCAGATCGATCGGAACAAGAGTCAAGCCCCGAGAAG
>Ga0308161_1005298_pt1 | contig 11385 bp, 8 predicted proteins | sample PhyFR2_FD_201034 | JGI IMG/M metagenome (GOLD analysis project Ga0308161, IMG submission 201034) | Phyllosphere microbial communities from UC Gill Tract Community Farm, Albany, California, United States - DLSLF.R2 | ecosystem: Host-associated > Plants > Phyllosphere > Unclassified | place: USA...
AACTACGGTGCCTACGAAGTGGCGCTGTTCGCGCGCAACATCACCAACGAGAAGAACCTCAAGGGTGTGATCGAGAACTACATGGCCGCGGTCTACAACGAACCGCGCACCGTGGGTGTTTCGCTGAACATGAACTGGTAAGCACTACCGGTTGGAGTATCGAAAACGGCGCTCATCGAGCGCCGTTTTTCGTTGTCCGCCCGGTTCCTCAGACTGCGGGCAACAACGCCTGCAACCGCGGCTCCAGTTCCTGCTGGCGCCAGCCGGCCAGTGCAGCTGGCCACTGCCGATGCTCCAGATAGCTTTCCAGATGCTTGCGTGAAGCCAGCACGCCGTCGGCCAGGCCGAGCTCGCGGCTGCGTTCGGCCACCGCATCCTGCAGCTTCTTCAGCAGCTGCTTGCTGGCCTCGCTGGCCTGCATCGCCAACGGCGCATCGGCTTCGTCGGCCAGCGGCGTGTCCAGCGCCTGCCATACCGCAGCGGCCAGCTTGCGCGGCGCCTTCGGGAACTGTTCGAACAGCTTGCTCACTGCAGCGGCATCGGCTGGCGGGGTGCGTGCCAGGGTGGCGGCCAGTTCGTTGTCCAGGATCCAGCTGCGCGGGCGGTCGCTGGCGCGCGCCTGCACGTCGCGCCAACGCAGCAGGCGCAGCAGGCGGCGCTGCGCGGGCGCGTCCAGGAACTGCGCCGAGCGCATGCCCAGGTGGGGCCAGCGGTCTTCGTCATTTGCCACGCTGGCCAGCAGGCGCTCGCCATCGTCGTGCAGCCACTGCTGGCGCCCCAGCGTTTCCAGCTTGGCGGAGATGGCGTCGTGCATCGCGAACAGATGCTCGACGTCGTCGGCGGCGTACTTCAGCTGGGAGTCCGACAACGGCCTGCGCATCCAGTCAGAGCGGGTTTCGCCCTTTTCCAGTGCCACGCCGGTGATCTCCTGCACCAGCTTCTGGTAGCCCATGCCAGCACCGATGCCAGCCAGCGCGGCGCCGATCTGGGTGTCGAACAACGGACGCGGCAGCACGCCACAGGTCCACTTGAACGCCACCAGGTCTTCGCTGGCGCTATGCATCACCTTGGTGATGGATTCATCGGCCAGCCACGGCGCCAAGGCCTCGGGCATGCCGGGAATCAACGGGTCGATCAGCAGGATGTCCTCGCCGACGGCCATCTGCACCAGCGCCAGCTGTGGCCAGAAGGTGCGTTCACGGATGAATTCGGTATCCAGGCCGATGCGGGTCGGCCGCTGCTGGCGGTATGTGTCCAGCTCGGCGGGGGTGGTGATCCAGGTTGCCACGTGTCAGGGCCTACTACTCGGGTTTGCTCAGGCAGGGGAGAATAGCCTAACGTCGGTCCGCATCCGTGCCGAAGGAGGCCCTGCTTGCGTTTTCTGCTGTCGCCCGCGCTGTTTACCGCCTTGGCCGTGAGCCTGGCCGGTTGCACGCCGTCGCCCCCTGCGCAGACCGCCGGTGCCGCCGCAGCCCAGCCGGCCGATGCCGCACCAGAGGCCGGTCCGGCGCGTGGTACCGGGCGGGGCACGGTGACCATTGCCGGTGACGACGCGGCCGAGGACATCCAGCAGTGGACGCCGCCGCGGGTCGATCGCCAGGGACGTACGCTGGCACAGCTGCGCCGGGCTGCCGACCAGGCATTCGCGCGGGGGCATCTGTATGAAGATGGCGATGCGGCCGTGCCCCTGTGGCTGGCAGTGCAGGAGGAGGAACCCGACGATCGGCAGGCGCGCCTGGGCCTGCAACGCGCGAAACAGAAGCTGCAGCAGCAGGCCGATGCCTTGTTGCAGCGGCCATTGCAGCAGCGTGAGGCGCTGGCCGAAGCCGGGCGCCAGGCGCTGGTGCTGCTGACCCTGGCGCCGAAGGACGAGAAGGTGCGCGCGCTGCAGGGGCGGGTCGAGACCGCGCAGCGTGTGGTCGCCTACAACCGCGCGGGCGAAGACGATCTGCGTGCCGACCGTATCGGCGAAGCGGGGGATGGTGCGATTGGCAACTTCCGTGAGGCACTTGCGCTGGACCCGGCGAATCGTCGCGCGCGGCAGGGCCTGGCAGCTGCGGAAAGTGGGCTGATCCGGCGTGCCGAGGATGCCGCGCGTATCCGCGATTTCGCCAGTGCCGGCGCGTGGTTGGCAGAAGCCAGCAAGGTAAGGGATTCGTCACCGACCATCGCCGATGCGTTCGAGCGCATCGAGCAGATCCGTGCAGCGGCACTGGTCCAGCTGCGCGATGGCGGCCTGCATGATCTGACTACCCCGCAGGGGCTGAAGCCCGCGCGCGAGAAGCTGGCCGAAGCGCTGCGCATTGCCTTGCCGGGCGACGCGGTGGTGGCGCAGCTGCGCGAACGCATCGAACTGGCCACCCATTACGGCAGCTTCCGGCCGGGGCAGGTGTTCAGCGATGCGCTGCGTGATGGCGGCCGTGGACCGCAGATGATCGTGGTGCCGCATGGTGGATTCCAGATGGGCGCCAGTGATACCGAACCGGGCGCAACCGACGCAGAGCGGCCATCCCACTATGTGCGTTTCGAGCGTGGGTACGCGATGGCGATCACCGAGATCACCGTGGGTGATTTCGAGCGCTATGTGAAGGCGACCAATGCCCGCCCACGTGCGACCCGGCGTGGACATTCGGTGGTCTATGACGAGCGCAGCGGCAATTTCATCCGTCGCAGCGGCGTGGACTGGCGGTCGGACTATGACGGCGGGCGGGCACTGGGCAATTCGCCGGTGATGCACGTGAGCGTTCGTGATGCCGAGAACTACGCGAACTGGCTGTCCGAACAGACCGGCCGCAGCTACCGCCTGCCCAGCGAGGCCGAGTTCGAGTACGCGATGCGTGCCGGCAGCAGTGGCCGCTACCCGTGGGGCGATGCCGGTCTGCCACCGGAAGGCAGTGGCAATTACACCGGCAGCAAGGATGTTTCGCCTTCGGGCAGGCATTGGCACAACGCCTTCGTCGGCTATGGCGATGGTTGGTGGGGACCGGCCCCGGTCGCCAGTTTCCAGGCCAACGCCTTCGGGCTGCATGACATGGGCGGCAATCTGAGCGAGTGGGTGGCCGATTGCTGGCATGCCAGCTATCGGCGCGCGCCGGCTGATGGTGTGGCGTGGTTCAACCCGGGCTGCCGTTCACGGGTGATCCGGGGTGGCAACTGGGCCAATGCGCCGGAGCAGACCCGGGCGGCGTGGCGGCAATCGCAGGATTCGGATACCACCAACGCGCGCATCGGCTTCCGACTGGTGCGAGGGATCTGACGGGCACGACTGGATCGGCGCCGGTTTCACCCGCCGCAGGCAGCGCCGCACTAAGATTGCGCCGTACCCGCCGGCCGGCGGGGTCAGCCGGAAGACCAGCCGATGCGCAACGATCCTTTTTCCCGCTCGCCGCAGCAGCGGCGTGGCCTGTTCGGCAACATCCGCTGGTGGGTGCTGCTGCTGGCCGCCGGCTACGCGGCGTTCTACTGGTTCTCCAACCGTGCGGTCGACCCCTATACCGGCGAGAAGGTGCTGATCGACAGCAGCCTGGACGCCAGCCAGGAGAAGGCGCTGGGCCTGCAGGCCTACCAGCAGATCCTGTCGCAGGAGCGCCCTTTGGGCCCGGATGAACAGGTCTCGCGGGATGTCCGGGCGATTGCCGAGCGACTGATCGCCAAAGTGGATGTTGTCGAAACCGCGCTGGCGCAGGAACACGGGCTGCAGCCGGCACACTTCGCACGCGACTTCGAGTGGGAAGTGAACGTGATTCCGTCCGAGCAGGCCAATGCCTTCTGCCTGCCCGGTGGCAAGATGGCGGTCTACACGGGGCTGATCCCGGTGGCGCGCACCCGCGATGCGATGGCGGTGGTGATGGGCCATGAGATCGCCCACGCATTGCTGCGCCATGGTGCACAGCGCATGGCCCAGCAGAAGCTGACCCAGATCGGCCAGGTAGCCGGCGCCGCCAGTGGCATGGATGCGCAGCAGCAACAGATGATGATGTCGGCGATGGGCTATGGGTATCTGTTGCCGTATGCACGCAGCCACGAGACGCAGGCCGATGAAGTGGGCCTGATGCTGGCGGCCGCGGCGTGCTTCGACCCGCGCGAGGCGGTGCCGCTGTGGCAGCGCATGGGCCAGGCCGGTGGTGGCCAGTCGCCGCCGGAGTTCGCCTCGACCCACCCCAATCCGGGTACCCGTATCCAGAACCTGCAGGCGTTGATGCCGAAGGCACTGGAGTATCGGCAGAAGTTCTGCGAGCAGGCCAGGTAAAGGGTGGTTCGGCAGGGCTGCGCCCTGCACCTGCCGAAGCGGTAGTGCCGGCCGCTGGCCGGCAACCTCAACAGCAACAGCTGGCTTCCTGTGGGATGGCGGGGTGGGTCCGGGGACGCCGTGAACCCGTCCATGGGGGCTTGGCAGCCGCATTCATGCGGCTGACACCCCCGCAACCGGACCCACCCCGCCTTCGACAGATTTCGCGATCTGTCGGAACGGCATGGCCTGCCCTTGGTGGGTGTCGACCTTGGTCGACACGGTAGATCCACGCCATGCGTGGATGCATTTCGATCAATTGTCGAAATATTCGATCTCGATGGAGATTCATTCACGCGTGGCATGGATGTACCAACCGCCACCGGGAAACTCTCGAAGGCGGGGTGGGTCCGGTTGCGGGGGCGTGAACGCTATGGATGGCGCGACCGAGCTTACGTGGACGGGTTCACGGCGTCCCCCGCAACCGGGCCCACCCCGCCATCCCTCAGGAAACCCGCTTCTGCCGTTGCTTCGGCTGTTGCCGTTGCTTCTGCGGGTGCAGGGCGCAGCCCTGCCGAACACCCCTTACTTGACCGCAGTCACCTGTACGTCGATCACGCCGTCGCCGACCCGGGCCTGCAGTGCGTCACCCGGTTGCACCTGCTCGATCCGGCGCACCAGCGCGCCATCCTCTGCACGGGTCACGATGCTGTAGCCACGCGCGACGGTCGCCAGCGGACTGACCGCTTCCAGCGAACGTGCAAGGCCACGCAGGCGCAGCGCATCACGCTGCAGCAGGCGCTGCAGCGCCGCTTGTGGGCGCCCGCCCAACGCGGCAAGGCGACGTCGCAGCGCCTCCATCTGCCGCTGCGGATGATGGCCCCGCAACACTGCGGCAGCGTGGCGTAAACGGGCTGCGCGACGCTCCTGCTGCTGGTTGTGCGCCGCATGCAAGCGACGTCCGAGGTCCAGCTGACGACGGCGCAGCAGATCCAGTCGTGCCTGCGGACTCTGTGCGTTCAAGCGCAGCAGGGCGCGATCAGCGCGCTGCATGGCCTGCTGCATGGCGTGGCGTTGCAGCTGCACCATGCGAGCCGCGTTGCGGCGCAGGCGCAGGGCCAGGTCGCGCTGATCGGGTACCAGCAGTTCCGCGGCCACCGATGGCGTAGGCGCGCGCAGGTCAGCAGCGAAATCGCTGAGACTGAAGTCGGTTTCGTGACCCACCGCCGAGACCACCGGCGTGCCGCTGGCGGCGATTGCGCGGGCCAGCGCTTCATCGTTGAACGCCCACAGGTCTTCCAGCGAGCCACCACCACGGGTCAGCAGGATCACGTCATAGCGGCCGCTGGCATCGGCGGCCTGCAGCAGGCGGGTGATCTGCGCGGCAGCGGTTGCGCCCTGCACCAGGGTCGGCAGCAGATCCACTTCCAGCAACGGGAAGCGGCGGCCGAGCACGCTCAGCACATCGCGCACGGCGGCACCGGTGGGCGAGGTGATCACCGCCAGGCGCTGCACGTGGGCCGGCATCTGCCGCTTGCGGGCCGGGTCGAACAGTCCCTCGGCTTCCAGCCGCGCCTTCAGTTCCTCGAACGCGCGACGCAGCGCGCCTTCGCCGGCTTCCTCCATGTGGTCCAGCACCATCTGGTACTCGCCACGGGCGTCGTACAGGGTCACCTTGCCGCGCACCAGCACGCGCATGCCCTCGCGCGGAACGAACTTCAGGTACTGCGCCTTCATCCTGAACATCGCAGCGCGCAACTGTGCACGCGCGTCCTTCAGGGTGAAATACAGATGGCCGGACGCCGGCCGCGCCACGCTGCCCAGTTCGGCTTCCACCCAGATCGCCGGGAAGCTGCCTTCCAGCAGGTCGCGCGCCAGGGTGTTGAGCTGGCTGGGGGTGAAGACGTCGTTGTTGCGTGGCTGCATGGTGACGGCGTGGGGCAGATGGAGCAGGGGGCTCAGGATCGCACGTCAGCGCTGGCCGTGCTGGCCCAGTGCCCATTGCACGTGTTCGCGGACTACGGGTGAAGCAGCCTCGGCGCGCGTCTGCAGCGCCGACAGCGTCTCAGCCGTGGTTGGCGCATTGCCCAGTGCCACGGCGATGTTGCGCAGCCAGCGCTCATGGCCACTGCGGCGGATCGGGCTGCCTTCGGTACGGCGCAGGAATTCAGCTTCGTCCCAGGCGAACAATTGGTCCAGGCGTGCGGTGTCCAGGTTGTTGCGGGCGCGGAAGTCAGCCTCGTCGGTGCGCTTGGCGAACTTGTTCCAGGGGCAGACCAGCTGGCAGTCGTCGCAGCCATAGATGCGGTTGCCAATCAGCGGCCGCATCTCCACTGGAATCGCACCGTCATGCTCGATGGTCAGGTAGGAGATGCAGCGGCGCGCATCCAGCCGCTGCGGGGCGGTGATGGCCTGGGTCGGGCAGACGTCGATGCAGCGCGTGCAGGTGCCGCAGTGCGCGCTGGCCGGCGTGTCGATCGGCAGCGGCAGGTCGATGTAGATCTCGCCGATGAAGAACCACGAGCCGCCGTGGCGGTCGATCAGGCAGGTGTGCTTGCCGATCCAGCCCAGCCCCGCGTTGCGTGCCAGCGCGCGTTCCAGCACTGGCGCCGAATCGACGAAGACGCGGTAGCCCAGCGGCGCCACCTCATCGTTGATCTGCGTGGCCAGCTTCTGCAGGCGGTTGCGCATCAGCTTGTGGTAATCGCGGCCTAGCGCGTAGCGGGCGACGTAGGCGCGCCCCGGATCGGCCAGGGTCGCCCACGCTTCGGTGTCGTCCCTGTGGCTGTAGTCCATGCCCACCGAGATCACCCGCACGGTGCCGGGAAGCAGTTCTGCCGGGCGCGCGCGCAGGGTGCCGTGGCGTGCCATCCAGTCCATCGTGCCGTACAGGCCCTGGCCCAGCCAGTCGGCCAGGTGCGCCTCGTCCTCGCCCAGTTCGATGCCGGCGATACCGCAGCGCTGGAAGCCATGCGCGCGCGCCAGATCGCGGATGCGCTGTACGGCCAGGGCCGGATCGAGGGGGGCAGGGACGGGGGACATGTGCACCAGTATAAAATCCCCGCATGGCCAACCTCGCCGATCTGTTCGATTCCCGTGCCGCACGCACACTCGATGCTCAGGCCTCCGTGCTGGCGGGCGATGGTGGCTGGGGCCTGATGGCCCAGGCGGGCCAGGCGGCCTGGCAGAGCCTGCTGCAGCACTGGCCGCAGGCGCGGCGGATCGGCGTGGTGGTTGGCAGCGGCAACAATGGCGGCGATGGCTATGTGCTGGCCTGTCATGCGCTGGAGGCCGGGCGGCAGGTGCAGCTGATCGCGCTGCCGGGCAGCCCACCTTCCACGGCGTTGGCGCAGCGCGCCGCAGCGGATTTCAGGTCCGCCGGCGGCACCGTCACTGATTTCAACGGCGAACTGGCCCAGGCCGATCTATGGGTCGATGCCCTGTTCGGCCTTGGCTTCTCCCGGGCACCAGAGGGCGAGGCACTGGCCTTGATCGAGGCGCTGAACGCGCAGCAGGCGCCGGTGTTGGCGTTGGACGTACCCAGCGGTGTCGACGCCGACCATGGCTGCGTGCCGGGCGCAGCCGTACGCGCGGCCCTGACAGTGCAGTTCATCGTCGCCCACCGCGGCCTGTACACCGGCGATGCACTGGAATACACCGGGCGCAGGCACCTGGCACCACTGGCGCTGGCCGATGCGGCCTGGCAGGGTGTCGTCGCTGCTGCAGAGTGCTGGACGCAGTCGCGCCTGCCGGATCTGCTGCCGCCGCGCCGTGCCAACAGCCACAAGGGCGAATCCGGCCATGTGCTGTGCGTGGGCGGCAACCATGGCAGCGGCGGTGCCATCGCGATGGCCGCCGAAGCTGCGCTGCGCGCCGGCGCGGGCCTGCTGAGCATCGGCACCCGTCGCGACCATGTCGGCCCGCTGCTGGCGAGGTTGCCTGAAGCGATGACGCACGCGCTGGAAGATGGCTCAGCGCTGCCGGCGTTGCTGGCAAAAGCCAGGGTGGTGGCGATCGGCCCGGGCCTGGGCCAGGACGAATGGGCGCGCGCGCTGTATGCGCGTGTGCTGCAGTCAGGCCTGCCGCTGGTGATCGACGCCGATGCGTTGAACCTGCTGGCGCAGGATGCACATGCGCTGCCCGATGCGATCCTGACCCCGCACCCCGGCGAAGCCGCGCGCCTGCTGGAAACCACCACGGCGGCAGTCCAGGCCGATCGCTATGCCTGCGCGCAGGCGCTGGCCGAGCGCTATCACGCAGTGGTGGTGCTGAAGGGGGCGGGCAGCATCGTCGCCGCGCCCGGCCACGCACCGCGACTGATTGCGGCCGGCAACCCGGGAATGGCGGTGGGTGGCATGGGCGACCTGTTGACCGGCATCATCGCCAGCCTGCGCGCGCAGGGCCTGCCTGCGTTCGATGCGGCGGCAGGCGGTGCGCTGCTGCATGCCCTGGCCGGCGATGTCGCCGCCGCCGACGGTGCCCGCGGCCTGCTTCCCACTGATCTGCTGGCGCCCCTGCGGCGGCTGGCCAACCCGGAACGTTCCCGATGACCGAATTCTTCCTTGCCGACAGCAACGCCACCGAACTGCTGGGGCAATGGCTGGCAGCCACCCGTCCGCCGCAGGCGCTGGTCGAGCTGCGCGGTGATCTTGGCGCCGGCAAATCGACCACGGCGCGCGCGCTGCTGCGGGCGCTGGGCGTGCAGGGGGCGATCCGCAGTCCCACCTATACCCTGGTCGAGCGCTATCCGTTGTCCAGTGGCGGCGAGGCCTGGCACATGGACCTGTATCGCATCGGCCAGGCCGGCGAGCTGGATTTCCTCGGGCTGGACGAGGGCAGTGCCGTGCTGTGGCTGGTCGAATGGCCAGAGCGCGGTGCCGGTGCGCTGCCGCCAACCGATCTGATGGTCGCACTGGAGATTGAAGGTCAGGGGCGTCGCGTGCGTCTCACTGGCATCAGCGACACAGGACGTGAATGGCTGCAGCGGCTTCCCGAAGGTGGCGACTTGCAGGCCCTTTCTGTCGGCTGACGAGAACAAACACCGGCAGGTTACGGATTATTAAGGAAAAAGGTGTTGCATTCCGTTCAGTGCGGTGATTGAATCCTGAGTCATGCGCCCGGGGAATCGACTCATTGCCATCTGTGCCGCCGTCGGACTTGGTCTGGCGAGCGTCAGTGCGTGGGCCGGTGAGGTCCGCCAGGTGCTGCTCAATACCGGTGCGACCGGAACCCGCGCGGAAATCGCCCTGGTCGGCAGTGGTGGCTACAAGACCCTGTCGCTGGCCGGCCCGAACCGGCTGGTGGTCGATTTCCCCGATTCCAGCGCGGTGCGCAACCTGAAGATGCCTTCGCCGCAGGGCGTGGTGACTGCGGTGCGGACCGGGCAGCCGGTGCCGGGCACTTTCCGTGTCGTATTCGACCTGGCCGAGACGGTTGCCCCCTTCCGCCCGCAGATGCAGCGCGAAGGCAATGAATCCAAGCTGGTGATCGAGTGGCCGGGCGATGGCCCGGCCGTGGCCGCCAGTCGCCCCGCGCCGACGCCTGCGCCGACGCAGCCGCCAGCGGCATCTTCGGTGAGTCCGGCTCCGGTCCCGGGCCCGACCCCGGCACAAACCGCACAGTCCCGTGGTGATGCCGCGCGAGCCACTGCGCTGTTGACCGCGCAGGTCCAGCAGCAGGCCAGTGCCGGCGCTGCGGCACCCGCCGCGCCGACGCCGGCACCCAGCACCACCCCGGTGCAGATGGCGGCAGCAGGCACCACCGCCAGCAGCACCCCGACGTCGTCGCCGGCAGCCATCCTGGCTGGACAGGCCACCACTGCAGTTGTGGCCACCCAGCCGAAACCGGTGCCGACACCTGTTGCGCCGACCGAGTCGCCGCGTCCGACCATGCCCAGCGATGCCTCGCGCATCCGCATGCAGCCTGGCATGCGTCACCTGGTGGTGGCGATCGATCCGGGCCATGGCGGTCAGGATCCGGGCGCCATCGGCCCGACCGGCAAGCGCGAGAAGGATGTCACCCTGGCGGTGGCGCGTGAACTGGCCCGCCAAGTCAACGCTACGCCTGGCCTGAAAGCCTTCCTCACCCGCGACAGCGATGTGTTCATCCCGCTGCCGATGCGTGCGCAGAAGGCGCGTGCGAACAAGGCCGACATCTTCATTTCGATTCATGCCGACGCTGCCGAAAACCGCTCGGCCACCGGTTCGTCGGTGTATGTGCTGTCGACCAAGGGTGCGTCCTCGCAGCGTGCACGCTGGCTGGCGGACAAGGAAAACGCTGCCGATCTGGTCGGTGGCGTGCGCCTGCAGCAGACCGAAGGCACGCTGGCCAACGTTCTGCTGGACCTGGCCCAGAGCGGTTACATGAAATCCTCCGAGGACGCAGCCGGGCACGTGCTAGGCGGCCTGAAGCGTATCGGCAACAACCACAAGCCGAACATCGAGCGCGCCAACTTCGCCGTGCTGCGCACTTCGGACATGCCGGCGATGCTGGTGGAAACCGCGTTCATCTCCAACCCGGATGAAGAGCGCCGCCTGATCGACCCGGCTTACCAGCGCAAGGTCGCCGGTGCGGTGCTGGATGGCGTGCACACCTTCTTCAGCCGCCAACCGCCGCCGGGCACGTTGTACGCCGCGCGCGCGCAGGCCGAGATCGATGCTGCAAGCACCGTGGCGGGCGGCAGCAAGTAACCCGCTTGATCGCCTGCGTCCGCTGAAGCCAGGCCACGCCTGACTGGCGCCGCGTACGCTGCATCTCGACTCTACCTGGCGCCGCTCCGCTATCATCGTGGCATGACGTCTGCCTGCCTTGCCTGCCCATGAACGCGCCCGATCCGCGTCCGATCCGGCCGCTGCCGGAAATCCTGATCAACCAGATTGCCGCCGGTGAAGTGGTCGAACGACCTGCATCGGTGGTCAAGGAACTGGTTGAGAACGCGATCGATGCCGGCGCCAGCCGCGTCGATATCGAGCTGGAAGAAGGCGGTGTGCGCCTGATCCGCATCCGCGACAACGGCAGCGGCATTGCCGCAGAACAGTTGCCGCTGGCGGTTTCGCGGCACGCCACCAGCAAGATCGCCAACCTGGATGAGCTGGAAGCGGTGGCCACGCTGGGTTTCCGTGGCGAAGCGCTGCCGTCGATCGCCTCGGTCAGTCGTT
>Ga0308161_1005305_pt1 | contig 11373 bp, 11 predicted proteins | sample PhyFR2_FD_201034 | JGI IMG/M metagenome (GOLD analysis project Ga0308161, IMG submission 201034) | Phyllosphere microbial communities from UC Gill Tract Community Farm, Albany, California, United States - DLSLF.R2 | ecosystem: Host-associated > Plants > Phyllosphere > Unclassified | place: USA...
GATCACCAGCACCCGGTCGGCACCGAGGTGGATGGCGGGCGCGAGCGGTGCGGTCTGGCGCATCGAGCCGTCGCCGAAGTACTCGATATGGGTGCCGATTTCCAGTGGCGTCGCGGGGAAGATGAAGGGAATGGCCGAAGAGGCGAGCAGGTGCGCGTGCGTGATGTGGCCGCCGATGGCGCGCCGCTGCGAGCGCACCCAGGGCTGGAGCTCGGCCTGGGTCTCGTAGAAGGTCACATGCTCGCCCGAGGTGTAGCTCGATGCCGTGACGGCCAGCGCGCGCAGGTGCCCGCCCGCGATGACTTCGGGCAGGCGCTCCAGCGGCACCAGGTCGGTCTGCAGCAGCGAAGCGAGTGGCGCGTTGTCCAGCAGCGAACGCGGGCGCAGGGTGCGCCAGCGCGTCAGCGCCCAGCCCAGCGACAGCAGGCTCAGCCAGCGCGCGCCGCTGCGCAGCATGCTCAGCGCATCGGCGCGGTAGACGTTCTCGGCATGCAGATGGCTCCAGAGATGGGCCATCCGGCGTACCGTGAGGTCGAAATGGTCGGCGCCGCAGGCCAGGGCGCAAGCGTTGAGCGCACCCGCCGAGGTGCCGGTGAGAATCGGAAAGGGGTTGGGCTCATGCCCACGGCCGCAACTGCGGCGCAGATGCGTAATGGCTTCGAGCACGCCGACCTGATAAGCCGCACGCGCGCCGCCGCCGGTGAGAAGCAAGCCGGTGGTGGACGGCACACCTGTCCGCGTGCTGCTGTCAGGCAAGGAGGCAAAGGCTTCGGTCATGGCCTCCCCAGTGTGCTCCGCCGCGGGCGGCCTGCACTCCGGTCAAACCCTTGTAACCATTTGTTTGTATGGACTCAGTTCCTGGACTTGACTAGCAGTGCCGCGAGATCGGCGCCGCCGAGCACCACCAGTTGCTGGTCGCGCGCATAGAGCGCAGCGTTTTCACCGAGCGGTTGCAGGGCGACATAGACTGCCTTGGCGGCTGATTCGCGAACGCGCGCGGCTTCGAGCTCGCGCAGCGGTTCGACGCCATGCAGCGCGGCTTTCCAGCGCTTCGCGCTGACCAGCGTGGTCTGGCCCGCGCGCTCTAGCCGGAAATCCACCGCGCCCTGGTTCAGCAGCTGCACGCTGTAGCCCTCGGCGCGCCATGCGGTTTCAAGCTGCTGCGCAAAGCTGCGCCAGGGCAGGGCGGCGGATTCGGCCAGCAGGCGCTCGACCTGGGCCGGGCTTGGCGCGCGCAACTGCCTCCAGGCGGCAATGCCGCCCACGACCCACAGCGGCGTGGCCGCGAGCGCGCCAAACGGGGCGATGTGCGCGGGCAGCGTCAGCATGCAGACCAGCGTCACGCCGGCGGCCAGCGCGAAGCTCAGGTACCAGCGCGAGCGCAGCAGGATCGCAAACAGGGAGTTTTGGGCCATCTGGAATTTCACGGGATCCTCGGGTCGGTAGCGGTGCGGAAAAAATGCCAAGCCTGCATTGTCCTGCTTCTCGTGCGGGCAGCGTGCCTTCGATAGACTTGACATCCCCCAAAGGAGTGAATCGAGAATGGCAGTCACAGAACAAGCGCTTTTGGCGGCGCTCAGCAGCGTGCTGGACCCGCATACCGGCAAGGATTTCGTCAGCACGCGCGCCGTGCGCAACCTGCAGATCAGCGCTGGCGATGTGGCGTTCGATGTCGAGCTCGGTTATCCCGCGAAAAGCCTGGTGCCCGAGCTGCGCCGCCAGTTCGTCTCGGCGGCCAAGTCCGTGACGGGTGTGGACAACGTGTCGGTGGGCATTTCCAGCAAGGTCGTGGCGCATGCGGTGCAGCGCGGCGTCGAACTGCTGCCCCAGGTGAAGAACATCGTGGCCATTTCATCGGGCAAGGGCGGCGTGGGCAAGAGCACCACGGCCGCCAACCTGGCGCTGGCGCTGGCCGCCGAAGGCGCGCGCGTGGGCCTGCTGGACGCCGACATCTACGGCCCGAGCCAGCCGATGATGATGGGCCTGACCGGCAAGCCCGAGAGCACCGATGGCAAGACCATGGAGCCGCTCGAGAACTATGGCGTGCAGGTCATGTCGATTGGTTTCCTCGTGAATCAGGACGAAGCCATGATCTGGCGCGGCCCCATGGCCACCCAGGCGCTGGAGCAGATGCTGCGCCAGACCAACTGGAAAGACCTCGACTACCTGCTGGTCGACATGCCCCCGGGAACGGGCGACATCCAGCTGACGCTGGCCCAGCGCGTGCCGATGACCGGCGCCATCGTGGTCACCACGCCGCAGGACATCGCGCTGATCGATGCGCGCAAGGGCATCAAGATGTTCGAGAAGGTCGGCGTGCCCATCCTGGGCCTGGTCGAGAACATGGCCGCCCATGTCTGCACCCAGTGCGGCCATGTCGAGCACATCTTCGGCGCCGAGGGCGGCAGGAAGATGGCCGCCGAGTACGGCATCGACTACCTGGGCGCGCTGCCGCTGTCGCTGCAGATCCGCGAGCAGGCCGACAGCGGCAAACCCACGGTGGTGGCCGAGCCGGGCAGCGAAGCCGCGCAGATCTACCAGCGCGTGGCGCGCGACATGGCGGTGAAGATCGCGCTCAAGGCCAAGGATTTCAGCGCCAAGTTCCCGACGATCACGGTCAGCAAGAACACCTGATTGCCGCGCCTGCCGCCGCAGTCGAAGACGCCACGGTCTGCCCTGGCGGCTTTTTTTCGGGCGCTGCGCATTTCCGTGCGGTCTTTCACCGATTGCCAGGCGCGGCGATCCGCTATCGTTCCATCCATGAATGGATCATCTGCCTGGGCTTTGGGTTGGCGCACCTTGTGGCGCGACGTGCGTGCGGGCGAGTTGCGCCTGCTGATCGTGGCCGTGACGCTGGCCGTGGCGGCGCTCACGGCCGTGGGTTTCTTTGCCGACCGGCTCCAGGGCGGGCTCGAGCGCGACGCGCGCCAGTTGCTGGGCGGTGACGTGGTGGTGGTCAGCGACAACCCGCCGCCGGCGCAGTTTGCCGAACGCGCACGGCAGCTGCAGCTTCAGACCGTGGTCACGACCAGTTTCCCGACCATGGGCCGCGCGCCCGATGCACAGGGCGGGGCCAGCCGGCTGGTGGCGCTCAAGAGCGTGCCCGCGGGCTACCCGCTGCGCGGTGCGCTGCGCGTGGCCAATGCACCCGGCGAGGCCGGCGAAACCACGCGCGCGATTCCCGCGCCCGGCGAAGTCTGGGTCGATGCGCCGCTGCTCGAGTCGCTGGCACTCAAGATCGGCGACCCACTGCTGCTGGGCGATGCCACGCTGCGCATCGGCCGCATCCTGGTGCTGGAGCCCGACCGCGGCGCGGGCTTCATGAGCTTTGCGCCGCGCGTCATGCTCAATGACGCCGACCTTGCCGCCACCGCGCTGGTCCAGCCCGCGAGCCGCCTGACCTACCGCTTGGCCGTGGCCGGCAACGACACTGCCGTGCGCCAGTTCCAGGCCTGGGCCGAAGACGCGGTGCAGTCGCGCGAGCTGCACGGCCTGCGCATCGAGTCGCTCGACAGCGGCCGTCCCGAAATGCGCCAGACGCTGGCGCGCGCCGAGAAATTCCTGAGCCTGGTGGCGCTGCTGGCGGCGCTGCTGTCGGCCGTGGCCGTGGCGCTGGCCGCGCGCGGCTTTGCCAACGACCATCTCGATGCCTCGGCCATGCTGCGCGTGCTGGGCCAGAGCCAGCGCCGCATTGCGGGCGCGTATACCGTCGAGTTCGCGCTGGTCGGTGTGTTCTCGAGCGCGCTGGGCGTGGCCATCGGCTATGGCGTGCACCATGTGTTCGTGCAGCTGCTGGCAGGCCTGGTCGATGCGGCCTTGCCGGCCCCGAGCCTGTGGCCCGTGGTGTTCGGGCTGGGCATGGGCATGACGCTGCTCTTTACCTTCGGCCTGCCGCCGGTGCTGCAACTGGCCCAGGTGCCGCCGCTGCGCGTCATGCGGCGCGACCTGGGTGCGCTCAAGCCGGCCTCATGGCTGGTGCTGGTGCTGGGCGTGGCGGGATTTGCCGCGCTGCTGCTGGCCGTGAGCCGCGATCTCAAGCTGGGACTGATTGCCGTGGCCGGCTTTGGCGCCGCGGTGGCGCTGTTTGCGGGCCTGGCCTGGCTGGCCGTGAAGCTGCTGCGCCGCCTGGTCAACGAAGCCACGGCGCCGCGCTGGCTGGTGCTGGCCACGCGGCAGATCTCAGCACGCCCGGTCTACGCCGTGCTGCAGGTCAGCAGCTTGGCCGTGGGCCTGCTGGCACTGGTGCTGCTGGTGCTGCTGCGCACCGACCTGATCGCCAGCTGGCGCGCGGCCTCGCCGCCCGATGCGCCGAACCGCTTCGTCATCAACATCATGCCGGACCAGTCCCAGGACTTCCAGCAGCAGCTCAAGGACAACGGCGTCGCGCGCTACGACTGGTATCCGATGATCCGTGGCCGGCTGGTACAGGTCAACGGCCGGGACGTGCATCCCGACGACTACAGCGAGGACCGCGCCAAGCGCCTGGTCGACCGCGAATTCAACCTGTCGACGGCCGCGCAGGCGCCGCAGCACAATGCCATCGTCGCGGGCCGCTGGACGGACAACGAAGCCGGTGCCATCAGCGTCGAGCAAGGCATCGCCGAGACGCTGGGCCTGCAGCTCGGCGACCGGCTGACCTTCGACATCGGCGGCATGCAAAACGAAGCCCGCATCACCAGCCTGCGCAAGGTCGACTGGGGCTCGATGCGCGCCAACTTCTTCGTCATGTATCCGGTGGACCAACTGCCCGATGTGCCTGTGACCTATCTTGCGGCCTATCGGGCGCCGCCGACGCCGGGCTTCGACAACGCGCTGGTGCGCCAGTTCCCCAACATCACCAACGTCGACCTGGGCAGCACGCTGGCCCAGGTGCAGCAGGTGCTCGACCAGGTGATACGCGCGGTCGAGTTCCTGTTCATCTTCACGCTGGCCGCGGGCCTGGTGGTGCTGTTTGCCGCGGTCACCGCCACGCGCGAGGAACGCGCACGCGAGTACGCCATCATGCGCGCCGTCGGGGCGCGTGCCCGCCTGCTGCGCCAGGTGCAGCGGGCCGAGCTCGCGGGCGTGGGGTTGCTGGCAGGTTTCCTCGCCAGCGCCGTCGCCATGGCCATCGGCTGGGCGCTGGCGCGCTATGCGTTTGATTTCGTCTGGACGGCTTCGCCCTGGGTGCCGATCGCCGGCGCGCTGGCCGGCGCGGTGCTGGCCTGGCTCGCCGGCTGGTGGGGCCTGCGCGAAGTGCTGCGCCGGCCCGTCATGACCACGCTGCGCCAGGCGGCGGAATGAAGGGTTGTCCCGTGCTGCGGGACAATGCAGGTTTTCGTTTCCGAGCGTGCCATGCAGATTGAAGAAAAACCCGAGTTCGCCACGCCTTTTGAATGGATCGGCGGCGAGCCCGCGATACAGCGCCTGGTCGACCGCTTCTATGACCTGATGGATCTCGAACCCGGCTATGCCGAACTGCGCGCCGCCCATGGCTCCGAGCTCGACAATGCGCGCCAGAAGCTGTTCTGGTTTCTCTGCGGCTGGATGGGCGGCCCCGACCATTACCAAAGCCGTTTTGGCCATCCGCGCCTGAAAATGCGCCACATGCCGTTTGCGATCGGCGTGCGCGAGCGCGACCAGTGGGTGGCCTGCATGGACCAGGCCATGGTCGAAACCGGCGTGCCCGAGGCACTGCGCCAGCGCCTGGCCACGAGTTTCATGGGCACCGCCGACTGGATGCGCAACCAGGGCGGTTGAGCGCGCACCGGCCTGGCGTGGCCGGCGCAGCAGCACTGGTTTGTCGCGACCAACGATACGCGTCGATCCCCGCAAACTCCGGTGTTCTCGGGGATCGCTTGTGCCAACTTATCTGCACCTTCCGCAGCGCCTGCAACTTCTGCAGCTCCTGCAGCGTTGCCCACACCTTCGTCCGCAGCGCGATGCGCAATTCATCGATGGCGAGGTATGTTGAATGATGCCCTGGATCATCTCGCTCGGGCTCATTTTCTCTGCGGCTGCAGGCTCAAGCGGCGGTACAACATCATCCGCGGCGTCATGGAACGGGCGCTGAAGCGCATTCATTTTGCTCGGTGAATATGCATTTGCATAATCCACATACCATTTCTTGACGGTCTCGATACCCAGTACCGAGTGGATGAGATTGAGTTGCTGCTCAAGGCACTCGAGTTTGTATTCGTCGAGCGTCATTCCAAGGCTGGTGGAGTCCTTGATCGCCTGCGCCAGCTGTTCGGGGCTGAAAGGTGCATGGTGCACCATTTTGCCGAAGAAGCGATTGCTGAAGATTTCGTAGTCTTCCGTGAACAGTATGAAGTGATGCCACATCTTGTCGATGATCTGCGTCGTTTCATCGATCTCCACCTGGATGAATATTTGCTGACCGATCCCGGAAATGTACAGGAATTTCTTCATTTCCGAAAAGATGTCCTGTGCTTCATTTTCATTGACATTCCATTCATTCCGAAATTTCTTTATCACGCCTTCGTGCTGATATTCTGCCAGTTCACGAGGGTAGGCGTTGGTGGATTTTTCGGCGATCCGTTCAAATACCGTGTTCATGACATTTTCCCCTTGGTTGTGAATTGAAGGAAGACTTACAGTTTTTCAGATGCCTCCTTTGCGCGGTGATGAAAATTCACTTCCTGGATGCTGGGCTTTTCCACCCTTGGAGTGTCAGGCTGACTACATTCTTTGCAAGTAGGCGGCCGAACCGTTGCCTTGCCGGGGCGGCGGTAAAAATGATGGAACTGTCTTTCAATAATCCTTATCTGGTTTATCGGCGGTGGTTTTTATGGTGTTTCTGATGAATCGGGCCTGTATGGTCGCGAAGCTGCGCTACGATGATGTTCCCAAGCATTTGATACAACCGTTCAGGAGCATTCATGGGTGTGATCGGCTGGATATTGCTGGCAGTCGCCATCGCCGTCGTGGTCTGGGCGGTCACTGCCTATAACCGCCTGGTGGTGGCGCGCAACCGCATTGCCAACGCTTTCGGGCAGATCGACGTGCAGCTCAAGCGCCGCCACGATCTGGTGCCCAACCTGGTGGAAGTCGCACGCGGCTATATGGCGCACGAGGCCGCCACGCTCGAAGCCGTGATTCGTGCCCGCGGCGCGGCCACCGGCGCGGCCGAGCAGGCGCGCGCGCATCCTGCCGATGCCAGGGCGATCAGCGCGCTGTCGCAAGCCGAAGCGGCGCTGGGCACCCAGCTCGGCCGGTTGATGATGCTCAGCGAAGCCTATCCCGGCCTCAAGGCCGATGCCCATATGCTGCGGCTGAGCGAGGAGATCACCAGCACCGAGAACCGCATCGGTTTTGCGCGCCAGGCCTATAACGACCAGGTGCTCGAGTTCAACAATGCCGCCAGCCAGTTTCCCGACGTGCTGCTGGCGCGCCCCCTGGGCTTTGCGCAAGCGGCAATGCTGGAGTCCACTTCCAGCGATGCCGAGCGCGCCGTGCCGCAACTGAGGTTCTGAGACCGGCATGAGATTCTGGCGCCACCAGGAGCAAGCGCGCAGCGCCACCGCACGCCTGCTCTGGGGATTTGCGCTGGCCGTGCTGCTGCTGGTGGCGGCCGTGCATGGCGGGCTGGTGCTGGCGTGGCTGGGCGTGTCGTGGCTGCTGGGTGGCCACCTGCCGTTTCCCGCGGGATTTGCCGCCGTGAATATCGGCATGACGCTGTTTCTGGTGCTGGGCGGCTGGTGGGTTGAAACCGACCACTTGCGCGCGGGCGGCCTGCGCCTGGCCGAGCGCATCGGTGCACGTCCGGTGCGTCCGGAACGCAGCCTGGCCGAACAGGCCTTTGCCAATGTGGTGCAGGAGTTGTGCATTGCCGCACACATGGCCACGCCCCAGGCCATGGTGCTGCCGCGCACCGCCGCGATCAATGCCTTTGCCGCGGGCTGGGGCGAAGACGACGCGGTCATTGCCGTGACGCAAGGCGCACTGGACCATCTGAGCCGCGAGGAACTGCAAGGCATGGTCGCGCATGAGCTGAGCCATCTGCACGAAGGCGACACGCGGCTGAAGATGCAACTGGCCGGCATGGTCTACGGGCTGGAGCTGGTCTACCGCTTCGGCGAAAGCATGTGCGAGCGCGGCGGCGCCATGTGGTGGTTTGGCTCGGCCATCAAGGCGGCGGGCTTTGCCGGCTGGCTCGCGGGGCGCTGGCTCAAGGCGGCAGTGTCGCGCCAGCGTGAATACCTGGCCGATGCGCGCGCCGTGCAATGGACGCGCAGCAAGGACGGCCTGGGCGGCGTGCTGCGCAAGGTCATGGGCCAGCGCCAGGCCGCGGGATACGATGCGCGCCGCGGCCAGTACGCGCTCGATCATCACGCGGTGCAGCACATGCTGCTGGTCGATGTGCAAGGCTGCAGCCGCTGGGCCGAGCGGCTTGCGACCCATCCGGCACTGCCCGACCGCGTGCGCCGCATCTATGGCCGGCCCATGCCCGCGATGCCGCTGCAGCGCCTGCCGGCCTGAGCCCTCAGCGCCCCCCCTGGCGCGGTACGTAGGGTTGCAGCAGCACGATCAGCGCACCCGCGCCGCCGTCGTTGGGCCGCGCCTGCACGAAGGCCAGCACCTCCTGCTTTTGCACCAGCCAGCTGTGAACCCGTCCCTTGAGCACCGGCATGCGCCCCGGCGAGCCCAGGCCCTTGCCATGCACCACGCGCACGCAGCGCGCGCCATCGCGGTGGGCATGGCGGATGAATTGCCCCAGCGCCTCGCGCGCCTCGTCGGTGCGCAGGCCGTGCAGATCGAGCTGGCGCTGAATGCTCCAGTGCCCGGCGCGCAGCCGCTGCGGCACGTCGGTGCCCATGCCGGGGCGCAGGTAGCTGAGCTGGTCGTCTGTCAGCAGCAGCGTGCTGACGTCGAACTCGTCGCTGATGGCTTCGCGCAATACCGACTGCTCATCGAGCAGCCGTTGCTGCGGCACGGGCAGCACATTGCCGGGCCGCGGTTCGAGCCGGTTGCGCGCATGGCGCAGCGGTTGCACCGCCCCCACGGCTTGCAGGAACAGCGCGCGGTCGGTGGCCGGGCGCAGCGCCGCGCGGCGCTGCTCCTCCGCCAGCAGCGCGGCCTGCTGCGCCGCGGCCGCAAGGGCTTTGCGGACGGGTTGGAGGTCCTGGAGGGATTTCACGCGCATGGCGTGTTTTTATCCCAAGACGGCCAAGCTCCGGCGCGGGCCCCGGCATACCCTGGGAAGCGGATTGCTTTTGTCCGGGACGCGGCGCGGCTTGGCGCACGCGCGCAAGCTTCATGTCAAACCCGGTAAGACGACCAGCCCGGGCACCGACAGCAGCATTTTGGTCACTGCCCAGACCAGAACGCAGGCGCACAGCTGCAGCATGGTCGCAAGCAACAGGCCGCCCAGGCTGTAAGCCCGGCTGGCCTGGGGTATCGCACCCGACAGGGCGTTGCAGATGACCCAGAGCGCATAGAGCGCCATGGGCACTGCCCAAACCATGGGCATGCTGGCTGCCGCCCAGCCGCTGAGAAGCATGTTCATCACCAGTTCGGCGGCAACCAGCAGATTGAAGAGGTCGCCTTGTCCGTCCCAGCGCCCGCCGCGCTGCATCCACCAGCGCAGGAATCCGACGCCTATCCATACCGAGGCCAATGAACACACCCACGAATACGCCATCGCCACGCCCCACGCCGGGGCTGGCACGCTCTGCGTGCCGAAAAGCTCAACGCGCAGGCCAGGATCGAATCCCATCAGCGTGGCAATCAACGCAATCGCCAGCCACGCCTGCCAGCGTGCGTAGTGAAAGCGGGACCAGGGAAGCCGGCGCAACGCAGCGAGCTGGAAGGCGGATTGAAGCATGTGATTCCTCGACAAGAGTCTGTTGGCAGTGACCGTCACTCCCTTGTTATTAATTTAAACTATCGTTGTATTTTTATAAATAGCTATTTGCTTGTATCGTGCCCGACCCGCTCTTCACAGCAATCCCTGCTCCGCCATCGACAGGCCCGCACCCGGCGCGACGATGATGTGGTCGAGCACGCGCACATCGACCAGTCCCAGCGCGCTGCGCAGCACCTGCGTCAGCGCCAGGTCGGCAGGGCTGGCCTGGACGGCGCCGCTCGGGTGGTTGTGCGCGAGCACCACGGCGGCGGCCTGGTGCTGCAGTGCATGCAGCACGACTTCGCGCGGGTAGACGCTGGTCTGGGCCAGCGTGCCGCGGAACATTTCCTCCATGGCGATCAGCCGGTGCTGGTTGTCCAGGAACAGCACGGCAAAGACTTCATGGGCCTTGGCCGCGAGATGCAGTTGCAGGTAGTGCTTGACGGCCTCGGGGCTGTCGAACACCGTGCGTTCGCGCAGCCGCTGGGCGAGCGCGCGGCGCGACAGTTCGAGCACGGCCAGCAGTTGGGCGCGCTTGGCCGGCCCCAGCCCTTTGATGCGTGCGAGTTCCTGGGCGGAGGCCTGGAGCAGGCCTGCAATGCCGCCAAAGCCGCCGCGCACCTCTCCAGTGGCGGCATCGGCTTGCGGCAGGTCAAGCAACTCCTGCGCGAGCTGCAATACGCCTTTGCCCGCAGTGCCGGTGCGCAGCACAATCGCCAGCAACTCGGCATCGGCGAGCGCGGCGGGGCCGCGGGCCAGCAGTTTCTCGCGCGGCTGGGCATCGCGCGGCAGGTCTTTGAGCGGCATGGCACCTCCTGGCAGGCCCGCTGGACCGCGGCGCCTTCGAAGGGCATCGACAAGCCACCGCGTGGGGGCATGGCCGGGTTTCTACAATACACCCCAGTTTATCGGGACTCTCATGACATCTAGCGCACACCCCACTTCGCAGGCCGCCACCCCCACGGTGCAGGCAGGATCGTTTCTGACCCTTCATTACCGCCTGGCCGGCCCGGCTGGCGACGTGATCAACACTTTTGGCGAAAAGCCCGCGACGCTGTCGCTGGGCGCGGGCGAGCTGTCGCCGGCAGTGGAGGAGCGCCTGATCGGCCTCGAAGAGGGCGTGCGCACGACGTTCACGCTGCCCGCGGGCGAAGCCTTTGGCGAGCACAACCCCGACATGCAGCAATGGGTGGCGCGCAAGCTCATGAACGAGCTCGGCGACCCGCATGAGAAATACACTGCCGGCGACGTGGTGCAGTTCCCCACGCCCGACGGCCTGGGCACCTATGCCGGCGCCGTGGTGCGCGTGCGCGAAGACGGCGCGGTGCTGTTCGACTTCAACCACCCGCTGGCCGGCCAGCCCGTCACCTTCGAGGTGCAGATCATCGGGGTGCTCTGAGCCATGCCCAAGCCCCAGGAAATCGTTCTTGCCGAACCGCGCGGCTTCTGCGCCGGCGTCGACCGGGCGATCGAGATCGTCGAGCGTGCTATCGCCAAGTTCGGTGCGCCGATCTACGTGCGCCACG
>Ga0308161_1005308_pt1 | contig 11369 bp, 7 predicted proteins | sample PhyFR2_FD_201034 | JGI IMG/M metagenome (GOLD analysis project Ga0308161, IMG submission 201034) | Phyllosphere microbial communities from UC Gill Tract Community Farm, Albany, California, United States - DLSLF.R2 | ecosystem: Host-associated > Plants > Phyllosphere > Unclassified | place: USA...
CTGAGCATGATACGTAAAATCAGCATCAAGTTTCTAATCGGTTTTTTTCTGATTTTCTCGCTTTCGTTTGTGGTGCTTCATCAGACGGTCAAGGAGTTTATTCAGACCAGCAACCAGAATCTGGTCAGCTCCGAACTGGACGGACTCAAAAGCAACAGCAATGTCTATATCCGTCAGGCTTTTCTGATCAACCATTTCACCAGCAATGAGTTATACTTTGGAGAGATTGCCCAGGAGATTGCGAGCGATCTTAACCACACCACCGATAGCAGCGTAGGGGTATACACCGTAGAGGGCAAATTACTCTATGCGTCAGACGAATCCCGTTTTCCTGCGCAGATGCAGAGCGATCTGCAGCAGGCGGTTAGTGGCAATACTGCCTACAGTATTACAACCGGTAATGGCAAGACTACTGTGTTATTCTCCTATCTGGTTGTTATTGACGGTTCCAAAGTAGGAATTCTTCGTTTTTACCGGGATTTCAGCTCACTATATGAACAGACGAATCAAGTTTTGCAGGTTACCCTCTATATTGCACTGGCGATTTTTGCAGCTGCATTTCTGTTCTCCTATATTTTGTCCCGGCATATTACGATTCCATTGACCAAGCTAACCCGCGCTTCGACCGAGGTCAAAAACGGCAATCTGGATATACGCCTGCATTTCCGGCGCAAGGACGAGATCGGCCATTTGGCTGAGAACTTCAACGACATGATCGGTCAAATCAGTAACCAGATCCATATTATCGAAAAGGATCGGGATCACCTCAAGGAGCTACATCAGCAGGAAAAGCGATTTTTCGATAATATTACCCATGAACTGAAGACGCCGTTAACGTCTATTCTCGGTTATGCGGAGTTGATCCGGCTGAACGGGGAGAAAGACCGTGCTTTTTTTGACAAAGGCATGAATCATATCATAGAGGAAAGCAGACGTCTGCATACGATGGTACTCAAGCTCCTCGAAGTCTCGCGCAATAGTAATATGCAGCATGAGCTGGAACCTGTAGATGCGGGGACGATTCTGCAGGATGTATGTGAAACTATGACTATTCGGGCTAGGCGATACAAGAAGGCTATTCAATACGAGATTGGTGAAGGACTGATCTGTCTGGCTCATAGTGACAGGATCAGGCAGCTATTCATCAATCTGATCGACAATGCAATCAAGTATAGCCTTCCTTTGTCCACCGTATCTGTTCAGGCACAGCGGGAAGATGAGAATATTCGCTTTGTATTCAGCAATCCAAGCGATCCAATCGAGACGGAGCATCTGTCGAGACTGTTCCAGCCATTTTATCCGGCACATCCCAACAGTCCCGAAGAAGGAAGTGTAGGACTGGGGTTAAGCATCGTCAAAGCAATCGTGGAAGAATGTGAAGGTTCCATTTTTATTACCAATGAGCATAACCATACGGTAGTTACTGTGGAATTAGCCGCCCTGGATATAGTGGAAAGTGAGAAAAAATGATGAAATACAATTCTATTAGAGCTTTTGCCGGACTGATTATTCTTATGATGTGTGTATCGGCATGCAGTGCAGAAACTCATACCGAGACGTTTGTCATGTCAAGCGGTAACGAGGTGACCAGCGTCGAACAGAGTTCCCGACCTTTTCAGATTCACAAAATCTATCGTCTTCCTGAAGCGTTGACAAATACAGTGCGATTGCTTGGCTGGTCGTCTTCCGATTCAGTTGTTGTAGCTGACAGGGATATAAGTGTATTGGATCAGGGAAATGTGAAACGCCTGGTGCGTCCCTATGAGCAAAGTAAGCCTATCTCAGGACTGCCTTATGTGAATTCTCATAGTACGCTTTCTCCAAATGGGAAATATATTTCCAGCACTTCTTCGACAACTACCAAAAGCAGATTGAAACTGATCAATCTGCAGGATGGTACAGAAAAGGAAATTGCCAGCTTTAATGCATCGGACAGCTATATACAATACATTTCCTGGTCCAATAATAGTGCATATCTCAGCTATCTTGTAGAAAGAATAAATGGTCTACAGCCGGATTATTTATATATTTATGATATGAAGACTCAAACATCTAAAAAGTACGAGCTCACAAAATCCAGACAGGGAGATACACTGTTAAATGTAATGATTTCAAATGACGGCCGCAGCGTGCTGCTGCAAACGATCCGGAAAAATGAACAGCAGCGTATCACCCTGATCGCGGGGAAAGTCTCCGGCCGCAGCGTAGATATTCAGTACGAACGCGTTGTAGGTGGCGGAGAACAAACAACCTGGCTGAGTAACGATCAGTTTGTATTTCTTGGAGTCGATGGCACCCTGTACGAGTATGATCAGCGTAATGGTGAACTCTCGGTTCTACTCGAAAAAATACTCACTTTTAAATTTTCGCCAGATCGAAAAAATATTGCCTACACGACGTATGACGAGCAGACGGTTACTTACGTAGGCAAACTACAGGGAAGAAATATACTGTACAATGAAGCCGTGTATCATGGAATTCTGTTAAATGACATGTACTGGAGTCCGGATAATCAAAGTCTGCTAATTCAAGGACAAAAGCTGTTCGATCCTTCATTGAGCACATCGACAGAGTCGGTGACCAAAGAAGCTTTTGTAATTGAACTAAAATAAGGAACAGGATGGTAGAGGTTCCTAGCAGATACAAAAAGCCTCAGCCCTATATCGGCCTTTCGCCGGAATAGGGCTTTTTTTTGCGCTGTTTTGCGCACTTTTGTTGGCTGCATAGCAATATGACTTGGTCTGATAACAGTCATGAAAATATCACGCTTGTGACAACTTGTTTACATGTCCGTCAAACTTCTGCGACATCTATTTCCTATAGTGAATAGAGTAAGAACATTAGCTCACCACAGACAAGGAAGGAACTACAATGAATGGGAAGCTTTATCCGAATCATGCAATGAAGCGTTATATGACTGGACTGGATGGTCTAAGAGCTATTTCTGTCCTTGCCGTGATCGCTTATCACCTTCATTTGAAATGGGCACAGGGCGGATTGCTCGGTGTGGAGATTTTCTTCGTCATCTCCGGTTATCTGATTACAGACCAGCTTCTGTACGAATGGAAAACGTTTGGCCGAATATCGCTTCCGCAGTTCTGGGTGAAGCGAATGAGAAGATTACTGCCAGCCATGCTCGGTATGCTGATGGTAGTAGCAATGTGGCTGCTCCTTACCGATCCATCCCGGCTGATATCTTTGAAGGGAGATTTTTTCACTTCCATTTTCTATATCAATAACTGGTATCTGATTTTTCATGATGTTTCCTATTTTGAAAGCTTTGGACCTCCATCGCCGATCGGTCATCTCTGGTCACTCGCGATTGAAGAGCAATTTTATATTATTTGGCCGCTGGTACTGCTGATTGGTATATTTCTGGCACCAAGACGCGGCAAACTGACACTGCTCATTCTGATCGGTGCCGCTGTATCAGCTGCAACCATGGCTATCCTGTATGAACCCGGTAGTGATCCCAGCAGAGTCTATTACGGAACCGATACACGGGCATTTGCCATTCTGATCGGTGCAGCGCTCGCTGTACTATGGCCAAGCAGCAAGTTGAATTCACATATTTCTTCACCAGCCAGGAATGTTCTGGATAGCCTTGGTGTGATAGGGATTGTTCTACTGCTCATACAAATTCACCAGACCAATGAGTATGATGATGCGCTGTATCCTACTGGATTCATTTATCTCTCAACCCTAACTGCCATTGTCATCGCCGTGCTCGTTCATCCTGCCAATAGGCTAGAAAGAATTATGGGTTGCCGTCCGCTCAGTTGGATCGGCAAACGTTCCTATAGTCTGTACATCTGGCATTATCCGGTGATTATCCTATCTAGTCCTGAAGTAAATACAGAAGATGTCAGCTATACACGTATTATTCTCCAGCTGGCTGTTAGTCTCGCGATGGCAGCCATTTCCTATAAATATATTGAAGAACCGATTCGCCGCAAAACGCTGCGGGGCTATCTGTACTCTATCCGCCAATCAGGCTATGGCAGTCAGGTGAGTCTGGTCACTGCCATGATGATTACTACTGTCATTCTGGCTTCCTGGCTCATGGGCTGGCAGGGGTGGAATTCCAATTCCTCGGCCATCGCTGTCATAGATTCGACAATAAGTAGCCAGGAAGCTGTTCAGCCACAGTCGCTGCAATATGATCCTGCGAAAGCAACGAATCAAGAAAAGCCAGTAGATCCGGTTGCAAAGGATTCGTCTGGCAGCGGCGAAGGCATTGCAGCTATTGGAGATTCAGTAATTCTCGATGCGGCCCCTTTCCTCGAGAAAAAGCTGCCTGGCATCATTATTGACGGCAAAGTAGGCCGACAGATGACACAGCTGGATGACGTGATAGACAGCCTGAAGTCCCAAGGTAAACTCGGACAGACGCTGATTATCGAGCTGGGTACGAATGGCGTCTTTAACGAGACCCAACTGCGATCACTGCTGACTTCACTGCAGGACACTCGTCGAATCTATCTGGTCAATACCAGAGTCCCGCGCGACTGGCAGGATCGCGTCAATGCCAGTATACAAAAAGTTGCTGACGATTTTCATAACGTACAGATAATCGATTGGTATACAGCCAGTGCGAATAAGGATCAATTCTTTTACCAGGATGGCGTTCATCTCAAGCCGGAGGGCGCAGAATATTACGCGTCTCTGTTAGCCGACACGCTGCAGCAGAACCATACCTACTAATACAAGAATGAAAAGGATGATAAACCTATGAATAAAAAGAAAAGAAACCGATTGTTGGGCTTACTAATTATTATGGTAGCTGCAGGGGTGTTCGGAGTGCGTTGGTACGCTCAAAAGCAGTCCGCCAAGGATGGGGAAAGTCAGCAGGGCATATCCGTATACCATGTCGATTCAGTCCAGCCGATTGCTCAGAAGCGTGGCGAGGCTCATGGAGGAGCTTCATCTACCTCCAGTCAGCTAACAGGCAAGGGAGTCACGATGATCGGTGATTCGGTTACTGTAGGGGTAGCTCCCTATCTCAAAGAGCAGATGCCCGACATTACTGTGGATGGCAAAGTAGGACGACAAATGTCCCAAGCAGGCAAGGTTCTTCGCGAACTGGCAGCCCAGGGTAATCTGGGCGATCGGGTCATTATTGAATTGGGGACGAATGGCCCTTTTAGTAAAGACCAACTGCGCAGTGTACTGCAGACACTATCCAATGCCAAGCAGGTACTGCTGGTCACAACCCGGGTTCCCAGAGGATGGCAGGATACAGTCAATGACACGATGGAGCAGACTGCCAGTGAGTTCAAAAATGTGCAGGTAGTCGATTGGTATGCAGCGAGTCAGGGTAAAGATCAATTCTTTTACAAGGATGGCATCCATTTAAAACCGGATGGCAGCAGATATTATACCTCACTACTCGTTCAAGCCCTAAAATAATAAAGACAGATAACAACGAATTATCATTATCGATAGGTCTAAAGAAAGGAAATAACTATGGAACAGAAAAAGAAGAAAAATAGAAGGCGGACATTTATCGCCCTGATCCTGATTATTATAGCAGCCAGTATCTTTTATTATTTCTTTTCGATTTATCGGGGACTGGATGGACTGAACAAAGGGGTAAATCATTCCCCATTGACCACAATCAGTGCCGCTCACGAAACACCTGTAAAAGCCCCAGAGTGGCTCGGTACCGAACCGGTCAATATCCTGCTGATGGGCGTAGATGCACGAGGAATTCAGAAAGGCGAAGTCCCCCGCTCCGACAGCATGATGGTCATTTCGATGGATCCGGTCAGGAAGCACATTCATGTATTTTCTATCCTGCGGGATACATATACCGATATTCCGGGATATGACAAAAACCGGATCAATACTGCAATCACCCATGGTCCTGATACAGCCATGAAGGCAGCCAGTGAACTGCTCGGCATCCCTGTACAGTTTTATGTGTATACGGATTTTCAGGGATTCATCAAGCTGGTGGATGCCATAGGCGGGGTAGACTTTTATGTGGAAAAAGATATGCACTATGAAAGTGCAGCCGATCATCACGAATATGATATTAATCTCAAGCAGGGCAATCAGCATTTTGACGGCAAAACGGCGCTTCAGTATGTCCGATTCCGTCATGATGCGCTATCCGATTACTCCCGAACAGAGCGTCAACGTCAATTTACCAAGGCACTGGCAGACAAATTGAAAACAACGACCTCGATTATGAAGCTGCCTTCGATCCTGGATCAGATAAGTCCCTATATCGATACCAATCTAACCGTATCGGACATGTGGAATCTGGCTTCTGTCGGATATCAGAGCACCATGAAGGGCAGTGAACAGATTCCGCCGATGAAGCTGCTAAAAGAAACCTATGTTGGCCGGGCAGCTGTACTCGATATATCGAATCGCCAGGCACTTAAGCAATTTGTACAGGATACCATCACCTCGGATAATCCGGACACTGACAAAGATGCAAATGCATCGACAAAATCAGAAAATCCGCTTTAATCAGCAGCGACAATCATCAAGTTGGATCTTATCAATCTGCAAACCACAGCATTTTATCATTACGATTTCAATTCCAAAGGAGACAAGGCAATGAACCGAAAATCCAAGATCCCTTTTTATTCTGCATTAACTGTATCTATTAGCGTACTTATCGGTACTACAGCACCTTTTACTGCCATGGCTCAGCCTGTGCTAAGTACCGAGACAATTACATCAGTGCAGCCGCATCAATCAACGACCGGCACTCCTACTACGGCTGATCGCCATATTCAGACACTGAAGCTGGACAAGCATACCGCATCCATGACCCAGAAGCGGGCCCTGAAAGCAACGTTCCGTCTCCCTCAGGGCGTTGATCCCAAAAAGGTCACCTGGACCTATGGCGGCAAACCGCTGTCTGAATGGAAAAAATACAAAAATGGAAAATATGAAGGAGCCCCTTTTATTACAGCATCACCGGTTCGAATAGTAAATGGACAAGCGACAGCTACAATTACTTTTGATCTTCCCTATGATACAGAGAATCTGTCAGCACCTTTTCTGCAAAGACCTCTGTACAAGTCACTTATGGGTACATTCAGCCTCTCTGCTGCAGTAAATGGCAAAGTTATTGCCCACACACCCGTCAAGCTGACTCCTTACGAAAGTTATCATACGTATGAGGAGCTTAAACCAGAGATTGACGCTATCACTGCACAGGCTGCACGTCAGAACAACAGGTATATTCACACTCTGTCCATCGGCAAATCCGTAGAAGGCCGTGATATTTATATGACGATCGTAGCCAGGGACAAGGCGGTAGTGGACAAATATCAAACGATCACTCATCCCGCAATGATGAATGATCCGGCACAGCTGCAAAAAGATATCCAGTCCGGGACGTTTGGAGATTATCAGGAGCCTGTCTGGCTCAATAATATTCACCCTAATGAAGCGCCCGGAGTCGATTCCATTATGAATTATTTTAAAACAGCTGCTCTGGCCAAACAGATTACTTACAAGACCAAAACATCAGATGATCAACCGAACACAGTGCAGATGAACATGGATGATGCGCTGAATCATGCATTTTTCCTTCTTGTCTATACGGATAATCCGGATGGCAGAGTGCATCTTGAACGTACCAATGCCGCCTATTTTGATCTGAATCGGGATAATTCTTATCAGACTCAGCCGGAGACACGCAGTGTCACCGAGCAGATTGCCAAATGGTCACCGATATCCTTTCTGGATATGCATGGATTCGACAAGAACTTTCTGATCGAGCCGGCTACACCGCCGCATGATCCGAATATCGAATACGATTTGCTGATCGACCATATGGTGCAGCAGGCCAAAGACATGGGAGAAGCCGGTATCGCCAATACCAAATATGATTATTACCATATTCCATATGAAGAACACCGGAAAACGGTAGAAAACCCTGGCTATGTATCCAAAGGAACATCGTCTGGCTGGGATGATGCTTCTGCTGCCTATACTGCTGTATTTGCCATGCATCATGGTGCAATGGGACATACTCTCGAGATTCCCGAGACGAATGAAGATTCTACCAACGCACTCTATTATAGCGCGGCAGCAGCAACTTATTATGTGATGGAAAACAAACAGAATCTTTTCCTCAATCAGCTCAAAATCTATGAACGGGGGATCAACAATATAGACAGTCGCACGGTAGATCCGTATCTCGTAAATGCCAAAAACAAGATCATTGGTCGTCCGCGTCATGGTAATGATAACTTTTTTCCGGAATATTATGTGCTGCCGATCGATAAAGCATTGCAAAAGAACCCACTGGAAACATACCGGATGATCAAGTACTTCCTTCGTAACGGGGTAAAGGTAGAGCGTTCTATCGAACCGGTGACTACAGGAGGTCACACTTATCCGGCAGGATCATTCGTCGTAAATATGCATCAGGCGGAACATGGTATCGCAAATATGGTTCTGTATGATGGAGTCGATGTATCCGATTATCCTTCTGTAGCCGGCGAGATGGTACAGGACTTTCCGGATCTGCGCGGATTCAGCAGCTACTCTGTCCGGGATGTTGGAGCTTTTACAGGTAAAACATCGGCTGTAACTTCGGTATTCGTACCTGCTACGCAGTTGCCTGCTCATACTGCCTATACCGTTATACGCAATACCAATAATGATGCGATACAAGTAGTAAATCATCTGCTTGCTTCCGGTAAAAAGGTAACCATGCTAACCAGCAGCCAATCCGGGATAGAAGCCGGTGACTTTGTAGCAGCCACCGATGATCTGAAGCCGCTTAGGTCCAAATACTATGTGGATACAGCTGCATTCCACGGTAGCAAGCCGCAGGGCAAAGTACTCAAGCCCTCTGTCGTAGCCGCTCTTGGCGAGTCTGCTTATGTACTCAAAAATCTCGGATTCAAAGTGACCGAGAATCAGCAGCGCGCCAATGTACTGGTTAATACCTTTGACTCGGATAAGTTGGTGGCCGGTGGTAAGCCTTATATTGCCTATGGCAACATGGGCATGGTGAATATAAAGGACTGGATTCCCGGATTTTCCTTTGCCGGTCCGACGTGGGAGCGATATGAGGGAGTATTCCGGACCGATATCAAGCAGGACAATCCGATTACTGCATCCTATGATGCCCAGGAATACTTGTACACCTTGTCCGGTTCCTATGTCACTACCGTACCAAAAACAGCCAAAGTACTTGCAGTGATCAGCAAACAGCCCGACTTTTACAAAGGGGGCTGGTGGCCCAAACATGATCAAGCCAAAGGCAAAATTCTTGCTTTTACTTATAAGGATAAAAGCAAAAATGTAACTGTATTCGCCAATGACCTGACGAGTGACGCACATCCACAGCATCAATTCCGTCTATTGGCCAACTCTGTATTTCATGCTGCACCTGGTGCATCCGAATAAAGAGAACCTCCTAAATATAGAGAACCAGCAACCTTACTCTAGCGATCTGTTCAGGGTAAGGTTGCTTTTCTGATGACATTTGTTTAGGGGAATCGAGAAGAAGGAGATATTTCTGAGACCCTGCATCATTAACAGTTACAGTTCTCTGCTGCTTATAACATTCTGCCATACCTGACGTTTGTGACATCTTGTTTACAAGTTGATCAAACTTTGGCGACATCTGCGAAGTATATTGAATGAAGAACGCACATCACGTCTGTAGATACAGGATGAGGATACGATTAATGAAGTTGGAATGGAATGAGGAGGAGTTTAAGTTGTTAAGCAGTATTCAGCGGACAGACAGGTCCGTCAGAAAATATGTAGAAAAAGTTGACCTATCTGGTGCAGAATCAGTCAATGGGGAGCAATCCAGAGGAGATATGGTGACGAATCAACCGAATGAAGTAGTCGGAGATAGCGCGACACCAATACAATCACGTTCTCGTAGCGCAACCGCAATATCCAGACGAAAAGGAGGTGGACGCTTGATCGCTCTGGATGCAGCTCGTGGTCTGGCTGTACTCGGTATGTATTTGCAGCATTTCGGTTCCAACTTGACGATCTCGTCTATTGTAGCAGGTAACACGACACTGCTGTTTGTATTGTGCGGAGGAATATCCTATTCCATCATGGCTCAGCGTATGATGGAAAGAGGATCGGAGCCGATAGCGTTCCGTGCACGCATGATTGCTCGTGCAGTATTCGTGGACATCATCGGCTATCTGCTGATTATGCTCAATACCTCGTACGGAATCATATTACCCGCTTATGCCGCTTTGTTTGTACTGGCGTTATTATTGGTTCGGCGCTCGACACGTACCATCGCAACGACCGCAGTAGTTTTGCTCTTTTTAGCACCGCCATTGATGCTGTTCGGGTCGAGCATGTTAAAGGATAGTTATCTGCTAAGTGATATCGCCGGTGGCCCGATGTCCGCATTGGCACTGGCACCTGTTTTTGTCGCAGGAATGGCTATTGGGCGCATCGATCTGACGCGTATTCGTACAGGAGTATCGCTTACTGTTGGCGGTATCGTCATGCTGGTCACAGGCAAGCTGCTGGGTAACCTGGTAGTTCCGGGATGGAGCGCCCGCTGGGAACAGTGGCTGATCAGCGTTATTGATTATTCTGCTGCACCACCTGATGAATATGCGATCTGGCCGCTGAATACGACGCCTGCACTATGGAACATGCTGTTCACGACTGCGCCACATACCGCATCGACTTTCCAGACGTGGATTGGACTCGGTATGGCATTTATTGCGCTCGGTGCGTCATGTCTTATAGCCCACAAATTATCTGCTGTATTGATTCCATTTGCTGCTGTAGGACGTGTAGCGTTAACCATGTATGCATTACAGTTTGTCATCGTATGGATCTTGAGCTTGTTGAATATAGATTACAGTATGGAAAATGTGCCTTTCCATGACCTTGTCGTTGTACTGATGGGGCTATTGATAGGTTGGCTGTTCTCCCGGATGCCTTCGGGTCCGCTTGAGAATCTGATGCGTCGGTTTGATGGATTGTTCAGCTCCGCCAAGCCGGTGACGACACCTGTAAAGTAAGGATTCAGCTGTCTGCAAAGGGAGCAACCAGCTGCTGATAATGAAATATTCAAAAGAGAACTCTTTATGATAAAAGAGTTCTCTTTTTTTGTGTACAATAGTCATAAAAGAAGAAGAGTGTACGGCATAATTCATACTATTTTACAACAAAGGAGTATATATGATTATAGTACAGGCGATTTTGGCAGGAGCCGCTATTATTCTTGTTGCGAGTTTTGTTCAGGGATTGACCAGTTTTGGATTTGCATTGATTGCACTGCCGCTGCTCAGCCTATTTATGCCGATTCAGCGTGCAGTGCCAATCATTGTTATTTTGAGTATGTTGATTTGTCTCTCCGTATTCCTGTCGATTCGCCGCGATGCCAATATCCGCAA